>Ga0325401_1005461_pt1 | contig 12177 bp, 9 predicted proteins | sample PopdelMetagenome_FD_205666 | JGI IMG/M metagenome (GOLD analysis project Ga0325401, IMG submission 205666) | Populus deltoides microbial communities from Bellville, Georgia, United States - Xylem-PdKOR-R2 | ecosystem: Host-associated > Plants > Phyllosphere > Stem > Wood/Secondary xylem | place...
AGTAAATACTTTGCGCGAGCAGATATATAGTAGCCTCTTGAATTGGTTTTAATTTGATAAATGAAAATTGTATTCATCATTAAAAAAAAATATGTGCATAATAATTTCCCTTTCTTGAAATTCGAATTTATCATGAAATGGGCATCAACCGCTCACAATTTACACACACGTCAAAAGGCAACAATAATTCTTCAAGGGAGTATTATTTGGGATGGGTTTGGTTGCTTGGTGATCATGCTTATAGTTCAATAGAGTCGCAGTGTAAAATACCTGGAATTATATATATATATTTCCAGCTCCATTGGAAGGAAAAAAAACACATCTAAGTGGAGGAATCCTGCACAATAGCTATGGTGGTTTTAGACCAGAACACAAATTCGGAAAATAAGCGAATGTTCAAAGTGGGGTGTACAAAAGAGTCCATTAAAGAGGAGCGATAAGTAGCTTTACTAATTCACAGGAGGTGACTTCTTTGCAACACAACAGGGGCGAGTCTAGAATGCCTGTGTTTATGATTTAAGTGCTTTGATGGAGGACGCACAAAATAATATAAATATATCTTAGAATTTTAATTAATAGTTTAGGTTATTGAATTGAAATGGTAATAATAATAAATAGTTACGAGTTTGAATTTTATTATTTTTATTTATTTAATAAAAAAAACTTAAACAATAGTGTCGATCTGTGATGATTTTTCGATATAGAACTGGTTTAACTGCTGTGATAATGCTCAGAGTCACAGGCATCCGTTTCTTTCCTTTTATCGGGGGGCTGTAGCCTTTCGGTGTAACTCGTGGACAGCCAACGCACATGAACGAGCGAAGAGAAATGCCTGGCCTGAGGCTTTCTTTAACTGTTACCTTTTGAAGAATGCTAGGGTTTCTATATCTTCAATTCTTTCATCTCCCGGTGCCACTGCCTCGAGGAAACAAAAACAACTCAGGGAAGACTCGAAAGCAACGACAAAGAATTAAAGCATAATCAAGAGCAAATTAATGGTTACGTTGCTTGTTAATCGTGCTAAACGTGCTTAATTAATTAGTTTCCTAATCTTATTGTAATTTCTTTTCGCAGCTTCTCGTAATCACTATATATTTAGGCATGTGCGTGGCATACTTTAATCAAATAAAGACTGCGATTTTATTTTCCAAGGTCCACCGCATCTCGATCCGATAACGCATGTGTTTATGTACCATATCCATTGGGTTATTGCGTTCTTGTATTATTCTCCTAGTTCATCTTGTATTTATGCTATTTTTTTAGTATAAATGATTAAGTTGAGTATAATTATTATTTAGGATACATTATTATTGATTAAAAGTACCACGTGTTCGAAACTACGGATTATAAAAATTATGCGTGTCGAATTGTAAACACACATTTTTTTTATATATATATAATCTATAAATTTACAAAAATGAAAAAAAAATGTTTCTTGATTCAATTTTTACCCTTTCTAATAACACCGCCTGTTTTAATAACAGTACATGAACACAGTAATCTAAATCAAAATGATGTATAAAAAATTTATTTCTTTTATATAGCTTTTACGATTAAAAATACCCTTACAATGCACGTGAAGAATTCACTAGGAGCGTGTGCTGGGGATTCCCATGTGACTCAGCAAGGAGTGGCATTGGGACATTGTTGACTGCTTAATTTGTTCGAAATAATTGTCATGATAAGAAGACAAAACTTGCATAAGCAGAAAGTTGGATGAATGAAGAGCATAAATTCTCGCGATAAACTTGTGATTCATCATTGGACGGTGAGCCTTCCTTCGAACGCTAGCTTATGATTTGCCGTCGAGTGTTCTTGCATGAATCTGTATCTTTGAGTCCTCTCTGGGATGTAATAATATTTTTTTTAATTTATTTTAAATATTAACACATTAAAAAATATATAAAAAATAAAAAGAAATTAAAATTTACGGAGCCCACCAAACTGTTCATAATCAATACCAACCTCGTAATTTGTCCTTTATAAAGAAACATGTGATTCACAGACTGCACCTACTCCCTACACTGTCACAACCTGACAGGCTAATACTAGCTAAGTTAGCACGCGCTGGAACATTTGCGGCGCCGAAGATGAGATGATCTCGATCAATTTTTATTCAATACTCTGCAAAACGACATGTAAGAAAACGAAGGGGTTAAGGAATCTTTCAAGGGATCCACCCTCTCTAGTCTACACCATGTGTGTGATGGTTGATGATGAAGAAGAAGCGTTCTCCACTCCAGTAGGCTAATAGGAATTAGCTCATATAAAAATAACATACAGGCATGTGAGCTATTGCTTCATGTTCTTCAGTTTTCTTTTCTTCAAACGGGACATCTCTACTTGGCACGCTACATTATCCAAATACCAAGCAATGAACGAGGTATTTATACATGGAGTCTTCGCGGCCCAAGTTTTTCACTACTCTTTAAAGATCTTGGTTTTCAGTCTTTAATTAGCCATCCCCGTTAGTGCCATGATCAACTATGAGCAAGCTCCTCTTATCTACTACAATACTGAACTACAATGCAACCTCGAAATTGCTTCAGCTTTCCCAACAGAAAAGAACAACCTGGACACCGATCAGTTTATCGAAAGCTTACTTCAAATGGAAGCTGATTGCACGGATGAAGCCGGTATTAATAACAGATGTGGCAGCCACACATCAACTAGTCCTGTGAATCAAGAAAGTGGTAGCTTGGTTACTTCCATAGATGAAACTGTGCATTTTGTCGGCTTTCAGGAGAGTAATGGTAGAAATACCTTCACTGATTTTCTGTTGACAGGAGCCCAGGCTGTTGAAGTATCAAACTGGCATCTTGCTTCAAATATAATCGCAGGAATCAGCGAATTACTTCTAAGCCAAACTGACGAGAATCTGTTCAGTGATATGGTTTTTTATTTCACTCAAGGGCTCTCCTACAAATGCAGAGATACTCCAGCATTAGCATTACATGAGATTGTTCATGCACAGAACGAAACCATGTCTCATCACTTCCAGATGCTCAAAGAGCTCTCCCCATATGTGAGGTTTGCACAATTCACTGCAAACCAAGCGATCCTTGAGGCAACCAGAGAGGAAAATGAGGTTCATATCCTGGATCTTGACATCATGGATGGAATTCAATGGCCACCACTAATGGCAGATCTTGCACAGAGGAATAATGTTTCTCTGAGAATAACTGCAATTGTTGGCGACCCAGAGAAAGCAGCTCTTGTACAACATACGGGCAGAAGACTGGTCGAGTTTGCAGAATCAGTAGGTCAAACGTTCAAGTTTGACCAAATGACTATCGAGAAAGAAGAGGACTTCGAAAAAATTGAAGGGGGCCATACACTGATAGCAAACTGCATGATCCATCAGCTTCACATGACTGACAGGAACCTTTTGGTTGTGAAGAATTTCTTGAATGGCGTGAGTAGACTATCCCCAAAACTGGTGGTTTTGGTTGAAGAAGAACTCTTAAATTTTCTTAAGGTTTCATCCGTGTCCTTTGTAGAGTTTTTTCGCGAGGCGATCCAACATTACACCGCACTTTCTGATTCTCTAAAATATAGCTACGGAAGAGTGGGGTTTGAACTGTTTCAAAAGGAGACCATGGGGCTTAGGATTATGGATAGTGTAAGGAGTTTTCCGATTGGGAGAGAAGAGAAAATGTCGTGGGAGGAAAGCTTTTCTTTGCTGAAGAATTTTAAACCAATCCCCATGAGTGCCACCAATGTTTCTCAAGCCAAGCAATTGGCAGGTCTCCTTGGTATAGGGTACTGGGTGCAAAATGAAAATTCAAGGTTGTCTTTGTGTTGGAAATCAAGGCCTCTAACAACTGCTTCCTCTTGGATTTCTAGACATGCTCTAGGAAGTCGGCATTGAAAAGGACCAATGGAGATTCTGAATTTGAACGCAATAAAATAGCGTGACAGGCTTAGCATAACGAAGGGGAACTTGCACAAACAAGTAACTCTTCTCAGTATTGTACGCTGAGATTGATTTCTCATTCCAGTTGGTATAGATAATACATTTCATAAAGGGTGTCGTACCGAGCCGGTCATACAGCAGTGCATCTTCATCTCCCTACATAATTCTAACATATGTTGTTTTCATAACCCCTGATCACCCTCTTCTTCTATATCACCCTTCCTCGAAGAAGAGTGGAGGAATTTATATTCTAATATCTACTCCTTTGGAAAACAAAGGATGGGACTAGATGAATGATCCAAGATAAGTTTCCAGAAAGTTGCAAGTTCTCAGGGGTATAAAATATCCCAGAAGTCTCGATTAGCACTTAATTTCTTTAACACTTGTAGCGAACTTTGTTTCCATCATGGTGATCAATATTCCAAAGCAACAGTTTCTGGAATAAGCAGTCACTGTCTTCTAGCTTCAATGCTCCATAAATAGTTCTGTAACATTTCAGCAGCAAAAGAACAAACCAAAGTACAAATAAACAGATAATTGAAAACCACGAAAGAAATCAAACCAATGATTCACGGGGACACCGAAGTCGAAACATTATTTATGCAGTGTATGGTTATAGACGATGGAAAATAGCGCAAACCATTAAGAGATTGAACTTTAACTTATATTTTTTGGTTTAATTTATATGAATTTTTAGTTGATGTTTATTAATTAAGCTTTATTTGTTGGGTTTGATTTAATTATTAGAGTATTTTATTTAGTGGGCAATAAACCCAATCGCTTGTTCTAGTTAGAGTTTTAGTATTTATATCTTATTTTTTAAAATGTTAAGGAGTTTTGATGATTAATAAAAATATTACAGACTTTGCATATCTTTAATCCTCATTCTTCTTTTCTTTAACTTCCTTCTTTCTTTAAAAGCTTCTTTCTTTCCTGTTTTAATTCTTTTATTTATTATTCTGCATCAAATTTGGTATCAGAGCATGGCTTTTAATTATTCTTACAATTAAACGATCTATATGTTTATGTTTAACCCTAGATCCAGTTTGATCTAAAAAAAATCCTACTGTTCTGATTAAAAAAAAAAAAGAGGAAACACTGTTCATCTTCTCCACCAGCAAACAACCACCGCAAAGTACACCACCTACACCAGAGAGCAGATCAGGCATCCCCAGTAGCCACCAAAACCCACGACAGCTCGCTATAGCACCCACGACGACAAATCACGTCTCTCCCACAACAGGCCACTCTTCACGCCACCGGCAGATTGGTCATTTAACCACCATTTTACACCAGCAAACTCCCGCAGCGCAGCAGATCTGTTAGTGACAACAGCCACAACCAGCCATCAGCCGCATTCGATCTCATTAGCAGTACAACGACACCGTAGCACTAGAATATCTTCGTCTTCAGAAACAGACAGAAATGTTAAACCGACCAACGACAACCACCACCTTCAATGCCTGCAATATTCTTCGTCTTCAACTGTCACGCCCGCAGCCAGCAACAACAACCGAGAAATCACAGAAGATAAGGAAACTACAGAAAGCTTTCAAGGCAAATTAATGAACCCATGCCACGTCACCAGCCAAGTCAGCCAATCGATGCCACACCAGCGCCATGTCATCTCAGCAAACCACACAAGCGCAACTAAGAGCCACGTCAACCAGTGAAGCCATGTCAGCACCACATAATCCAACACGTCAGTAGACAAGTCCTCCAGTCTGCCATGTCAGCAACAACAAGCTTCCTCCCCTCAATCTAGTTAGTGAATCACTTCATCTTTTAATTTGTTGAAATTTTACCTTTTCTGGTTTTGCAATTGTCATTTAAAGTTATCATTAATATTAATTTTTGTGCCTAGAAAAAAAAATCTCACCTTGCATTTGATCTGTTAACCCTTGCTTATCAATCTCTTTCTTCATTGATATTTATCAACTAATTGTTGAGCTTGCTGAAGCTAGTAAAAGTTGTGACCATTATTTAATTAATCATTTACACTTAAAAGGTCTAGCATTGCATGCTTATAATTTTCCTGGCATAATCTGTTCTTGATTAATCTTCACATAAAAAAAGGATTAAATTTATTTTTGTATTGTGATTTTACTTGCAAGAACCATTTGTGATCTCAATTCCATTGATAAGTTAGCGTTACATGCATTTGTGTCATGATCATCTAGTGTCCAAGCTTAAGTTTACACTTATCGTAGACTCAACCCTTAGTGATACTCTTATGACAATTTAAAGAGAATCAAACTTAGGTGATCAACATGTTTAAAAGAATTGAGCCCCGAGAGAATTTTTAAATGAGCCACTCAAACACCAATAAATATCACAAGAACAACCATTATGGACAAGTTCACTCTGAGCGCCACCAGTATGACTATCATTTAGGTTACTCTTAAAATGATGACTTTGATGAGCGAGTCTTGAGCCCTAACAAAATAGAAGCCCCAACTTTTGACGGTCATCATTACCCTTGGATATTTGATATGTGGATTCGTAATATGGATCAATTCTTTGAGTGACATAACTTGTTTGAAAATGGAAAAGTTAGATTTGCTAAGATGATACTTATTACTGAAGCCAAAACTTATTGGAGAGATGTTGAGGATTGTTTAGAAATGAGAGGTAAACCTCCTATAACTGATTGGATCAAAATGAAACAAAAACTTCAGGTGAAGTACCTACCCCAATCTTATAGGAATAAACTCTTAGATCGATAAACAACCTAAAACAAGGAAATAAATCTATAAATGAGTATATAACATAATTTAACGATTACATGATGAGATATGCCATAAGAGAGAATGAAGCCATGACTTTGCGTAGATTTTATAAAGGCTTGAATGATGATCTTAGAAGAGAAGTTGTATTTCAAGGTGTATCTATCATTGACCAAGCTTATATCTTAGTTAAAACTACAAGTTGGTCATGAAGAATCAGTGGATAAATTGTCAGGACCTTTATAGTATCCCTACAAGGTCCCAATTTAGAAGTAATGATTCTTTGATAAGTGCTCCACCCCACAAACATAATCCTATTAATGCCCAACTTTATAAGAAAGAAAAGGAAAAACAAGTTGTCAATGAAGTGTCTAAGGTAAGTTCAAAGGTTAAATGTACTAATTGTCTAGGTTTTGATCATATCTTCTTAGATTGCACCTCTAAACCCTTAGTTATATAAAAAAATATAAGGATATAGGCAAAAAGAAAGATTATAGTGTTGAAGTTTATGAGTCTAATCTTGCAGATTTTAGTGACTTAGATGACGGGGATGTGTTGGAAGAGGGACTTAACATAATGAGTCCACGTGAGTTTGAAAATAAGGTTAAGAAAGAGTTTAATATATGTGCTTTAATGGTAGAGGATGTTTTAGGGAACTCTTCAATGGAATCGCCTATAGAGATAAGTATGGTCTTAGAAGAGTCTCATGATATTAGTCCTCCTAAACTACTTGATTCCCCACCTCACATACTTGGTGTCCAGCACATCATAAGTTTAGAGCAACATGTTGAGCTTCCTGACCCCTTACCTCATGCACGTGATGAGGAAGATAATGCTGGTTTACTTAATTATGTCCATATCATATCTATACAGGTTTCAAACAATATTTGTCTCATTCCACACCCTCAATCATTTAGTGTTCAAGGTTACAAACCCGAGAAACTTATAGAACACCTTCCCATATCTCCTCACGATAGGATGTTTAAGTCAGCTGTGTCGTCTACTTATAATTTGCATGTTGAGATCATGAAACAAATTCAAGCAAGTAATGAATAATACAAATTTTGAATTGATTTACTTAAGTATCATGGTGCACTTAATGTTGGAGATTATTTCATGATACATATTAGAACTGAACGGTGTCTTTTGAAAACCGATCATAAATTGCAAGTAAATAGTGCTAGACCATTCAAAGTGTTGCAAATGATTGAATCAAATAATTATATCATTAAATTGCCATTAAACTTTGATATTAGCTCTACTTTTGACATGAAGGACATTGTTATATATAAAACACAACAACCTATCCCTAATGTTCTTTTTGATACCCCTACCTCATTACCCATATATTTAGCACAAAAGGAACATATTAATGCTACTTTGAATGCACAAGTTGTTTTTACCAAGGATGGTGAACTTCAACAAATCCTAGTATGTAGGTTCGACGACCAGATTTAGACTATACTTGGATTATCAGAGAGACATCACAACAACTTGATCCTTATCTTTGATAGCATTATCGGAGTTGTCTTGATCTATACTTGACGGGGTCGAGTTCTTCCAAGCCTGGGAGAATTGATGGGGACACCGAACCTGAAATATTATTTACGCACGTGTATGATCATAGATGATGGAGGATAGCCCAAACCATTGAGAGATTTGGCTTTAACTTATGTTTTTAGTTTTGATTTATATGAACTTTCAGTTGAGGTTTATTAATTAGGCTTTATTTATTGGATTTGATTTAATTATTGTTGAGTATTTTATTTAGTGGACCGTAAACCCAATAGCTTGTTTTAATTAGGATTTTAGTATTTATATCTTATTTTTCTAAATATCAATGAGTTTTGATGATTAATAAAAATATTATAGACTTTACCTATCTTCAATCTCCATTCTTTTCTTTTTTAACTTTCTTCTTTCTTTAAAAGTTTTTTTTCCTGCTTTAATTTTTATTTATTTATTATCCCGCATCTCATGCATCCTTGTATCAAGTAAATGCAAAAGAGATAAATGCAAACAATTAAACAAAATGTCAAGAATTTGATGGTAGGTACAGGCTTTAAGTTCATAAATAATCAAAGAAAGAAAAGAAAAGGCTACTTGTATAGCCACCATCAGAATCCAAAGTCCAATATAAAAAATCTTTCTTTCAAAATAGAAAAAAAAAAATCGAAGGGTTATTTTTGGCTCGACAATGCATGTGAATCAGTGTGAATTACACTAAAGCAAGAGATGGGTGTTCAGTTTCTATGGGTTGTAGTTGGAGGGATTGGCTAAAATTTCAAAAATTATGGACCTTAAGGTTATCTGAGGTTGAAAAGAGCTGCAATTGCAATTCCAATAGGACCTCATCTCCCCTTGAATCAAGCACATGTACAGTTGTCAAGAAACAGGTGAATCAACCAAGGGGAGTTTTGCAAGCTGAAAGCTTCTCCAAGAAACATTTAATCGATCCATTCTTTACACTAATAAGGTAGCCAGAACAAGAAATGAAAGCACTGCTACTAGTTAGATCAGAAGAATTGCTTTCACATTCCCAATAAATGCAATAGCACATTCCCGTCAGCATAATGCTCATAATAGCATTTTCTTACCCAGAACTGTATCCCTATCAAATCTGAACTAATGCAGGGCTTCAAGAGTCAAGCCTAAAGGCACAAACTAAGTTCAGTTGAAAAAACAAAGTAAAAGCAGGGCAACCAGAGAATATCATATGAAACTGAACCATTTGGAACATTTTGTTAACATTTCATTGATAAACCAAATACAAAGTAGTACAACAGAACCAAGCCAACAAGTTTCTCAAACACAACAATAGTGATACAAATCCAACTCGAATACACCTAAACTCAAATTCAATAACCAAACATAACAGTTCAAGACAATGCAGTAAGACTAGCCTCGAACACAAACCCTCGACAAAGCCCATCACCACCTCCAGGCACTCCTTCAATCCACCTCCAAACCACACCATCACAGTCATCCCACAAAGCCAACTTCCCCACTCTCTTCGCAGATAAACAGACCCTATCCCCACCACCAAAAATCTTGAACTTACTCGATTCCTGAAAACTCTTATACATCTCCAATGGCATCCGTCCTGCCTCCTCCCACTCCATTCTCGCCAAATCCAACCTCAATATCAATATCGTCGAACACGACGGATTCAAAGAAAAATTTGACTTTAACACTCCAATCATCAACAATTTATTCCCCTTTCCACGAACCAAACGTGGTCGTTTGATAATATCAAAGATATCTCCCCATTCAAGCCTTCCCAAACAAACCCAATTGTTATAACTATTGTTAAGATTCGTCAGTGTACATGTAAAGAGCTTCCATTGAGATCTCCATCGAGACCCAACATCACATAAAGCGAAAACCGAGTCCGATATTAAAATAGGGCTTCTGGGTTTTGATGGCAAATTCGCAGAGAAAGTTAACCACGAGTTTGTTTTATTTGTGTTTGAGAAATATAAAGCAGCGAGTTCGGTTAATACCATGACTCGGTGGTTCACTGAGTCAACCAGGACAGATCCGTGTCGTGACCAGGCCGAGCCAAGCTGGGGGAGCACCTGAAATTGGCGAGTCAAGGGGTTGCAGACAACGAGTGATCTGTTTGACTCGAGCGAGTTGGGTGATTCACCCCAGAGGTAAACGAGCCCACTCGCTGAGGCGACAGGTTGAGGTGACCTGAACGGTAAGAAGCTGAGACTAAATCTGAGCCATTGATTCTGGTCTGGATCGAACACGTGGAGGTAAGGTAGAGAGGAGACGTGACTATTATGCCTTTGATGGTGGTGGTGATGTGGAGGGCGGAGAGCGAGGAAGCGGAGAGGGGTTTGAGTGGAGATTAGGTCCATGAAGGATGGTGAGGTCAACATTTGATTGAAGAACTTGCAGACAGATCTGCAAATCATGATTTGACGAAGTGGGAGAGAGGAGAAGATCTGGTTGAGTGTGTCTTGTGGTAGACGGTTGATTGGTGAGGCGTCCATGGTTTCAGGTGAACCGGTGACGCAGAGAATCGGGAGGGAGGGTAGAAGAGAAGATGACAGGCAAGGGATATGGTGGAGATTTTTGTTTTGTTTTGTTGTTGAAGTACAGTTGGAGGCAGGGCCACATGCAATGCTTTTGTTGACTGCTGAAAGAGTCAAGACCAAAGTTGTTGATGGGCCAGGTAGTTTGATGGGTCCCGTTTTAAGCCCAGAACTGTATTCTGCTAGCTTTTGGGCTTGGTGCTCAAAATGTTGGAGATTTGATTGGCAATGATTTGTTAAAGACGGAAGGTTGAGCATCTGCACAAATGTTAAGTTAGTTGGGTTTAGTGATGATACTATTATTTTATTGCGTGCACTTTTTTGGCAGACCAAAAGTTTTTGAAATGTGAAAAAAAAAATGTAGTTTAAGTATATTTATAATTAGAAATATATTTTATAAAAATGATTCAAAATAACCTTTTTTTTAAAATAATGTAGTTTAAGTATAATTTAAAAATTAAAAATTAAAAAATTTATCTCTTAATTAAATTAATATTTGACTCAATTTTATAATAAATTTGTAAATAATTATTTTAAAATCTAATATATTTATAATTTTTTTAAAAAAATTTAAAGTTAAAAAATAATTTAAATCAATTTAATTGTAAGATACAGAAAGAGAAACAACAATGTTCTAACATGGCATACTACCATGGACCTCCGTGAACAATTCAATTATTGACAAAAAAAACTAAAAGAGAAGGTGTTTTTACCTTGTATCATCTTGCAAAACACTATTTATTGTGATAGTTTTTTTTTTAATTTATGTTTTTTATCTTTCAATATTTGGTTTATTAGAGATTTATCTTTATCATTTATTGTTGTTTGTTTTTTACATGATTATCATAAACTCATGACCTGTGTTGCAGGTTTGAGAAGTCTAGTCAGTTGACTTAAGATTTTTTCCTTTTTATTATTAGTATATTTTTCAATTTCATCCTTTAATATTAGATTGATTAGGAATTAGGTTTCATGATTTGTTTTAATTTATTTTCTATAAAATTGTCGTAACCTCATGACCCAGATGCCACAAGTTAATTTAGGTTGTTTTATTGTGTCTTTTTTAGATTAATTATTTTTTCAATTTAATTCTTCAATAATGAATTAATTGAAAAGTATACATCATAATTTGTTTTCAATTTGCTTTGTATGAAATTATCTTAGTCTCATGAGCTGAGTTATAAGTTTGGCAGTGTATGGTTGACCCAAGTCAATTTTTTGGTTTGCTTTCTATGAGGTATCATAATCTCATGACTAAGATGATGAGTTTAGCAGGTTAATTTAGGTTGACTCATATTATTTTTTGTGTTATTTCTTTAATTGATTTTTTTTTCAATTTCATCATTCAACATTGAATTAATTGATAATTAAATTTTATAATTTATTTTTATTTATTTTTATAGGATTATACTAGTCTCATGACTCAGGTCGTGGATTTAGCATGTTAACTTGAGTTGAATTAGGTTTGGTTTTTATGTTTTTTTAATTTTTT
>Ga0325401_1005463_pt1 | contig 12175 bp, 11 predicted proteins | sample PopdelMetagenome_FD_205666 | JGI IMG/M metagenome (GOLD analysis project Ga0325401, IMG submission 205666) | Populus deltoides microbial communities from Bellville, Georgia, United States - Xylem-PdKOR-R2 | ecosystem: Host-associated > Plants > Phyllosphere > Stem > Wood/Secondary xylem | place...
CGCGGTCCACGGGAACGGCTCGGCCGGGGGCGCGTTGTCGATCGCGTTGATGGCGGCCTCGGCGTACGGGCCGCTGTCGGGGGTCACGACGCCGTCGCGCGCCGGGTAGGCGGCGGGGACGGACGCCTCGGAGGCCTCCTGGGAGACCGAGGACGCGATGACCTCGAAGAGGACCGCGGGGTCGACCGTCGTGTTGGTCGGGATCGACCAGCCGTCGACGGACAGGGCGCTGTACTGCGGGCCCGAGTCGCCGACCGTGGGCGGCGGCGCGAAGGCGAAGTCCGCGGCGAACTCGGTGTTGGACTCGACCGTGAGGTCGCTCATCCGGCCCGAGAACATGATCGCCATGGCGGCGTCGCCGTTGTACATCTGCTGCTGGACGGCCGGCTGGTCGAACGTCGTGACCTGCGGGTCCATGAACGGCGTGAGGCTCTGGAGCTCCTCGAGCGCCGTGACCGCCAGCGGGTCGTCGAAGTTCGGGGTCTTGGTCTCGGGGTCGACGTAGTCCACGCCGAGCGAGCCCAGGGCCGCGTCGTAGGCCGTGGCGAGGTCGCCGCTCGCGAGCCACGGGAGCGCCAGCGGGTACTGGAACTCGCCGGAGTCCTGCAGCGCCTGCGAGACCTCCTTGAGCTCCGCGAAGGTGGTCGGCGGCTCGAGGCCCTGCTCCTCGAAGACGTCGGCGCGGTAGGCCATGACGAACATCTGGGCCTGCATCGGCACCGCGTAGAGGTCGCCCTCGTACGTCATCGCCTCGAGCATCCCGGCGTTGAGCTCGTCGAGCCCGTACTCCTCGCCGAACTGGTCCACGTACTCGTTGAGGGGCTGCAGCGACCCCTCGGTGCCGAGCTGCGGGATGATGTAGCCGTACGTCTCGATGACGTCGTACGTGCCCTCGTCGCCCGCCAGCGTGGCCGTGGTGCGCTGCACCTGGCCCGCGAAGTCGATGGGCTCGTGCTCGACCGTGAGGTCGCCCTGGGTGCAGCTGTTCACCATCGTGTCGGTGAAGGGGTCGATCGCCGAGGAGTTGTAGGCGAGGACGTTGACGGTCGTCGGCTCCGGGACCTCGACCGCGCACTCCACCTCGGCGGCGTTCTCGTTGCCGGTCCGCGAGCCGGCGCCGCAGCCCGCGAGGGCGAGCGCGCCGACGGCCGTGAGGGCCACGGCCCGGCGGGCGCGCCGGGGGCCGGCGGAGGTGGGCAGGGGTCGGTGCAGCGCTGCGCGCATCTGTGCTCCTGTCGACGGCGGGCGTCATGGCCCGCGCGGGGTGTGCCGGGGGGCTCCCGGCAGGTGTGACCCGGTCGTGCGTCCCGGTCGGTGCCCTCGGCTCGGCCCGCCGGCCCGCCCTGCTGGGGCGTCCGGCCCGGGCCTCCGCGCTGGGCAGGCTGGGTATCGGCAGGCGCGATGTGGCGCCACGTCCGGTGAGCATAGGCCGGACGGGCGACATCGGCGGTCGGTCGGCCCGTCGAGGACCCGCGGGCCCGCCGGGGCGGCGCCCGGAGGGCCGTTCCTGGCGGCTGCCGCCGACGCCTGCCTAGGATCGTCGCCGCGCCCTGACTCCGCGCCGTGCCTCAGCCGTCGCCCTCCGAGGAGCCACGTGCCCCGTAGCCACCCGACCGCGGTCGGGCGCCCCTGCCGCGCCCGTCCCGGGACCCTGCCGCGCCCCCGTCGGCGGCCCGCCCCAGCCGTCCCGCACGGTGTACGCCGTAAGGTCGCGGCGTGAGCACGGCGGAGACGGACGACGGGGCGGTGGGCCGACGGCCCACGGCGACGCCGTCGACCCCGTCCACGGGCTCGCTGCCCGCCGTCTCGCCGCGCCCCTCGGGGCCGTCGGGCACGGTCGAGGCGTCCCCGGACGAGCCGGGCGTCGTCGTCCTGCGCGGCGAGGTCGACGCGTCCGTCGTCGCCGGCGTGCCCGACGCGCTGGTCACCTCGGGCGTCCGGGTGGCCGACGTCGCGGGCGTCACCTTCATCGACTCCGGCGGCATCCACCTGCTGCTGCGCCTGCACCGCGCCGCCCCCGAGGGGCTGGACCTCCGCGGCGCTCCCGAGGACGGCCTCGTCGTCGCGGTGCTCGCGACGCTGGGCCTCGGCGGGCTCTTCGGCCGCGCCTGACCGCCCTTCCCGCCCGCCCAGGCGCCTCGGCGCCCGTGCCTCCGGGCCCCTGGCCGGGGCGGCCGCGTCAGCCCTCGGCCTGCCGCAGCTGGTCGGTCTTGAGCCGGGCCCACACGTGCTTGGTCGTGGCCGTCGTGCGCCACGAGACCTCGAGCGCGAGCCGCGCGGCGAGGAGCATGCCGCGGCCGCCGTCGCGGTGGCCGCCCTCGACGAACTGCGGGAGCCGGCGGGTGTCGTGGTCGACGGTCTCGACGACGACCTCGCGCACCGGCACGCCCGACGTCGGCAGGTGGAGCCGCAGGAGCACCGGCGGGCGCCCGTGCCGGATGGCGTTGCTGGCCAGCTCCGTCGCGACGAGCAGCATGTGGTCCATGGCGCTCGGGGCGTCGCCGCTGCCGCGGTCGACGTCGTCGGGCAGGACCTCGGTGACGCGCCGGGCGACGGCCTGCCGGAGGTCCGCCAGCCCGTCGAGGGTGTCGACGTCCCACTCGTGGTCCAGGACGAAGCCGGCGGGGAACTCCTCCGCCTCCCCGGCCGGCGCGCTCCCCGGGGCCTGGGCGTCCACGGCGTCGTTCAGCGCGTCACGGCGGAAGTCGGTCGGCGGTCCGGCGTCGGGGGAGGCTGCCACGCCCCCAGGGTCGTGCCGCGGGGCCACCGGCTGCCACTCGGGGCCACGACGGGTCCCGCCGGACGGTTGACCCGCCCCGCGCCGCACGGCACGCTGACGCCCCCTGGTCCAGATCCGTGGCCGGTGCTCTCCCCCGGGAGGTGCCCTGTGCCGGACCGCCCCGACGTCGTCGTCCTCAGGGACCCCGCCACCCGGTCCGCCGTCGTCCGCGTGACCGGGCCCCTCGAGCACGGGACGGCGGAGGTCCTGCGCGACGTCGTGCGCCGGGCCGTGACCGTGACGGGACCCTGGGTCGTGGTCGACCTCGCCGGGTGCACGGGCCTGGCCCCCTCGGTCGCGGAGTGCCTCGTCGACGAGCACGAGCGTCTCCGCGCGTGGGGCGGGGCGCTGGTCTGCCGGGGGACGCCACCGCCGCTCGCCGCACCCCCGGGCGCCGCCGGCGGCGCCCTGCCGCCGGCGGGCCTCCCGGACGAGGAGCTCGCCGCCCTGGTGCGGCGCGCCCTGGTGCGACGGCTGCACGCCGACGCGGAGCCCGAGCGCACCGCCGCCGGGCGCGGGCTCCTCGCCCTGCTCCGCGAGCGCGAGCGGCGCGGTGCCTCCTGGCCGCCGCGTGCGGACGGTCCCGGGTCCACGTGGAACACGGACGCGGCGTCGCTGGTTGACGACCGCCATGAGCACCCGTGAGCTGACGCTGGCCGAGCACGACGCGACCGTCGCCGAGGGCATCGTCCTCATCGACTTCTGGGCCGAGTGGTGCGGCCCGTGCAAGCGTTTCGCGCCCGTCTACGAGAAGGTCTCGACGGCGAACGAGGACATCACCTTCGCCAAGGTGGACACCGAGGCGGAGCAGGAGCTCGCCGCCCGCTACGGCATCACCTCGATCCCCACGCTCGTCGCCTACCGCGACGGCATCCCCGTCTTCAGCCAGCCCGGCGCCCTGCCGCAGCCGGCCCTCGAGGACCTCGTGGGCCAGCTCCGCGGCCTCGACATGACCGAGGTGCGCCAGCGCTACGACGAGGCGATGGCCCAGCAGGGCCAGCAGGCCTGAGCCGCAGCACCTCCCGCACGACGACGGCGCCGCCCCTCGGGGGCGGCGCCGTCGGTGCGTCCGGGCCCGGGCCCGGACGGCGGGGGGTGGGCGGTCAGAGCCCCGTCTGCTCGAGCAGGCGCTGCGTCGCCCCGCCGTCGTCGTGCGGCGCCCAGCGACGGACGAACTCCGCCCGTCGGCCGGCCCACGCCGCGGTGACGGCGGGCAGGTCCGCCAGGACGGCCTCGAGCTCGGCCTGCGTGCGGACGACCGGGCCCGGCGACTGCTCGTCGAGGTCGAGGTAGAAGCCCCGCAGCGTGTCGCGGTAGTGCTCCAGGTCGTAGGCGAAGAGGACCACCGGGAGGTCGGTCGGCGCGACGTCGAAGAGCGACGACGAGTAGTCGGTGACGAAGGCGTCCGCCGCGAGGTAGAGCTCGGCGATGTCGGGGTACGCGCCGACGTCGAGGACGCGCTCGTGGGACGCGCCGGCGTCGCGCAGGACGAAGTAGTGCAGCCGGACGAGCACGCGCCAGCCCTCGCCGAGCCGGTCGGCCAGGCCGGCGGCGTCGAGGCCGCCCGTGCCGCCCTCGGCGGCCGCGTGGTCCTCGTCGTCGCGCCACGTCGGCGCGTAGAGGACGACCTTCTCGTCGTCGCCGAGCCCGAGGCGGCGCCGGACGTCGGCCCGCCGCGCGTGGCGGTCGGGGGCGTGGAGGACGTCGTTGCGCGGGTACCCGGTGTCGAGCACCCGGCCCTCGTAGCGGAACGCGCGGGCCAGCAGCGCGCTGCCCTCGCCGCCCGGGCCGACGAGGCAGCCCCAGCGGTCCACCTCGGCCTGCAGCAGCCGCATGTCCTCGTCGCTGTACCTCGTGTGCGCGTCGCCGTGGATGCGCTTGAGCGGCGTGCCGTGCCACGTCTGCACGTAGAGCCCGCCCTCGCGCAGCGTCCACGCGTCCTGGTCCATGTGCGTGTTGGCCACGACGGCGTCGGCGCCGTCGAGCGCCGCGACGGCGGCCGGCGTCCGGATCGGGACGGTGGTGACGCCCTCGGGGAAGCCCGCGAGGTGCCGCTCGTCGGCGAGCCACACGTGCTCGACGTCGTCGCCCCGCGCGAGCAGCGCCTGGTGCACGGCGCGCGGGTTGTCCGCGTAGCGCCCGTTGAAGCTGTTGTAGACGACGCGCACGCGGCGTCCCTCCTCCTCGACCGGTGGGGCAGGGCGGACCCTACGGCGGGCGGCGGGGGCGCCCCGACCTGCCGGACGGCGCCCCGTGCGTCACGCTGCGCCCGCGCGGGAGACCACCGCGCGCCCGCCGCCGGAGAGGACCGCGCCCATGCTGACGACCACGGCCGACGAGTGGTGGACCACGGGGGTGGGCTACTGCCTCGACCTCGAGCGCTTCGCCGACGGCGACGGCGACGGGCACGGCGACCTGCTGGGGCTCGGCCGCCACCTCGACCACCTCGAGCGGCTGGGCGTCACCTTCGTGTGGCTGCAGCCCTTCTACCCCTCGCCGGAGGGCGACGACGGCTACGACGTCAGCGACTACTACGCCGTCGACCCGGCCGTCGGCTCGCTCGGGCACCTCGTCGAGGTCGTCCGGGCGCTGCGCGAGCGGGGCATCCGCACGCTCGTGGACCTCGTCGTCAACCACACCTCCGTCGAGCACCCGTGGTTCCGGGACGCGCGGTCGTCGCGGGACTCGCCCTACCGCGACTGGTACGTGTGGCGCGACGAGCCGGACCCCGCCGACGACGACACCGACCTGTTCTTCCCGGGCGAGGAGGACTCGGTCTGGGCGTACGACGAGGAGGCGGGCCAGTACTTCCGGCACCGCTTCTACAGCCACCAGCCGGACCTCAACACCTCGAACCCGGAGGTCCGCGACGAGATCCGCCGCATCATGGGCTTCTGGCTGCAGCTCGGCGTCGTCGGCTTCCGCGTCGACGCCGTGCCCTACTTCGTCGAGACGGCGACCCGCGAGGGCGACGCCGACGACGAGGGCGACGGCGCGCTCGCCGAGCCGGTCCACCGGGGCCTGCGGCGCGACGCCGGGGCGCTGTCGGAGTCGTTCCAGATGCTCGACCTCATGCGGGCGTTCCTGTCCCGGCGCTCGAGCGAGGCGATCATGCTCGGGGAGGTCAACCTCCCCTACGACGAGCAGCTCGAGTTCTTCGGCGGCTCCAACGCGCGCATGACGATGAACTTCGACTTCGTCCTCAACCAGCAGATGCACCTGGCGCTGGCGCGGCAGGACGCCGGTCCGCTGCGGGCTGCCCTCCGGGCGCGCCCCGAGCTGGCGCCCAGCAAGTCCTTCGGCGTCTTCGTCCGCAACCACGACGAGCTCTCGCTCGACCAGCTGGCCGAGGACGAGCTCGCCGAGGTGCTCGCGGCCTTCGGGCCCCGCGAGGAGCAGCAGATCTTCGGCCGGGGCCTGCGGCTGAGGCTGCCGACGATGGTCGGGCACGACCGCGAGCGGCTCGAGATGGTCTACGCGCTGGCCTTCTCCCTGCCGGGCACGCCGGTCCTCTACTACGGCGAGGAGCTGGCGCAGGACGAGGACCTCGACCTGCCGGGGCGCCTCGCCGTCCGCACGCACGTCCGCTGGGGCTGCACGCCGGAGGGCGACGGCGTCGCCGACCAGGAGCGCGACCCCGGCTCCGTCCTGCACTTCTTCCGCACGCTCGTGGCCCGCTACCGCGACCGGCCCGAGCTCGGCCGGGGGTCGGTGGAGCTGCTCGACGTCGGCAGCCCCGCCGTGCTCGCCCACCGGAGCACGTGGGCCGGCCGGACGACCGTGACGCTCCACAACCTCGGCGAGGACCCGGTGACCGTCCGGCTGCCGGCCGACGTCGTCCCGGCCGGGCGGCGGGTCCTCGACCTCTTCGGCCTCGAGGAGCACGGCGGGACCGACGACGGGGGTGCCGAGGTGACCCTCGGCCGGTACGGCTACCGGTGGTTCGGGGACGTCGTCGACTGACGGCGCCCTCCCGTCACCGCGACGGGGGTCCGCACCGGGTGACCGGTGGGGCCCCCGTCGTCGTGCGGAGCACCTCCGGCCCGCGTCGGCGCCCCGAGGTGCGGACCGGGGTCGCGCGGAGCATGGTGGGGGCCGGTCCAGACCGAGGCCGACGACCGCCTCGCGGGTCCTCACGACCCGCTGCTCGCGAGCACGCCCCTGCACCCGCTGCTGCGCGCGACCGACCTCCAGCCCCCGCCTCGTCGCCGACCTCAGCGACGGCCGCGGCGCACCTTGTGGCTCCCGTCGCAGTACGGGGCAATCGAGGAGCGCCCGCACCGGCACAGCGCCACCGTGCTCCGACGGCGCTCCACCGGCACGCCGTCCACGTCGACGATCTCGACGTCGCCGCGCACGAGCAGCGGCCCGTCGGGGCAGACGGTGATGGTGGCGCCCCCCGGGACGCCGCGGAGGACGGGTGGGAGGTCGTCGGCGTCGTCTCGACCGGCCGGAACGTCCTCGGGGCGTGACGGGGTGACCACGTCCGCAGCCTGCGTGCCTGCGGCGCGCAGCGCGACCGGGAGGGCCGACGACGCCCATGACGACCACCGACACACCCACGAGCGGCCCGACCACCGGGCCCCGCCCCACCGGCGACGTCGCCGGTGGCACCCGCACCACCGCTCCCTACCGCCCCGCGACGCCGGGACGGGTGGCGCCCGTCGGCGTCCCGACCGGCCGCGGCCCGGTCTCGGACGCCATCCGCGACGTGCTCCTCGGCGGCGGCACCGCGACGGCCGACGTCCGCGACCTCGCGGCGGCCGAGCTGCACCGCCGCGACCTCGCCGCCGACGACCTGCTCCGCGACGAGGACCTGCAGCTCGCGCTCTGGATGCTGCAGGAGCTCTCCTTCCGCGCCTACGGCGGCGCGGCCGACCACCTGGAGTGGGACGCGGGCCTCGTCGGCGCGCGGCAGGTCCTCGAGCGGGCGCTCGAGGACGCGCTCCGCGTGGTGGCCGAGGTGCCCGTGGGCGTGGCCCCGGCCGAGGTCCCCGAGGTGCTCTTCGCCATGACGGCGGAGGACGGCACCCCCGGGCTGTCGCACCACCTGGCCCGGCGGGCGACGGTGGAGGAGTTCCGCGAGCTCATGGTCCACCGCAGCGTCTACCACCTCAAGGAGGCCGACCCCCACACGTGGGCGATCCCGCGCCTCGCCGGGCCGGTGAAGGCCGCGATGGTCGAGATCCAGGCCGACGAGTACGGCGGCGGCCGGGCGGAGCGCATGCACGCCGCGCTCTTCGCGAGGACGATGCGGGCGCTCGGCCTCAGCGACACGTACGGCCGCTACCTCGACGACGTCCCCGCGACGACGCTCGTGGGTTCCACGGCGATGGCGCTCTTCGGCCTCAACCGGCGGCTCGTCGGCGCGGTCGTCGGCCACCTCGCCGCCTTCGAGATGACGTCGTCCCTGCCGAACCGCCGCTACGGCGCCGGCATGCGGCGTCTCGGGTACGACGCCGACGCCACGTGGTTCTTCGACGAGCACGTCGAGGCCGACGCCGTCCACGAGCAGGTGGCGGCGCACGACCTCGCGGGCGGCTTCGCCCGCCAGCACCCGCACCGCACCGACGAGGTCCTCTTCGGCGCCGCCGTCGGCCTGGCGCTCGACGAGGTCGCGGGCGCGCACCTGCTCGGCCGCTGGCAGGCCGGGCAGTCCTCGCTCGTCGGCGGCGGGCCGCTCGCCGGCTCGTCCGCCGCCTCGGCGCCGGCCGCCTGACCGACCGCACGACCGCGCCGTCGGGACCCCGGCGGCGCACCGCACCTCGACGCACCACCCGGAGGCCCTCCGTGCCAGATGCCCGTGACACCGCGGCCGGCGCAGCCCGGTCCGTCGTCGGCGCCGTCCGTGACGTCGTCGCCAAGGTGGGGGGCGGCTCCTCGCCGTCCGCCGTCCAGCAGACCCTCACCGTGGGCCGGTCCGTGGAGGAGGTGGCCACGCTCTGGCGCGACCCGGCCGCCGTCCGCCGCGTGCTGGGCGACGCCGGTGACGTCACCGTCGACGGGGCGGGCGACCGCTGGACGTGGCGGCTCGCGACGCCGGGCGGGGGCGACCCGGTCGAGTGGGAGACCGTCCTCGCCGACGGCGGCGTCCCCCGCACCCTGCGCTGGTCCGGGCCGGACGACGTCGGGACGCCCGGGCAGGGCGCCGAGCTCGTCGTCACCCTGCGCGAGGCGCCGCAGCACCTGGGCACCGAGCAGGTCGTCCGGCTCGCCCTGCCGGTGCCGGACCTCGCCGCCGGCGCGATGGCGCTGACGCTCGGCTACCGGGCGCGCGCGCTGCTGCTCACGGGCGAGACGCCCGAGCTCGAGCCCGTGCCGGCCGCCCGATGAGCGCCCCGACGAGCGAGGCCGCGCCCCGCCCCACCGTCCGACCGACCTGCTCCACACCCGACCCCACCGAGAGGGGCTGACCGTGCGCGCGCTCTGCTGGAACGGCGTCAACGACCTGGCCGTCGAGACCGTCCCCGACGCCACGATCGTCAACCCGCACGACGTCGTCCTCGAGGTCGGGCTGACCGTCACGTGCGGCTCCGACCTCCACTTCATCGACGGCTACCTGCCCGGGATGCGGCAGGGGGACGTCTTCGGCCACGAGTTCATGGGCCGGGTCGTCGAGGTCGGCAGCGCCGTGACCCGCACGAAGGTCGGTGACCGCGTGACGGTCCCGTCCTTCGTCTCGTGCGGCGAGTGCTGGTACTGCTCGCACGACATGCCGTCGCTGTGCGACACCTCGAACCCGAACGCCGCGCTGCAGCAGCCGGTCCTGGGCCACCCCGGCGGCGGGATCTACGGCTACACGCACCCCTTCGGCGGCTACCAGGGCTCGCACGCCCAGTACGTGCGGGTGCCCTTCGCCGACACCAACTGCTTCGTCGTGCCGGACGGGGTCACGGACGTCCAGGCGCTCTTCGTCTCCGACGCCCTCGCCACCGGCTACACCGGCGCGGTCTTCTGCGACATCACGCCCGGCGACACCGTCGCCGTCTTCGGGGCCGGTGGCGTCGGCATCATGGCCGCCGCCAGCGCCCGCGCACTGGGGGCGGCCCGCACGGTCGTCGTCGACCGCTTCCCCGAGCGGCTCGCGCTCGCCGAGGCGCAGGGCTCGGAGGTGCTCGACTACTCCTCCGTCGACAGCGTCCAGGAGGCGCTGCGCGAGATGACCGGCGGCCGCGGGCCGGACGCGGTCATCGAGGCGGTCGGCATGGAGGGGCACGGCACAGGGCTGCAGAACGTCGTGGACCGCGCCAAGCAGGTCGTCCGCGCGTCGACCGACCGGGCGACGCCGCTGCGCGAGTCGCTCCTGGCCTGCCGCAAGGGCGGTGTCGTGTCGGTGCTCGGCGTCTACGGCCTCACCGACTCGTTCCCCATGGGGATCGTCACCAACAAGGGGCTGACCATCCGCTCGGCGCAGCAGTACGGCCAGGTGCACGTGCCGGCGATGTTCGAGCACATCCAGCGCGGGGCCATCGACCCGACGCCCCTGGCGACGCACACGATGTCGCTCGAGGACTCGGTCGAGGGCTACCGCCTCTTCAAGGAGAAGGAGGACGGCTGCATCCGCGCCGTCTTCCGCCCGTGAGGCGCTGCGGCTGAGCCGCTCCCGCCGCTCGACCGCCCGTCGCGCCCGCCGCGGCGGGCGGTCGTGCGTCGGGGGCCGGCCGGGCGGCGGCGGGGCCGAGCCGGACGCGCGGCAGGAGGCGGGGTCCGAGGACCTCGAGCGCCCCCGGGGGGCGTCGCCTCGCCCGCCCCCGACCGAGGCGGCGCACGGCGCCGTCGTCGGCTCCTGTTGACCAGCCCGCCCACGTCCCGCATGCTCCCTCCGTCCCTTTACAACGATGTAGATGCGGAGACCTCGTGCGACGCCCCCTGCGCACCACCCTCGTCGCGGCGGCCGCTGCCGCCGCCCTCGTCCTCCCGACCGGGGCCGCCGCTGCCACCCCGACGGCACCCGACGACGCCGTGGTCCCGACCGTCGTCGTCGACGGCACGGACACCGGCGTCCCCGACCGGCTGCTGCCCAGCGGCGCCCGGGTCAGCGACGCCCTGCAGCTCGACGGCGGATGGGCGTCGCGGCCGGCGTTCCAGCGGCACGTCGTCGCGGAGCTGCGGGACCTGCGCGCCGCCGGCGTGCTCTCCGGGCGGGAGGCGTCCGCCGTCCGCTCGGCCGCGGCGCGGTCCGCCGCCGGCACCCCGGGCTCCGAGCAGCCGCCGCGCGGGGGGCTCGCCATGACGGGCGACGTCGGTGACTTCGTCCCGGGCGCCGTCGACGACCCGGTGCACGACCCGACGCTCTTCGAGCACGACGGCACGTACTACGTCGCCTCGACCGGCATCGCGGACGAGGACGACCCGGGGGGCGTCTTCCTGCGGCGCTCGACGGGGAGCCTCGAGGGCCCGTGGGAGTCGCTGGGCGCGGTGCCGCTGCCGGCGTGGACCCGGGCCTACGACGTCGGCCACCTGTGGGCGCCCCACCTCGTCGAGCGGGACGGCGTCGTCCACCTCTACTACAGCGCCTCGTCCTTCGGCACCAACACCTCGGCGATCGGGCACGCGAGCACGCGGACGCCCGAGGACCTCGAGAGCTGGGTGGACAGCGGGCCGGTCCTCACGAGCGGGCCGGGCGACCCGTACAACGCCATCGACCCGCAGGTCTTCGTCGACCGCACGGGGACCTGGCGGATGGCCTTCGGCTCCTTCTGGACCGGGCTGCAGGTGGTCGAGATGGCGTCGATGACGGAGACGACGGGGCCGGTGACGAACCTCGCCCGCCACCCCGAGGACCCGCCGAACCCGATCGAGAACCCGCAGGTCTTCGCCCGCGGGGGCTACTGGTACCTCACGGCCTCCTGGGACCTCTGCTGCCGCGGCGTCGACAGCACCTACCGGACGGTCGTCGGCCGGTCGACGTCGCCGACGGGGCCCTTCGTCGACCGCGACGGCGTCCCGCTGCTCGAGGGCGGGGGCACCGTGCTCCTCGACCGGCGCGGGGACCAGGTCGGCCCGGGGGCGCTGGACGTCCTCGAGGACCGCGGCCTCCTCTACGCCGTCCACCACTACTACGACGCCGCCGCGGACGGCGTCATCCGGATGCAGGTGCGCGAGGTGGCGTGGGAGGACGGCTGGCCGGTCTTCCCGGGCGAGGGCTGAGCCGGCCCCGCCGCCGCGGGCTCAGGCGGCGAGGTCGTGGGCGTCCGCGCGGTGCCGGGCGGGATGCACGACGGCGAGGTGCCGGGCCCCGGGCGCCGCGGCGGGGAGCTCGGGCGCCGGGCCGGGGACGAGGACGCGGGGCGCGCCGCCGCGGCCGGAGCCGGGGGCGGCGACGACGTCGGCGGGGACCCCGCGGGCCAGGAGCGGCGCGAGGGCGACGAGGACGAGGACGACGACGGCGGTCAC
>Ga0325401_1005466_pt1 | contig 12173 bp, 3 predicted proteins | sample PopdelMetagenome_FD_205666 | JGI IMG/M metagenome (GOLD analysis project Ga0325401, IMG submission 205666) | Populus deltoides microbial communities from Bellville, Georgia, United States - Xylem-PdKOR-R2 | ecosystem: Host-associated > Plants > Phyllosphere > Stem > Wood/Secondary xylem | place...
GATTCTAGAGCATAATTGATCGGCGGTAAAAAAAGAAAAGGAAAGCATACCCAGAAACAGTAGGTGAACTGAGGCTCAGAACAAAAACAAGTAAAGATGACTGCTCAAAGCACCAAGAACTGAAAGAATGAAGCTTGAAAAGTATCATCATGATATCAGGTTCTGCAAAGCAACTTCTTTAATACCCTGGAGAATTTTAGTGCCCCATTCAGACTTGGCAGGTGAATATTTATTACAACGGAAAGACGGAGAGAGAGAGATGTGAGAAGTTCCTAGAGAATGATGGTGACAGAGTAGATAAAACCAGAACACAGAGAGCGCAGCAGTCGGTTTTGATGTTGTGTTTGACAGAAAACTGCCCATGGTTTTGCGTTCGTAACTAGTACCGCTGGTTTTTTTAGAAGCGACCCCTGGGTCTTTATTTCTTTAGAAAGGAAAAACTGGGATGAAAGCTGGAACTTTAAAACCCACCTGACACTAGTGAGCACAGGCGGTATTTGTTTATGCGATTGAATATGATTTTAGAAGTATTTTTTAAATTATTTTTGTTTTAAAAGATATTTTTAATGGGCTGGTGTAATAAAATTAAAAAAAAAAGATATTTTTAAAAATAAATGGTAAGGTTTTGTAATGATTGTGTGACAAAGAGATAAAAATAACATGATAAAATAAATTTATGTTTTTAAAATTAATTTTAGGGTAAAGACAAAATAAAAAATAATAAGAAAATTAGGTTTTGATAATTTTAACAGAAAATTGAAGTAAGAAAACTCAAAACACGAAACAAAATTAAATTTAAAAATAAATAGATAAAATCTAGTTTTAAAATCAAACTTTAATGTCAATTACTAATACAAACTTGGAGGGTAAAAGCCTCATAACACATAATAAAAATTAAATTCTAATTAAAAAAATAAAAATTAAATATGATAAAACCGAACAATTACTTTGATCAAAGAATCAAATTTATAAAGGTTAAATAATGTAAATAAAAAATCTTTGATAACTTTTGAATAGTTTAATGAAGAACCTATAGTAAGAGGAATTCACTCCAATATTATTTTTGAAAATCAATGAGTTGTCATAACTTACAAATTAGAGAAAGTATTTATAGTTCAATAAAATAAATCTTATTTGAATATTAGGTTGAAATTAAAACTCAAATATAAAATAATTTAAGAATACTTTTTAAAATAAAATAACAAAATCCATGTCTTAATATATAAAAGCTCAATTTACATAATAACTTCTAGACCTCATCGGAAGGTCTTCTTGATATTTAATTGTTACAAAATTCTAGCCCTATAGGTAACAAGACCCTTAAAATATTTTCATAAATTTCAGTTTGATCCAGTTATTAGATTAATAATTATGACTATTTACATAAAGTCATGCAACCAAGTTCTATAACATATTAAAAAGCCTCATCTTTTACTTGGATTATATTGATTAAGACTTTATTTGTTTGGTGAAAAGTGATTTTCTAAAAATCACTTTCTAAACTTTCTTGTGTTTATTTATCATTAGAAAAGTTGGTCAACAAAAAATACTTTCCAGTAATTTAACTTGATTTTCAGGAAAGTGTTTTCCTTTTATTTTGAGCGGAAAACACTTTCTAGAAGTTGTTAAGAAATTAAAAATATCATATTATTTGATGATTATATCAAATTTGGTCTTCAAACTTTTGATTGCTATATATATTTTGTTTTAAATATTTTTTTTCAATTTCATCCCTTAGAATTCAATTTTTATATTAACTTTTGTCCTTATTTTTATAATTGCTATTTTCTTTTTCCTTATCATTTTTTATTTGAAATTTTTTATCTATTAAATTTAGTCCTCATTCTTTTGATTATTACTAATTTTATTTGATATAATTTATGAAATGATAATTATTATTATTTTAATTTCTTCACCTTTTAATTTTTTTTATTTGTTAGATTTGATCTCTATTATTTTGATTATTATTTATTTTATTTGAGATAATTTATGAAATTATATTTTTTTTTCAATTTCATTCTCGATCAACTTTTTAAATTGTAAGATTTGTTCCTCATTATTTTAATAAACTTGAAAAAAAATAAAACATTAATAAGTTATTTTCCAGCTCATTTTCCATGACATAATCAAACACTGGAAAATGTTTTCCAACTTATTTTTCATTACACTATCAAATATCAAAAAATAATTCACTTTCTCATAATTTATTTTTTTAAAAAAATTATTTTTCAGTAAACTTAATCTCTTTCTTAAACCTAACTTTATACTTGATAAATAACTGTAAAAGTTTGCTCGGCATCCTGAAATACAGTCCTAAATGTCTATTTGATTTTTTTAACTCTTGCCCTGGTAATTAGTTTCATCGTTGCTTCCATGAATCTTATTTAACATTAATTCTTATTATGATTTGCACAAAGATTTCCTAGGTACGTAGGTTAAAAGTTGTGCAGTTGATTGAACACGTGTTAGTTAGTGGTAAGAGACTGGAGAATAAAAGGGAGGTGTCATCCTTGAGAATATTAGATTGTATTATTTTTATGTTATTATCTATTACCTTGAATTTTACAATGTTTTATATTTGTTTTTTTTTAGTCTAATATAGGTGTTTGGGTCAATTTATACGTGCTTTTACTAATTTCACGGACCCTAAAGTTAATGATCATATAAGCCTTCAATGACCATCATACAAGTAATCATAAGGTTTGAACCTGATACTACATAAAAAAAACAAATCTTTTAATTTCAAGTTCTTACTACTGGAATACCATTATATTTGGTTCTTGATTTTTGCTTATGTGGTTTTTACGTGTGATGCAGTGGTGAAGAGTTACGAGACACTCTTTAGAGCAACATTGAAAAGAAATTGATATTGAGGCTTCTCTACACGAAGTAAAAGCTCTAATTGTCATCACTTTTTATGGGTTAATTTCAGGTCATATAATTCTAGGGTTAGCAATGAAAACCTATTATTTTATTTATTTTCTTGGTTTTCTTAATAGCCACCCATGATCGACAACACTTTCATTTCAGTTATTGCATGATGTTCATTTTATTTTATCTATCTGTTTATTTCATACATTGACATGCCTATAGCCCAACAAAGTCCTATTATAGTTTTTTTTTTTTTCATGAGAAATCCTCTCTTTATAAGAATACCAAGCCTCAACAGCATAAGTCATGCACATTGGTGCTTTAATTTGAATATACCTGAGTTGTTGGTGTATAATGAGTTGTAAACTATATCCTACCTATTTTTAAATGTCTTTGCACATACAAGTGATGAACTTAAGTTGTTTGCCTCATGCATGATTGTTTTCATGTTTTCTTTGCAACGTTAGAGAGATGTCGATGCAGATTCAGTAACTTTCAACTTTTTCGCATGCTAGAACATAACAATGGGAATTGCTAGACCATCAGAGAAATACTTTGTATGAACCCCCACGACCATAATTAAGGTTTGTGTAAGAAAGAACAATATTTCTAGTAAAGTACAGTTTGGTTGCTGTTGATAATGTTACACGTGCTTTTCTAAGTGATTCAATTGCTTCTCCATTTGGTTCATGCAACCATAATAGACTTTCATGTGTTCAAGGGTCAGTGGTATGTATTAGAGTTATCCAAGGCGATACAAGATGCTAAATAATAGGTTCTTATAAAATCTTCCATCAACTCCACCACGGTAAGATGGTAAATAACTTCATTAAAACTACACACTATTATTATGTTCGACAAAAATAAAAGAAGGAAAAATTGCAATCATATTAGTTTGTTTATCTCTTTTTTGTTTTCTCCTAGACTTTAAGTGTTTTTTTTTATTAATATAGGTATTTGAATCAACTTGTATGTATTTTGATTAATTTTACAAGTCCTAAATTAACAACTATATAAACTTTTAATTTACTTAAAAAAAAAAAAACACTAGAATACTCAGAGCAATTAAACTACTTATTCATACAGGTGTAGGGTTGATTGTATTGCGTGGATGAAGAGGATACATAAATTGTCTATTGGTTGGTCAGAATGCCGAGAATTTCTTAGGGGGCGTCCGCACACATCGAGGTTTATGACAAGAAGTTCAAAGACCCATATGTGATAGCAAAGCTTAACAAAACTAGGATCTTCCAAGTACTGCACTTTGGAGCTTTCAAAGCGGTTGTTAACCTATGCCACCTCATCATTGCCAATGTATTCAAAGATAAATCTCATGAAGTTTTTGCAAAACCCAACTTTTAGAAACCCAGCAGCTCTTGACAAGTTCTACCGACGATCCTGCATTTTCGATGTTACCACTAGTACCACACATTGTAAACATTATTGTACCACACATTGTAACTCTTGATTCTTTGTTGGCAATAACATCTGTAATTCTAGCTAATATATATTTTCAAAGACCGTACGTAGAGCTCAAACAAGACGAAGGCTCAACTTCACATAAAAAAGCGCTCCAAATCCTTTGATTTTTATAATTTTAGTTTTGAAGACAGTCAGCTCTATATATCTTTAACAAAGAATTGCATTTGTTTATGAAATCGCATGATTGTTTAGCCTTAACTTTCATTTGCCATCTCGCAACATAACCTAGTTGTTTGCTTTTCACCTCTACACAAGCTTAGTTCCCCCGGTGTTTTCAATCACTCCAACATACCAAGTGTAGACAACCTATTTGACTTGCATGGTCCTACGGCAGTGATTGGTAAGACCTTTTAGCAGTGAAGAAACAACTAGCTAGCAGAGTACTCATAATCAGAAAAGGAGGTAAAATTCCAATCCACAACTAAATTGACAAGCCCTGTGACTTTGTCCATGCTTTTGTGGTCGGCATTATTAGACACTTGTAAATTTGAAAAGCCTTGACATTCGATTGCACATCTCTAGGGTTTAAATTGTTCCTGCTAAATGCATCCATATAGAATTTCATCCTTTGTGGTGGTTGTTGGTTTTGCACTAGCACTATATATGATCAGATATCGAAGTGATTCTCAAGCTTTCCTTGTTGTGCCTATGAGTAGGAACTTTGGTTTAAAGTGTTTTTAAATAACCGTTGACATGGATGCAAATTGTTATGATACGTACAAGTGGGAAGAATGTTGTTTTACGTTTGCCCTTTTTTGCTCCAGCTTATTTCTTTATGCTTTTCGTTTCCATTCAAGCCTGTGAAATGAGTACTTCTAAGGCTTTTTCCTTGGACAACAAGATTCTACCTTTTATGGTTTATCCATACATTTAACTACTGTGAAGCATGATCAATCACAAGCAAATTGTGTTTGGAGTGGGCGGGTCTCAATTGTTGAAAGAGGTTTCTAGACGAGCAATTAAGTGTTTTTATTGTTATTATTATTATTTTGGTTTGCCACAACAAGACTCGTTACTCGGTTCCTTGCAACTTTTTTGGATTGAAATTATAGAACTATGAAATGTAAGTTTCAATAATATGCTTTTATTAGGCTCATTATGCTGTCCACAATGAATCTAATGCGCTGTGTTTATTTTTTAAAAAATAATTTTAGAAAAATAATTTTTTAAATTTTTTTATATTTATTTGTTATTATAAAAATTGGTTAACGGAAAATACTTTTCAGTTAAAGAAAAATTTAGATTGATTTTTAGAAAAGTGTTTTCCTTTTATTTTGGGCGAAAAACACTTTCCGGAAGTTGTGAAAAATTTAGAAATATTATATTATTTGTAGATTATATCAAATTTGGTCCTCAAACTTTTGATTGCTATATATATATATATATATTTAATATTTTTTTTTCAATTTTATCCCTTAGAATTTAATTTTTATATTAATTTTGGTACTTATTTTTATAATTATTATTTGTTTTTCCCTTATCATTTTTTAATTGAAATTTTTTATCTATCAAATTTGATCCTCATTCTTTTGATTGTTACTTATCTTATTTGAAATAATTTATGAAATGTTAATTATTATTATTTTAATTTTTTCATCTTTCAATTTTTTTTATTTGTTGGATATGATCTTTATTATTTTGATTATTATTTATTTTATTTAAGATAATTTATAAAATTATATATATATTTTTTAATTTCATTCTCATTTAAATTTTTTAATTTATAAGATTTGTTTTTTTATTATTTTAATAAATTTGAAAAAAATAAAATATTAATGAATTTCATGAATATTAAAAAATAATTTATATTTTTAGAATTCAATGCTGCTAGAACTTTAAAGCAATCCGTAACACTGTTATAAGTCAATCGCTGCCTCGCTGGGAGCAAAGGCATGCAAAAAAAATGTCCAGTCCTTTATTTCCAAACCCTAACCATTGAAGCGGGCACTGGATCTGGTGTTATCTAATTGAAAGCTATATAATTTCATTTGATCCGCACATATCCATGAAGCTTTTGTTTGTTTTTACCTCAAAACAAATCCTAATTTCCTTCTTTAAATAATACAAATAACTTGTAACACTGCTGCCCTCCATATATCTACTCAGATCAAATAAACACACCCATATCAACTAAATTAATTTCTTCCTTTCTTTTCCATTTGCCTCAGAGTCTCCTATTTCCATTGAATACAAACAATATACAACTAATACTAGTAGGGATTCATGCTTAGGAGACTAGTTAGTAAGTACAGAACAATCACCAATAACCTTTGCACGAACATTGACCATTAGAAAAACAATGAAACCCAGAAGAATCCCGAAAAATTATCTCCCTCTGGGTGACTAATGTTGCATATTTCAAGAATGTATGGCAATCCCTACATAGAAGGACGTTCTTCACAACCCGAATGGGTTCTCCAGGTCTGGTCTTCAGAAGTCCATAGGTTGCAGCTAGTTTTGCACTGTGATAGAACAAGAAATCCTTCTTTTGCTGCTCCTCGACTTCCTGAAGAACAAAGCTCATGTCTGGCTCATATCCAGCTTTCAGGCATTTCAAGATTAGTATATCTAATCCACTATAGATGTCTTTTGATAGGGGATGGGATTTATCTCTTGCATAGAATGTATGAAGCTGCTTCTTATTTATAACCCAACTTCGACATGGGTGCTTTCGAAGCCCCCTATCCCTCATATTCTCCCTGACCATTTCTGAGCAATGCCACCTCCCAGAAGCAGCATATAGATTTGATACAAGCACATATGTGGAAGGATCCCGGGGCTCCATCCCAATTATGTGCTTTGCAACCCGCTTTCCAATGCTTGTGTTTGCATGGAGCCTGCAACTGTCAAGCAAAGGTCGCCAAACAGAAACCTCAGGGTCAAAAGGCATCTTATTGATCAACTCCTCTGCTTCTTCAAGGAGACCCCAGTACCCCAAGACACCAACTAAGGAGGCGTAATGCTCTGAAGTGGGTTCCAGATCATGAATCATTTTCATTGAGAGAAATAAACTGCGACACTCATCCAGTAAATTTGAGCTAGTGTATTTATATGCTGAAACAATCAAAACAAAAGTGATTGCATCTGGCTTTATGCCTGCCTTCTCCATACTTGACCAGATAGCCAAGGCCTCATTGCCCTGCCGGTGAAGAAGTTGGCATGCAATCAAACCATTCCACGAAACTACGTTGTGTGCCGGCATAGTACTGAAAGCCTTAATTGCATCATCTATGTTGTAACACTTGGAATACATGCTAATAATGGAATTTCCAACCCCTAATTCAGCATGAAACCCAGTTTTTAAAGCTTGACAGTGGATTTGCTTCCCCGCCTCATGGAATCCTAAAGTTCCACAGACGCTGAGTATTGAAGTGAATACAACTTCATCTAGAACCATTGTCCCCTCTGACTGGCTACGGTAGAAAAGACAAATTGCCTCCTCTGGCAGCCCATTTCGAGCATAGCCACATATCATTGATGTTTGGATTATTGAGTTACCCCTATCAGTCGACAAACTTTGAAACATCCTATCAGCATCATCCATCCTTCCACACTTTGAGCACATATCAATCAGGGCTGCTTCAATACAAGCATTTGACCTGAAACCAAACTTGATGATAAACCCATGAATTTGCCTACTGATTTCCAATTTCAAGAGCAATCCGCAAGCATTAATGACACTAGTCAATGTGAAATCTGTTAACTCTGCTCCTTCTTGGACCATTCTAACAAATAAATTGAGTGCCTTCAACCCTTCATTATTTTTGCAAAATCCTGTCAAAAGTGCATTATAAGACACAGAATTCTTTTCGGGCATCTTGTTAAACATGTCTACAGCCAAATCCACCAACCCAAATTCCATATATGCTGTGATCATCTCAGTCCAAGTAATTACATCTCTGAATGGCATTCTCTCAAACAGAGCCGCCACATGGTTCAGACTTCCACACCTGGTGTAGAACCCGATAATGGCATTGCTCACGCTCAAATTGTTCTCTAATCCAGTTCTAATGGCATAAGCATGAATCTCTCTGCCTTGTATCCTAGCATGGCACCTAGCACAAGCAGTCAAAAGAGTTGAAAGCGTGAATTGATCAGCTTTAAACCCCTTATTTTGATTCAAGACACGAAACAGTTCTAAGGCTTTTTCATATGATAAACCTTTCACCAAACTCGAAATCATGGTATTCCATGACGCAATATCTCTTTGAGGCATTTCATCAAATAAATGAATCGCGTGGTTCAAACAACCACACTTTCCATACAAACCGATCAAGGCATTGGCAACAAAAACAAGTTGTGAATAACCCAACTTGATTGCCAAAGCATGAACTTGCAAACCCATTTCCAATTCCAAACTCCGAATACAGGCAGTTAAAATAGCAACAAAACTGTACTCATTAGGCTCAATACCTGAAATCCTCATTCTAAAGAAAAGTTGGATGGCTTCAGTTTCTCGATTCAACTTAGAAAAACTCGAAATTAAAGCACTGTAAGACACCACATCGGGAGTAGACATTCCCATAAACACCCCATAAGCATCAACAACAAGACCCAACTTGATATAAGCTGCTATGACAGCATTGCCCAGATGGGTATCCTCTCCAAGTTTGAGAATGGAAGCATGTAAAGCTCTTGCAAGATCAATGTCAGTGTACTTGACCGACAAACGAAGCAAATTGAATAAATCGTCAACTTCAATGAGACAGTTAGTGTTGGTCTGAGGAGAATGATAATTAGAGTCTAAAGGGAAAGAGGATTCAAGATTTTGGGGTTTAGTGAGAGAAAGGGGTGAGGATAGGAGGAATTGGGAGGTGCAGGAGGATAAATGACGGCGGTGGTGGTGATTGGGTTTAGAGAGAATGTGTGAAGTGAGTGGTTGAGGCGGTGGTTGGCTAGTGGTTGGTGGTGGTTTTGAAGGGAAGTAAAAGGAGTTTTGAGATGGAAGACATAAGGGAGATAGGGTGATAGCGGTGGTAACGGGGGTTTGAGAAATGGAAGCCATGAATAAGAGGCGGCCACCATAGTCTCCTATTTTACAAAATTGCAACTGTTTTAGATACTGTGTTTAATTTGCTAAGAGGCTCTTCTACTTTTTAACTAAATTTTAGTTAAAATAACTTATATAATATATATATTAAATATAATTGCTTTTATGTCCTCTGAAATCAGGTGTAATAAATTTCATTATGACTAGAAAATATACTCCCGCATCATATTAGACATCCAAGAAATAACCATCGAAGCAGAGGCCAGCTATCTCAATATCTAGCACAACAATCGTAGATTCTTCTTTAGCCCGCTTGTTAGAAAAAAATAGCACAAAATAAAAGTATGGAGAAAAGGTATTAAACATGAAAATATATTAAGCTTGTTTTGGAAACGTGTACCACTGGTATTAGAATACTCATATTAAAATAATAATAAAAAATCATGTTTTTTATTTATTATCTAATTGTACTTTATTTGCAAAAACAATTCTTTGTGCCTTTTCTTGCTTAAACAACGAAATTAAAGGGGAAATTTTAGGACAAACTCTAATTAGAGTGTTTTCATTAGGTGCTCAGACACCCTTGAACTTGTTTGAGAATATAATAAAGTGGGAACAGCAAAAACATGTCCATGTTTGCTTCCATTTTTTTTTTTAAATTGTTCTCTCGTTTGATAAAATTTATAAAGTTTCCAATTTTGATAAATTGTGAAGTGATTAAATCAATTTGTTTTAATTTTATTTTTATAAAAAATATACAGCCTTCCATAAAAAAATATATTTTCTGGAGTTTTATGAAAATATATTTTTGACAAACAAGTGATAAAGATATTTATGTTTATATTATTTTCATTTTGTCACTATATATTGTCCTCCCACCGGCCAAAGATTTCGGCTTTAAAGATATTTAAGAATGTATCAGCGGTTGTTTTTTTAAATATTTTTTATTTTAAAATGTATTAAAAAATAATTTTTTTATTTTTTAAAAATTATTTTTGATATTAGCATATTAAAATGATCTGAAAATATCAAAAACATATTAATTTGAAGTAAAAAATAAAATAAAATTTAAATTTTTTTCAAAGTACTTTCCGATTACAGTGCCAACTCTGCTAAACTACATATCGCCGTGTGGTTGTTACATGAAGGTTTTTGTGTTTCATGTGCTGTCGGTACTTTTTCTCCCATTCATTGCCGTGCTAAACCCATATTTCACCGCTATATATTATTAATAGTGTCATTGATGTTTTTTTTTATTTTTATTTAATAATATATGTATATATATATTAAAAAAATTATTTTTGATACTATTACATTAAAAAATATTAATTTTAAATAAATTTATTTTAAAATTTTTTAATAAACAACAATTTAACTACAATATAAAAAATTAGAATATTTTATTATTATTATGGCAATACTGACCTACCAAATATGAAACAAATCAAACGACTTGAAATCACATGAAGTCTAGAAGCGACTTGAACCTAGATCCTTTTTTACCATCGTCTAGTAACTTTATATTCAAAGGATGCAATATTTATAAAAGAAAAGAAAAACTGAAGGCAGATTTAAAAGTTAACTAATTAATTATAAAGTAATAAATGATTATTTTTTAAAATATTTTTTATTTGAAAATATATTAGAATAATATATTTTTTTTATTTTTTAAAATTTATTTTTAATGTTAGAACATCAAAATAATTAAAAATATAACAAAATTAATTTTAAATTTAAAAAATAATTTTTTTTTTAAGAAACATGGCTGCCGCAAACCGCCTCTAAATAGACCTAGAAAAGCAAAGAAAAAACCTTGAATTAGAAAATTACAGATTTAAATATAAAAAAAAACAGTAAAAAGCCATGAGCAACACAGATCTTGAGAGTTAGAAATTGAAGGTAAGAATAGAACTCTTCTAATGTTGTTATAACTTTCTCCTAAGTGGAGAATATTTAACAATTTGATAGTAGATAATTAAACAGAACAAGGGGCACAGCAGCAGTTACAACAAGAACTCACCTCTTCTTTTTCTTGGGAGAATTTACTCAACATGTTGTCTTGAAATGTAATTATATTTATTTTTTAAAGTGTTTTTTTATTTAGAATTATATAAAAATAATATTTTTTATTTTTTAAAAAATATTTTTAAAATCAGTATATTATCTAAAAATTCTAAAAAATATTAATTTTAAACTAAAAAAATAAAATAAAAATTTAAATTTTTTTAAAATATTTTTGAAAACATCGCATGGCCTACAACTGCGATGTTACAGGGAAAGTGAATGGATAAGAATGCTGAAGATCGACGAGAGACAAATAACATTTTTTTTTAGTAAAACAAAAAACGCATAAGAACCCAAAGGTGAAGAGACAGCGAATAGAGTGAGAGAGAGGGGTGCAATTTGACGGAATCGTCAAACATTAAGGTTCTACTTGTTATTTAAATAAACAAATAATGAGAAATGAAAAGTCAATTTTGTTGTTGTGTAATGAAGATGCTAAATAAGAGCTAATAATAATAATAAAAATATTATTTTAGTCTTTTTAATGTTTAATTTATATGTTTCAATAGGAATGATAAACAAAATATTATTTTATCATTTTCTTTTAAAAATATTATTTTTATATATTTTCTAAAAATATTAAAATATTCACTAGTTTTTTTCTTTTGATTTTTTTTAAAATTTATGTTTTTTAAGTTTATTTTTTATGAGATTATTTTGATTTCATGATAATTATTATAAATTTAACTTGTAAACTTATATTATTTTTGTATTTTTTTAATTATATTAAATTAATTAAAAATCATTTAATTATTTTTAAAATTAA
>Ga0325401_1005468_pt1 | contig 12172 bp, 11 predicted proteins | sample PopdelMetagenome_FD_205666 | JGI IMG/M metagenome (GOLD analysis project Ga0325401, IMG submission 205666) | Populus deltoides microbial communities from Bellville, Georgia, United States - Xylem-PdKOR-R2 | ecosystem: Host-associated > Plants > Phyllosphere > Stem > Wood/Secondary xylem | place...
GCCGGTGGTCTTCTTTCACGAGTTGACCGTCGAACTTCAGGAGTTTCAGACTCTATTTGTTCTTGTTCTTCATGCTCTGGTGCAGCTTCAGAAGAAGTATGATTCTGAGTATTTTCCATCTGGACTGCTGTAGTCTCCTTTGGAATGCTATTATGTTCTTCCATTTGCATTTTACCTTCTGCAAATATGACATCTCTGCTGATGACTACCTTGTGGGCAGTGGGATCCCACAAGCGATACCCCTTCACTCCATCAGCATATCCCAAGAATACACATTTTCTGGATTTTGAATCCAGCTTGCTAACTTCTTGAGTATTGTACATCACGTACACAGGACTTCCAAATATGTGCAATCGAGAATAATGAGTTGGTTTTCCAATCCACATCTCCATCAGTGTCTTCAGCTCAATTGCAGTTGATGGGGATCGATTTATCATATAACAGGCGGTATTGACTGCTTCTGCCCAGAATGGCTTTCCTAGACCTGCAGCCTTCAACATTGCTCTTGTTCTTTCCAATAGAGTTCTGTTCATCCGCTCTACACTCCATTTTGTTGTGGAGTGTATGCCGTTGTGAACTGCCTTTTGATACCTTCATGTTGACAGAAGTTATCAAATTCATCACTAGTATATTCTCCTCCATTGTCAGTCCTCAAACACTTAATCTTCTTTTCAGATTCAAGTTCTACCCGCGTTTTGAAAATTTTAAAGACTGCGAGCACATCTGCCTTCCTTCTAATTGGATACACCCAACATCTCCTAGAGAAGTCATCTATAAATGATACAAAGTATCTTGCTCCTCCCAAGGGTACAACTGGTGCTTGCCAAACATTAGAGTGAATCAGGTCTAAGATGCATTTGCTCTTAGTTGTTGATGTGCCAAACTTCAACCTGTGTTGTTTACTTGTAACACAGTGCTCACAAAAGGGTAAGTAACCTTTGTAAGCCTAGGGAGCAACTTCTGATCAGAGAGAATTTTCAAACCTTTCTCTGACATGTGGCCTAGTTTTTTATGCCACATCATTGCCTTCTCTTTTGCAGGACTAGCTAATGCAATTGACGCTTCTGCCCCATGATGTGTTTCTCCCATTAATACAAACATGTTTGCAACTGTCTTTCTTGCCTTTAAAACCACCAGTGCTCCTTTGATAATTTTCATGATTCCATTCTCTATTCGAATCTTACAGCCAAGACTATCAAATTGTCCTACGGACAAAAGATTTTTCTTTAAGTCTTTCACATGATGCACTCCTATAATAGTACGAATTAAGCCATCATACATCTTCAATTTGATGGTGCCAATGCCAGCAATCTCTAAAGCATGATTATCACCCATGAACACTGAGCCTCCAGAGATGGGTTCGTATGTATGAAATCAATCTCAATTAGGAGTCATATGCCATGTTGCTCATGAATCCATTACCCAAACCTCAGTGAGCTCTTTTCTATCTGTAGAGACTGTTGCTGCTTCACTATATAAAACATCTCCATCTTCTGAGGTGCTTGCAACACATCCTTGAGATTTTGATGAATCTACAATATTCTCTATACCCTTTTTAAACCAACAACCCCTTTTGAAGTGCCCTTTTCTGCCACAGTTGTAGTATTTCACAGTCTTTTTACTTCTTGAATTGGACCTCCCCTGCCTTTGACTCCCACTAGAGCCATGCTTCATTGATCTTCCTCTTGACACCAACAATGCCTCTACTTGGTTTGAATTATTTCTGTCTCCTTTGTTTTTGCACCTATTTTCTTCTTCCAAGATAGCGGCTGCAACATCATTAAAGACTAAATAGTCTGTGAGGATATTATTGGTCAAGTTGATAATGAGCTGATCATACGAATCAGGAAGACTTTGAAGTAGAAGCTCTGCACGTTTATTTTCCTCTATTTGTTGACCCAACGTAGTGAGTTGTGAAAATAGAGTTCTTATTGTGTTGATGTGGTCAGTCACCGACGTGGTTTCTGCCATTCGAAGGGTATAAAGTCTCCGTTTTAAGAAAATTGTATTGTGCAAAGACTTGGACTCGTATAGCTTTGTCAGAGTATCCCATATCTCTTTAACTGTTTTCTTCTCCGCCACACTTGATAATACTTCATCAGCTAATGCTAAATGTATGTTAGCAATAGCATTGCCATCCATATCATTCCATTTTGCATTATCAGTGATCTTCGCGGGTCGATCCCCAATTGTTGCCAAGCAATTGTCTTTCCTTAAGATTGCTTTGATTCTCATTTTCCACAGTGAGAAATTGCTCCCATTGAACCTCTCAATCTCGTACTTTGCTGCCATTTTATTCACCGTGATCTATTCAGCTATCACCGTTTCACTGGTCTGCAACGTATAAAGAAATAGTATCATGTGAATAATACTTTACTAAGTAAGTTCCCAGGAAAGATTGGAGGGGTCACAAACGGTCCCGCTTAAAATCCAATCTCCTTAGACAGAACTTCTTAGACTGTATTTAATCACCGCACTGGAACTTCTTAGACTGTATTTAATCACCGCACTGACTTTTTTTATACGCCAACAGTAACGTATGTGAATAGTATCGTATGAATGAATAGTGTCGTATAGGTGAATAGTGCCGTAGACGTGAATAGTAACCGTATACACGAATAACCTTTGTGTATTGTCAACACCAACCAAAAAGCTCTGATACCACTGTTAGGATACTGGCATGCAAACCCGACAAGATAAAAGACAAGGGATAGGATAAAATAAGAAATGAGACACAAGAATTTACGTGGTTCACCCAATTTGGCTATGTCCACGGGCAAGTATAGAAGGATTTTACTAAGTAATGTGGGAATTACAACCTCTCTCTAATAAAAGAAGAACAACTGAAATCTCTCTATTACTAGGAGAAAACACCTAACTTATTCTCTCACAAATACCTCACAACTTTGTGGGATTACTATCTCTTCAGTCTCTCTTCTTGCTCTCTATCTTGGTGTGTCTATAATGCTTGGATGCATTGCCTATTTATAGCCATAAATTATGGAGGAATATGCCTAGCAACTCATCCTCCACTCATACTCCACCAATTATGCGAACTCATCTCCCACTCAAATCCCATCAATTATGCCAACTAATTAAATGGCTTTACAGAGAAAACTTTAACTGGAGGGTCATTTCCCGTTACCAAACAAGTGGATTCCGTAGTGTGGGTTTGAACTGTTAACTTAAATGGTGTCAATAGTTCTCTCTGACACTCTATGAATTGTTTTTGAATGCATTTTGACTTTGGTGGTAATGGGGTGTTAGAACTACTGCTTTAGCTGAAGACTGTGTGGCGGGTAAAATGGCAAAGCTTGTGGAAGAAGCTCGAAACAGCAAGTGTAAAACTCGAAGATTCATAGACAAATTCGCTCAGTACTATACTCCAAGTTAGGCATACTGCAGACCAATTACTCATCCAGTTTTATAGGCTTTCACTGAAGTAGAGTACCGAGAACGAGTATTTGGACAGCCCTTCACATCATTCTTTTAGAATGAATCGTCAGCTCCATTGCTAGACAATCCTACCTTTCATTTTAGTTCATTGTTCAGATTTGCGGCGGTGATATTCATGCCGGCTGGCGTAGCAGTGATTCCACTAGCATTACGAGTTCATAACCGTGATCACTGGTTTTACTTAGCACTGGTTGTTTAAGTCAGTGCATGTCCATGTGCTCTTATCCTGTCTACACCAGTTGCAACTTTTTGTGCACTTACAAGGGCAGCAACAGCTGGTCTTCTGATCGAAGGGAGGGTATTATCTTGAAACAGTGGGCAAGATTAAGGCAATGGCTTTCGACAAAACCGGTACCATAACAAGAGGTGAATTTGTTGTCACAGATTTCCAACATCTCTGCGATGATATCAGCTTATACACATTGCTTTATTGGTAAAGACTAGGTCTATAATTCTTCAATTTTGGCGAACTTTACTCTTCACTGGCAAGTAATGTTTATGCAAGTTTCTCAGGGTATCAAGCATCGAGAGTAAATCAAGTCATCCAATGGCAGCTGCGCTAGTCGACTATGGAAGGTGGCATTCAGTGGAACCAAAGCCTGAGGATCTAGAGGAATTTCAAAATTTTCCTGGAGAAGGAATCCAAGGAAAAAATGAAGTGAAAAATATATGTATTGATAACAGAAAGATTGCTCACAGAGCTTCCGGAACAGGTAAAAAGCCCTAATTATATCCTGGTAAGAATAAACAATATGATTCACATTTCAAACTAACCATCTATAAAATAACTTTCATCTTGAAAGTTTTTGGCAGTCATATAAAATAACCTTGATTTCTATCGATTTGTAATCTGATATGTAAATCAATCGGTTCCTTTAAACTAACGATATATGATGTGTCATAATTTAATTTTTTATTTTTTAAAAAAATAAATAAAAATGAAAAAAATAATAATTTAAAAATTAAATCAAGATAACACAAATTGAAAATTTAAGGATAATAAGGATGAAATTATAAATTTAAAAGTTAATTTGGTCAAAACTTGAAAGAATTGATAAGTTTGAAAATTTAAATAAGCTTTAAATTAGTTTAATTAATAAAATCTAGAACTTAATTAAAAAAATATCAAAGTTTAAGATTAATTAATTTGAATTAAAATTATAAAAAAAATAAAGTTAAAGAACCAAAATAAATAGATAATGATACCATAAAAAGGGTAATTAATTATTCCAAAGATAATTTAAAAATAATTAAAAGTTAAATAGTTAAGTAATGAATGAATTAATTAAATTGAAACCAAAAATTATTTTTGTAAATGGAAACAGTGTGTGGGGTTGAGTTAACCTGGCGATTTCCTTTAACCAAAGCTAAACTCTGTGTGTGGTTGGGTTAATCTGAGATCCCATCTGGTGATTTCCTTTAATCCGAAGCAAAATCGATGTGTAGCTCGGTCAGCCTGAAATCCCATCTAGCAATTCCCTTTAACCAAAGCTAAACTCTATGTGTGGTTGGGTTAATCTGAGATCCCATCTACCGATTTTCTTTAACCAGAACCAATACAAAAATGTGTGTGTGGTCTCATTATGACGGGTGACCTACCCAAAATGAAAGATGGTCTCATTGTGACAGGTGACCTACCCAAATGCAAGATTGTCTCAAATGCAAGACCTACCAAGGGAAAGAATAGCCTCATTATAATGGGTGACCTACTCAGGTAAAAAGAAATGGAGAATGGTCTCATTCTAATAGGTGACCTACCTAGAAAAAATAATGGTCTCATTGTGATGGGTAACCTACCCAAGTGGAAAAGGGGAAGAGTGGTCTCATTATGATGGGTGACCTACCTAGGGGGAAGAATGACCTCATTATAATGGGTGACCTACCCAAGTAAAAAAAAATGGAGAATGGTCTTATTCTAATGGGTGACCTACCCAGATAAAAAATGGTCTCTTTGTAATGGACGAATTATCCATTTTGAAATTTGAAAAGGATTTTAGAAGGGGTCTCAATATCTGGAGACCTACCCATTTTAAAGATTTTTTTTAGAAAAACTCCACGTTTTTTCTAGGAAATGGTCTCAATATCGGATGACCTGCCTATTTTAATTTTTCTTAGAAAAACCCCATATTTTTTTCAAAAATTGGTCTCAATATTAGGTAACCTGCCCATTTTGAACTTCAAAAGAAATCATCTTACCTCGAGGAATGAAGCAGTGCTAGTTCACAATTCCTATACTTTTCCTTAGTTCTGCTGACCTGAGATTTTGTACCTTATTAGTTCCCAAAATCTTGGAAACTAGTTTGTCTTTCGTCACACCTTTTCCTGCCATGTTAGTGTTATGAAAATATAGCATGCATGTTTTTTTTTTTGGTTACCTATTTTGGAAACATAGGTCCCCCTTTTCATTGTAGCCTTCTTCGAGCTCTTGTTTTCATTTATTTGCCCGACCTATCCAATATATACTGCACGTGTTGCATTTCCTATCCTTCTAAGGTTTGATGAAGAGATTTCTAGTTTCTTATGAGGCCCTTTCTTGCTCCATTAAATATTGCATTTTATTATACTTTTATCGATGTTTTAATTGTCTTTTCCATTTTTAAGAAATTATTTTCAGAGGAAAACTCAAAAGATCTGGTTTTGTTTCAAGCAATTCTCATAAAAGGTGTTTCAGAAGTTTTATGATGATGTCCCTTTGGGCTTTGGTTCACTATGGACCCCTATATGCACCCTTTTATTTATTTATTTATTTATTTTGCCTCCATTGTAGTGTGCAAATATATGTCAAGTTTAGATTTGGTTAGGTTCCCTCCAATTTGGGAATTGATGGAGTCATCTCTTTAGTCATGTGTACAAATATTCTTTTAAGTAAAAGATTTCAAATGCTATGAGACCATGCACTTTATAAAAAAAAAAGGTTCTTTACAAAGAGAATTCATAGCCGAACTTTATTTTATTGATTGAGAAGCATATTATTTCTTTATAGAGTTAGCATTCACAAGTCTAACTAGATCTTCTCCATCCATTCTAGATAACAATAAAGCTCCTCCCGAGAACGCTTTCTTTACCATGTAAGGGCCCTCATTGTTTGGCGCCCATTTACTTTGATCTTCTCCTGGTAAAGGCAATATTTTCTTCAGTACAAGATCTCCTTCATGGAATCCTCGAGGTTGGACCTTCTTATCATATGATTTGGCCATCCTTCTTTGTATATTTGATGATAACAAATTGCAGTTATCCTCTTTTCACTGCTCAGATTCAACTATTCCTATCTAACTTTTACCCATTCCACCTCTTCTAACTTAAAGTCTTACAATACTCTTAATGAGGGGATTTCGATTTCTAAAGGCACCACTGCCTCCATTCCATATACCAAAGTGTATAGGGTGGCTCCTGTTGAAGTTCGGACTGCGGCATGCATGAAGAGCAAATGGCAACGTCTTATGCCAATCCTTATCGGTGATTGTCATCTTCTGAATAATCTTCTTGACATTCTTGTTAGCAGCTTTTACCGCACCATTCATCTTTGGCCTATACGGCGAGGAATTGGAATGCTCGATTTTCCATTTAACGCAGAGTTCTATTATTATTTTTTCATTGAAGTTCTGGACATTATCAGTATCTTTTCTAGTGGACCATATCGATAGATCAAATCTCCTTCAATAAATTTCTTCACCACTTTTTTTTTGCGTCACATGAGCAAATGACCCGGCTTTTATCCATTTTGTAAAGTAGTTGATAGGCACAAGAATAACCCTATGACCATTGTTGGCTTTTGGGTTGACAGGCCCAATCACATCAATTCCCCACATGGAGATGTCAAGTTAAATAGAGGAACTGGAGGGGCGTTGATTTTATCACTATACACCTGGCACTTATGGTATTTTTAGACATAGTCGATGCAGTCCGTTTCTAATGTCATCCAAAAAGTAACCTGCCCTTTGTATCTTTCTAGCCATCATATGTCCACTAGCATAGGTTGAGCAAATCCCTTTATAAACTTCTTGTAATATGTCTTTGGCCTCATCTTCATCCAAACATCTTGACAACATCTCATCGAATGATTTCTTATACAAAATCTCCCTATCAAGATAAAAACTTGTTGTCAATCTTCTCAAGGTCTTCTTATCGATTTTGGATGCCCCCATGGGATATGCCTAGTTTTGGATGAAATTCTTGATATCATAGTACCAAGATTTTCCATCTACTTCTTTTTCGACTGAGCAACAATGAGCTGAGTTATTTCTGATATCAATGTGTACCGACGGTACCTTATGCCCAAAGTCTATTCTAGCCATAGAAGCTAGCGTGACCAAAGCGTCAGCAAAATGGTTTCCTTCCCTTCCTATATGGGTGAACTTTATTTCCTCAAATTCTCTTGCCAATTTAGACAGGTATTCTTGGTAAGGTCTCAACTTCTCGTCTTTGGTTTGCCATTTTCCTTTCACTTGGCAAATAAATCAAAATCGAGTCTCCATACATATCTATCTTTCTAATATTCAGCTCCAATGTCACCTCTAAAATAAGAATGCAAGCTTCATACTCCTATGTTGTTATTGCACCCAAACTGCAACTTAACTAAAACCAAATACTGCTTTTTATTAGGAGAAATTATCATTGCACCAGCTATGTTACCACATACGTTTACAGCACTATCAAAGTACATAATCCCACTAATCTAATTTTCCTTCCTCAACAGAAAGCACATCTTCATCAGGAAAGTCAAATTTTAAGGCTTATAATCTTCCATAGCATGGTCAGCTAAGTGATCGACAATAACACTCCCTTTCACAGCCTTCTTTGTCATATATACTAAGTCATACTCAGCCAATAGAACTTGCCATCTTGCAATTTGGCTTGACAGATAGGGCTTTCCACAGATATACCTTAATGGGTCTAATTTTGAAATCAACCATGTAGTATGATACAACATCTATTGATGCAATCTCTTCGCAACCCATGTTAACGCGCAACATAGTTTTCTCAGTCATAGTATACCTAGACTCACATTCCATGAACTTCTTGCTTAGTTAATAAATGGTCTTTTCCTTATTTCCGGTTTCGTCATGTTGTCCAAGCACACATCCCATTGTTGTTTCAGGTACATTGCAGGGTTAAGCCTCAACTTATATTTCTTTAGTCTTTTAAATAATTTGGACATGATTCTCTCCCTTTCTAGATTTATCAATCATGACATCCACATATATTTCAATCTCTCTGTGCATCATGTCATGAAATCGAGTCACCATGGCCCTTTGGTAGGTGGCCCTAACATTCTTCAACCTAAATGGCATGACCTTGTAACAAAAGGTTCCCCATGGTGTTATAATATTGTCTTCTCCTTATCCTATTACACCATTTTCATCTGATTGTAGCCCAAAAATCCATCCATAAAGGAATGTGTGGATTGACCAATACATCTATGCGTGGTAGAGGGAAATTGTCTTTAGAGCTAGCCCAATTTAAGTCCCTAAAGTCCATGCAAACCCTGATTTTATCTTTATTTTTGGGTACTACTACTATGTTGGACACCCATTGTGGATACTTGACTATTTTTAGAAAATCGACGTTCCACTGCTTTTCAATTCCTGCCTTTACTTTGATTAAGACATTAGGATTGGTCCTTCTCAACCTTTGCTTAACCGATTTGCATCCTTCTACTAGTGGTGCCCTATACAAACCAGGCATATCCATGTAAGACCAGGCAAAAACATCTACATAATCTCGGAGTAGTGCAATCAACTCTTCTCTTTCTTCAGGGGTGATCAAAGTCCCTATCCTCAACTCTCTCTTGATTTCTTCATTGCCCACATTTATGGTTTCAAGTTCCTCTTTAGCGGGTTTCCAAGCTTATTCATGTTGTTCTTATTAATTTTTGTGAATCCCCTAATGTTATTTTCCTCTCATTCTTCCTTTTCTACAACTAATATGTATTCTTTAAAGTTCGGCCATTCATTCTCAGTGTAAAGTGCAGGTGTTTGTTATAGAAGATTCGCTTTGAAAACAGAAAGTGATGTCTAAAAAACATCAAGATGAACTTTTGAAAATGCATGATCTCATTAAAGGAAAAGAGTTGTCTTAAAACATTTGCTCGAGCAAACCGATTAGGTGCGCAACATCATTCCAAACTCCTTCAAGCTCTTTTTGGTACTGAGCTTCTGAGTGTGACCTATCTTCATATTCCATTCTTTTCCTTAGTCAAGTTTTATGGATTCTAAAAGGGGGACCTATGTTTTAGGTTTGCAAATGTGTGCATAGATGTATAAGAAAATGCATGATATAATGCATAATTGTGATAAGAATGCTTTGTATGTTGGGTATGGATGCAGCCTTCTCGTGAACAATTAATAGCCACCACCTCATAAACATAAGTTCTCTTGTCACATTGCTTTGTTAAGAGTACTGCATTTCGAGTCGTTTGCTTGAAGCATATTCACCAAGAAACAGTTTTTGCACAAAAGATGGGTCAACGCCCTTCTCATTAATGTTTGATAAGTGCAATATTTCCTAAAAAATATAACCTCATCCACATTCTAGGAGTGAGCCATTAACTTGTTCACAGTGCAATTCAGGTTCTTGATTGGTGATAGCTTCTTAGTATCGCTTTTAAGGCAGTCTCCTTTAGTCAATTGTGACAGTTCAGAATTTTTCCATATTCCATGATGAAAATCTAGTAGTGGTGGTCATTTCGTTCATAAGTCCTCCAATTTAAGATGCCTTGGGGTTAGACTTGTTTTGATGCAAAAGATATTATGAAGCATACACCCTAAAGATAGGTTCTAGTTCCTTTATGTGAGACATAGGGTAGGTTTACTACTTGGTCTCTAACAGAGGGTCTCTTGTTGTTCCAGTGATCACCCTCGTAAAGGCAATATGAGGGCTCAGCAGATAGTGGAATGACACATGTACCAATCACTATCAATCTAAACACTCAGCAAAGATTTGGGGTTTACACAAACTCAAACCTTGACTCAAGTCATAAGGCAAGCTGTTAGTCCCCCACTTAACTTAAAGTTTAATGTGTGTGCCCTCAAAAAGATAATAATAATAAAGTGATGCATGAATATACCATGTATAACAAAATGTAAAGATGCATGCTAAAGCTTTTAAACAAAGTAAACCATTCATAGCAATCAGAGAACAACAAATACATAGCATAAACAAACAAATTACCAAGCCTAGTCCAAGGTTCCCCAGTGGAGTCGTCATCCTGTTACACCTTCGCGGCAGAGTGCGGCGTCGCGACGACCCTCCCTGTGAGTGGGGATTGATTTCGGGGTTTTTGTTTTTGTGAATAAAGGAGTCGCCACCTAGTATTATGGTCACTAGGAAACCTAACTAGTCTTTCAAAGATTCTAAGACAAAGGACTGGTTATGTAAAGGGAAGGTATTAACACCCCTAGTACGCCCTACCTAAGGTAAGTTGGTTGGTGTTTGGTTTGCCTTATAATTGCTATGGTGTTGGTGCTTTCTAATCCCATCAATTTTCCTAGGATACGTTTTGCTATGATGAACAAACTTGGACTGAAAGTCTAAAAAGAAAGAACCCTTGGTCAATATGGATCACACCCTTAGATATGTTTATAAAGCACCAAGGAGAACCAATGCAGATCTCTTAAAATCTGTGTTTGATTCAGACTAAATTTATTAAGATAGAAATCCAAGGAGATTTCATATGCTTTAAAAGCTCATTTTCCCCTTAGCATTTCAAGAGTTTTGCGACTCATAAATCACAAGAAGGAGAAACAAAAATTTAGAAATCTAAGAAAATTCAAAGTGCTTTAAAAGCCTATTTTTGTCTTAGTGTTTAATACTCTCATGGCTCGTAAACCGTGGAGTCAGAAATTGAAATATCCTTAATTATAATCAAGGCTTCTTTAAAGGATGTGTGATAACTTATTATTACTAGAAAAATATTTTGGATATTAACCACTCGGGTTTCTTTATCCAAACATTAATAGCGAATAATAACAAGTTATTTTCAATAATATTTTGGATATTCATCCCTTGAGATTTTTTTATCCAAACATTAACGATGAATAATAGATGAATTTTTTCAAAAATAAGATTTTTTGTATTTTTGAAATATTGGCCAACACCCTTTGAAGTTTTACAAACATGTAAAATCCAGAATGCAAAAAAATAAATTTTTTATGTTTAAAAAATCCATGCTAAAACACACTTTTTAAAAAACTTTGAATATTTGTTTTTTTTAAAGAAAATTCAAAATATGTTAAAGTATTGACCGAATGCAACACACAAAAATATTTTTTTATATTTTCTTTGTTAAAAACACAAACATCATAGTTAATCGCAATTAAAGTCAACAAACCACATATTAATCAGATTCTTAAGACTTTAATAACTCAGTTATTAAATCCCAAAAAATATGTAAAAACATGTTCTTATATTTTCACAGAAAATACAACATAATTTTATTTGTCCCTAAAATACTTGATCATATGCAAATTAAACATTAAATTCTATTTTTACCTTTTTTTTTATTTAATGATTCAAATAACATTCATAATAAAAATAAAAACAAACACACACCTTTTTTTTTTATTTTTTAAACACCCACATTTACATGTTACAAATCCATAAAATTTAAAATAAAACAAACAATACATTAAACAAATCAAAAATTACACCAAAAAATTACACCCTTTCTACACCATCAGAAAAGTGGCGGCGTGTCTACTTCACGCGCGGCCGCCAC
>Ga0325401_1005469_pt1 | contig 12169 bp, 12 predicted proteins | sample PopdelMetagenome_FD_205666 | JGI IMG/M metagenome (GOLD analysis project Ga0325401, IMG submission 205666) | Populus deltoides microbial communities from Bellville, Georgia, United States - Xylem-PdKOR-R2 | ecosystem: Host-associated > Plants > Phyllosphere > Stem > Wood/Secondary xylem | place...
CTATTCGGGAATGTGACGTCAATAGCACCATTCACGCTAGAGAAAGCCATTGGCGTGCTAGAGGTTACACTCTTGAACGTGGCAGTGACGGGGCCGTTCACGGTATTGGCCACGGCTGAGCCGCTCACGTCTTTTAGCTGAATGCCTCCGTTTACGTTGCCTACTTCCAGCTCACCCATCACATTTTCCACCACAATGTTGCCGTCTTGCACGGTGCTGACTTGCAGGGAAAAGTGCTGCGGTACCTTGATAGTGAGGTGCACGGGACGCCGGTACGAATCGGTTTTTACGTTTACGCGGTTGTCGTTTTCGTCCACGGTGAGCTCCATGCCCGAGTCGTTGTCGATGCGGCGTAGGCCATTGGCATTGGAGGGCGCGGGGCGCGAAGCGGTACGCTTGCCAGCACGGGATTCGGCGTCAATCACTACGTCTTTGCCTGAATAGCCGATTACGTTGATAGAACCGTTTACCAATTTTACGCGGAGCATGCCCGGTTTGCCCGGTGAGCTAAGGGGCACTACTAGTTGGTCTTTGTCGCCGGACTGGGCTAGAGTAGGAAAGGAGGCGCCGAGCAGCGCCGCGAGCAAGCTAGCTCGGAGCAAATGGCAGGTGGCGGTAGGAAGAAGGGTCGTTTTCACTTGGTTTGCTGTTTGATGGTTACGTCGCCGTTGAGGGTTTCGAAGCGGAAGTCTTTGCCGCCTTTACCGAGCCGCATGGCCGTATCCTTGTTGAGTTTGTAGCGGGTGCCGTTGCCAGTACCTTGTTTGTTTTGCGTGACTTGCGCGGGCAGTGCTTCCGCGCTGGGAAAGTCGGTGAAGAGTTCGCCGTGCATGCTCTTGAAGTGCACGTCGGCCGATACATCCTTCGGGTAGCTCACGATGATTTGCCCATTGATGGTGTGGTAGGAAGAGGCGCCGTCGGGGCTGCCCACGTAGGAGGCCTCCACATTGCCATTCACGGTGTGGGCCTTGGTGGTGCCGCGCACCCCGGCGAGGGCAATGGCGCCGTTCACGTTGTAGGCTTCAATTTTGCCAGCCACATCTTGCACCGTTACCTTGCCGTTGTTCACCGTCGAGACGTGCAGGTTGAACTGGCGCGGCACTTTTACCACGTAGTTGAAGGTGTAGTGATAGTCGATTTCCTTGTGGTTCCGGTTGCCGCGGCCGTTGTGGGGGCGTGAGTCGTAGGGGGCGGCTGTGTAAGCAACGATGCTGTCGCCACGCTGGAGGAAGCCTAGCTGAGCTTCTTTCTTACCTAGCTCCATGGTCTGCTGATCATCGGCCCGAATGATCTTGGTGGCTTCGATTACCACTTTGTTGCCGTCGTAGCCCTGTACCGTCACGGCACCATCAATGTTGTAGAGGGCTAGCACGTTGCGCCCGGCGTTGGCGTTTATCGTGAATTCCTTGCTGATTTTCTCGGTGGCTTCATGGTTTTGGGCCTGGGCTTGGCAGTTAGACAGCAACACCAGTAGCCCCGTCAGACAGAATAGGCTGGAAGGTTTCATGATAAGGTTGGTTGGAAGTGGAAGGGGCCGCTTGATCGTTCGAGAGGCTCTGGATGCTTTCTTTGATTTTGCCCCGCACCGCTTCGTTCAGCTCCGGGTCTTTCAGCAAGCGGCGTAACGGTTTCACCGAACGCTTCTCTTGCAACTGCACCATCACATCGGCCAGCGCCGACTGCACCAGCGGCGACTCCTGGTGCGCCAGCGACTGCACCAGGCCTTGGCGCACGACGGGTTCTTGAGCGAGCTGGGTCAGGGCTTCGAGGGTGGCCAGGCGCACGTTCACGTTTTCGTCGTGGTTGAGGGTGCTCAGCAACGCTTCAACTACCCGGGGGTTGGCGCTGCTCAGCTCCTTGGTGTAGCTCACCGCCCGCAGCCGCTCGGTGGCCGACGGATTATCGATGAGGGAGAGGAGCATCACCTGCCGCATGTCGGCTACTTGCTTGGTGAGGGTGGCGAGCTGCTGGTTATCAGCGGTTGGAGCAGCTTGTTGTTTGTTCAGCCAAAACCCGAGCCCTACACCGACACCCACCAACGCTAAGCTGTAGGCTAGCCGCAAGGCCTGTTGGGGAGTGAAAACCGCTTGCAGCCACTGCCACACCCCGGCCCAGGGGCTAGGTTTGGGTTGCGTCTCCTCTTTATAAGAAGCTAGCATTGCGTAGAAGGCCGGCCGTACATTTTCGCTGGGCTCGGGCATGGGAATGCTACTCATGGTACCCCACACTCGTTGCAAGGCTTGCAGCTCCTCCCGGCACTCGACGCAGCCTTCTAGGTGGGCGGCCACAGCGAGGCGGTCAGCCTCCGGAAGTTCGTGGTTCAGGTAATCGATCAACTGCTCTTTGGCGTGTTCACAATTCATTATCTATCGTCAGTTTTCAATTCGTAGGTATATGGTTTTCAGCTCGTTCATGGCCCGGTGCACCCGCACTTTCACGGCGCCTTCGGTGGTGTTCAGCACCCGGGCAATCTCCTCGTACTTCAGCTCCTGAAAGCGGCTCAGCACCAGCACTTCCCGGTAGTCGTCGGAGAGGTGAGCTAGGGCCCGGTGCAGGGTAGCTACTTCCTGCTCGCGCTGGAGCTTCTCATCGGCTCCGGTGCCCCCGCCAATCTTCTCCGTCCACTCGGCCACGTCGGCGTGACGGACGTTGTGGCGGTTCTTTTTCACGTGGTCTGCTAGCACGTTGCGGGCGAGGTGGTACATCCAGGTGCGAAACTCGCCTTCCCCCGTGTAGGTGTGGCGGTACTTCAGCATCCGATAAAAAACCGTCTGCACCAAATCTTCGCTGGCCTCTGCCTCCCCGAGCATGTGGTAGAGAAAGCCGAATAGCTTCCGGTGGTAGCGTTCGAAGAGCAGGCCCATTCGGTCGACGTCCCCGGCTTTCACCCGGAGCATGAGCGCGTTGTCAGTAAGCGTATCCAACCGGGAGAGAAGGTTTGGTGGGGGTGATTTTGATGTGGACACCGCGCTTCCACGCGGAGGTTACAGCTAGGTGTAAACTTTTTTTCAAAACGGCTAAAACGCACATAGCACGAAGCGCCTGTTTCGCGGGTCATCGAACGATTCGGGCCAGGGTCAACCCTAGCTTTATATCGTTCAACGCCCTGCAAAACAGGCGCTTCGTGCTATGTGCTGATAATGAATTGCGTAGCCGGCCGCGTTGCGGACGGGGATTACACATCCCCAACTCCCAACAGGCAGATTGTGAATCCGGCCGAGCGAGTAGAAAACAGGGCAGTACCTCCTTCGTAAGGATGCACTGCCCTCACAATACCGTTATGCTACCGAGGAGGACGGCCGGCGCAGAATTAGTATTACGAAGAGCAGGGCCAGCATCACCAGGGCGGGTAGGCCTCCGGCTAGGCCGCCGGGAATCTTCGTGGCGTGCATAATGACCGCGCCCACCATGATAATAATTAGTCCAATAGCTGCCAAGCGGGTGAAGCGCGGTATCAGCAACCCGATACCACCTAGCAGCTCGGCGGCTCCAACGACGTAGGCTAGCGCACCGGGCAGCCCTAGGCTGCTGAACATACCTACAGTGGCTTGCATATCAGCAAGTTTTTTAAAGCCGGAGGCAATGAAAGCTAGGCCGAGTAACACTTGTAAAATCCAGGCAATGATGTTGCGAGTGGAGGAAGACATAACGATAAGAATGAATGTGAAAAGAAGAGGGTTTAGCTCGGGCAAGCAAATGGCCGTTCCGTGCGAGCAAAGGTGGCGGCCAAATGGTTTACTTCGGCTAGCAATTTACCAAGGGATACCAGTATCATCTGGTATAGCTATTTGATTCGCAGCTACTTTGCTAGCCTGCTTTTTTTACTTCTTCGTTCTTGGGCGAAAAGTCCAAGGATAATCGGCGTACTGGCTCCGTCTCCTCGGCCGCCGATGGGTGCATGATGTGCGCGCGGTGCCGCTGGCCCAACATGCGTAAGGCATCAATGACCGGAAACACATGCTCGCCATAAGGAGCTAGGGTGTATGTGACGGATACCGGCACCGTATCGGCCTCGACGTGCCGGGTAAGCAGGCCATTGACTTCCAACTCCTTCAGCTCTTTGCTGAGCATTTTGGCGGTAATGCCGGTTACGTCACGTTGCAGCTGCTTAAACCGTTTGGGGCCATCAAGGAGGCCCACGATAATGGGAAGCTTCCACTTGCCGCCGAGTAAGTCGAGGGCGTCGCGCACATGGCGCATCGCGTTAGTGCATTCTTGGGAGTTTACGGGGCGATGAGGAGGCTGTAGCATGTGGTAAAGGTCGTTCAAAATCAGGTTTGTATCCTAGAGGATACCGGTATCCTTTAGTAAACCACTAGCCGGAATAAACCACCTAGCCGCCACCTTTGCTCGCACCAAACCGATGCGAGTAGCTAGTTGGAGTAAGCCTGTTGCGCGCAGGGCCTACCCAAGCTTGGGGCTGCGAGTAAGGTTTGAGTTTCAATACATAGCAACCTAGGCATCCGGCCTAGCGCAGCCACACAACCGGCTGCTTTTTCTCTTCTCTACTTTTTCTCTTGTAACCATGCGTATTCTGCATATTATTTCTAGCCCGCGCGGCAGTGCGTCATTCAGTGTTCAGCTCGGTAATGCTCTAGTGGAAAGGCTCTTAGCGGCTAATCCGGGCAGCTCGGTGCAGGTGTACGACCTCACCAACAAGGCTTACCCTCACATGGAAGAGGTGTACCTGCAAGCCATCAATACGCCCGCCGAAAAGCACACGCCCGCCGAGCTAGCCGCCGTGCGCCATTCCGACGAAGCCATTGCCGCGCTTCAAGCGGCGGATGTTCTTGTTATTGGCGCGCCCATGTACAACTTCAGCATTACGTCTACGCTCAAAGCTTGGCTCGACCACATCGTGCGGGCCCGCGTAACGTTCCGCTACACCGAGCACGGTCCTGAAGGGCTGGTAAAAAACAAGAAAGTATACCTAGCTGCCTCCAGCGGCGGTATTTACTCAGAAGGCCCCATGGTGGGCCACGACTTTGTGGTTCCCTATCTGAGAGCGGTACTTGGCACTCTCGGTATGAAGGACGTAACGGTGGTGCGAGTAGAAGGCACGGCTATTCCCGGCGTGCAAGACACCGCCATGGAGAAGGCGCTGGCTAGCATCGACGTAGCATCCGCGGTCGAAGTATAACAAGTCGGTTGTTAACACAAACAGCCCGCCACGGACCAGTAAATCATGGTTCGTGGCGGGCTGTTCCTTTTTCTTCTGCTCTCAACAATGATGACTTTTCTTTATGAGTTGAGGCAAGATGGCTAAGCCACCAGGTTGCATCTTGTTCTCTACTCTACATTTTTCCTGTGTCAAAGCATATCCTATTGACTATAAGTGCATTCGTGCTTGTGCTGCTTTTGGCCTTTACTAAAGAAGCCGTTGCCCAAACTGACTGCGCTGTGCCTAAGCTTAAAGTGCTAAGCAATAACCAGGAAATACCGGCCATGGGCAGTGCCTTTACACCGCAGGTTATGTTGCGCGTAACATCGCCCGATGCTTGTCCGGAGCAGGTGCACTACCGCTTCCGGAACGCACAAGTAACCTTGGTGCGCCAAGGCCGCCCTGTTATTCCCTCAATGGTCGTGAGTCAAGCTACCGTGAACCTAGCACCATGGATGAAGATCTGCCAGCCTGGCGACCATATTAGCCTATTTATCTCCTACCGCGATATAGCTATTGTCGGCGCTGATGGCTCGCTGCAACTCTATTCGCTACCCAAGCGTGGAGAACTTAAAGGGGCTAAATTTGACATTCGCACCGAAGAGGCTAAAGGCATCAGCTTTACCTGGCCTCTGCTGAAGCCCTAACGGAGTAGCAGCTACGTAGCAACTACTGACTCTCCCTAGGGTGCTACCTCAAATAGCAAACTTCTTAAGTATCAGCGTAGCTGTGTGTCCGCCGAAGCCAAAGGAATTGCTCATCGCATACTCTACGGGGCGGTAAGCCGATTGACCTAGGGTCAACTGTAGCTGGCTAGCAAATCCTGGATCTAGCTGCGTTGTGTTAATGGTAGGCGGTATCACGTCTTGCTGCACGGCCAATACGCAGGCAATGGCCTCCACGGCCCCGGCGGCCCCGAGCAAGTGCCCGGTCATCGATTTGGTGGCACTGATGTGCAGATTGGATGCAGGACCAAATACCCGCTCCACGGCCCGTAGTTCGCTGGCGTCTCCTAGGCCCGTGGAGGTGGCGTGGGCGTTCAGGTAGTCGATTTGCGCCGCGTGCAGTCCGGCATCATCGAGGGCGGCCAGCATGCTGAGGTAGGCGCCTTCGCCTTCGGGGTGAGTGCCCGTGAGGTGGTAGGCATCGGCCGCCATACCGCCCCCTACCACTTCGGCTAGGATGGGGGCGCCACGCCGGCGGGCGTGTTCGTACTCTTCCAGTATCAGGGCGCCGGCGCCTTCGCCCACCACGAACCCGTCGCGGCTGACATCGAAAGGGCGCGAGGCAGTGGCCGGCGTGTCGTTGCGGGTAGAGAGGGCGCGCAGGGCGTTATAGCACCCAACGCCGGTTTCGTTGACCGGCGCTTCCGAGCCGCCAGAAATCAGCACGTCGGCCTTGCCCCAGCGGATGTAGTTGAAGGCATCAATGAGGGCCGTAGTGGAAGTGGCGCAAGCCGACACGGTGGCGTAGTTTAGCCCCCGTAGCCCGTGCTTGATAGAAATGACGCCCGCGGCAATGTCCACAATCATCTTGGCGCCAAAGAACGGATTGAAGCGCGGCGTGCCTTCGCCCAGCGCAAACTCGCTGATCTGCTCTTGCAAGGTCAGCAACCCACCCGCGCCCGAGCCCCAAATCACGCCGATGCGGTTGCGGTTCAACTGCTCGAAGTCGAGCTGCGCGTGGCGAATGGCCTCGTCGGCGGCCACTAAGGCGTACTGCGTGAAGGGGTCGTACTTCCGAATTTCGGTGCGCTCGAGATAGTTAAGCGGGTCAAAACCTTTCAGCTCGCAGGCGAATTGGGTTTTGAATTTAGTCGCGTCAAAGCGGGTGATAGGAGCGGCCCCGCTTACGCCGGCTACGAGGGCTTGGCCGAAGCTAGCTGCGTCGTTGCCAATGGGCGTCAGCGCGCCTACACCAGTCACAACTACACGTTTGAAATCAGGCATGACTATGTATTTGAAAAGAAGAGAACAGGTACTTACTGGGCATCCAACTAGGCCAGGCCAGCAAAGTAAACGTCATTTCAACTAACGGGAGAAATCTCGCTTGTTCCCGGTAATAGTCGGTTAGTAACAGCACGCGAGATTTCTCTCATTGGTCAAAATAACGGTCTATTAGGATAGCACCTTGGTAATCTGACAAGCTGACATTCACCGGCGCACTGTTTTGGGACCGGCGTAGCACGAGCTACCCCACATGGATTTCGGCGGTGTTCTGTTCCAAACCGGCCACCACTTCTTCGGGTACTCCTAGCCGCCTTTTGAACACAACGAGCCGCCTTTTGGCTACAAGCGGTTCCTCTAAGCTAGGGTTCTTTGCCTACTCAACTTCACCAGGTAAGAACATGACCTACACACTAATAACCGGAGCCTCCGGCGGCATTGGCCAAACCCTAGCCAGTAAATTGGCCGCGAAAAAACACAACCTCGTCTTAGTAGCCCGCAACGCGGAGAAACTGGCCCTCCTTAGCCAACAACTACAGGCCGACCATGGCGTTCAGGTCGCATTCATCGCCGCCGATTTGTCCAAGCCAGATGCTCCGCACCACATCTATAGCGAGACCCAAAAGCATAACTGGGAAATTGACCTACTAGTGAATAATGCAGGCATTGGCTCGGGAGGGGAATTCGCTACGCTGTCATTGCAATCGGAGCTGGATCTGCTGCAACTCAATAACGCTTCGTTAGTAGCCATGACGCATCTGTTTCTGCAGTCTATGCGTGAACGGAGAAGGGGGCAGATCATAAATGTTGCATCAATGACGGCCTTTATGCCGGTGCCGTATATGGCGACCTATGCCGCTAGCAAGGTGTTTGTACGCTCGTTTACGGAGGCTCTAACGGAGGAATGTAAGCCGCACGGGATTGATGTACTGTTATTTGCGCCGGGGCTGACCAGAACTAACTTCAATGAAGCGGCCGGTATTAACAATGAAAAGGCCGTCGGGCTAAGTTCTGACTATAAAACAGCTGATGCCCAGACGCCCGACGAAGTGGCGCAGGAATTAGTGGATGCTCTGGCTGCTAAAAAACACTTCCATGTGGCAGGAAGTAAGAATCGCTTTGGCGCCCGCTTGCTCACCTTACTGCCCAATGCCATGATTGCCCGGTATATGGCCAATTCTTACCAGAAAAAGCTAGCAAAAAATAGCTAATTAGGGGCTTATGGAACCGACCAGCACCGTTCACATTCAGTCGATCAAGCAGTTGCATGAGCTCTTGCAACTGCCCAAGCCCACGCATCCGCTGGTCAGTCTGATCCAGTTTGAGCATTTTCCCAAAATTGCCATTGAGCAGCGGACAAGGCTGATCACGGATTTCTACCAGATAACGCTCAAAACAGAATGCCCTTGTCGGATACAATATGGACAAAGTATATTCGACTTCGATGAAGGGGTAATATCCTGCTTTGGGCCCAAGCAGGTGAGCTTTTTGGAGAAGGATTTTCAATTCGCCACCGCCGGCTGGCAGCTATCGATTCATCCGGATTTCTTGCGGACCTTCCCCTTGGGGAGCAAGATCAAATCCTACGGCTATTTTGACTACGCCGTCAATGAAGCGCTGATTCTGTCCGAAGAAGAGCAGCAGGCCGTCGAAGCCATTTTTCTCCAATTGCGAAAGGAATCCGTGCGGCCCATCGACAATTTCAGTCAGGAGGTATGGATTGCCAATATTGAGCTGCTGCTCACGTACTGCAATCGGTATTACAACCGGCAGTTTATCACCCGCAAAGCCGTGAGCAGCGAGTTGTTAGCGAAGGTGGAGCAGGTGCTAAATAACTACTTTGCCACACCCCACCCAGACCTAGGTTTGCCAACTGCTCAATATGTAGCAGAAAGCTTGCACTTGTCGCCCAAATACCTGAGTGACTGCTTGAAACAGCTCACTGGCAGCACGACCCAGCAGTTGATCCACGAGCGACTCTATTGAGCAGGCAGAAGAGAAACTGTTAACCACGACGCTTTCCGTCGGTGAAATTGCGTATGCCCTGGGGTTCGAGTATCCACAGTCCTTCAGCAAGCTCTTCAAAGCCAAGACCCAGCAAACCCCCTTGCAATTCCGAGCAGGTTATAATTAGAGGGGCATGCCTGTAATACTGGCGACAGGTCAGCGCATCTAAATCAAGAATTTGCCCTCCGCTTTGTTGCTGATCAAGTTCTTCGTCTACGTCCATGTGCTCTGCTCGGCCGAACTGTGTTGCCGTTGCATTGCGAGGTTCGGCTAAGCGACTTCGTTTTGACTAGCCAAAGGCAAGCTAAACCCGAACGTGCTGCCCGAACCTAGCTCACTCTCCACCCACAGCTGCCCGCCCTGGCTCGTGATGAACTCGCGGGCAATGCTGAGACCTAGGCCGGAGCCGCCTTTGTAACCGTTCTTATCCGGAATCTGCACAAAGCGCTGGAAGATCTTCTCTTGGTATTGGGGCGCGATGCCGGGGCCATGGTCGCGCACCCGCACTTGCACCTGCTGCCCGTCGGGAGCTAGGTCGGCTTGGATGTGAATGGCTTCTTGCTCAGGCGAGTAGCGGATGGCGTTGGCGAGCAAGTTGAGCAGCACCCAGGTGGTTTTCTCGATATCGGCGCGTACGGCGGGCAGCGTTTCGGGCACTTGCACATCAAGGGTGAGTTGCTTGGGTTGAAGCTGAAGCTGGATGGTATCGGCCGCAAACTGCACGATGTCGTGGACGCGGCTAGGCTGGAAGTTGAGCTGAATGTTGCCCGATTCCAGCCGCGATACGTCAATTAGCTCACCTACTAGCTTGAGCAGACGCTGGTTTTCGCGGTTCAGGGTGGCGAGCAGTTTCTGCTGCGCTTCGTTGATCGGGCCCACACGCTGGTCTTGCAACAGCATGAGGCTGAAGTTGATACTTGACAGCGGCGTTTTTAGCTCGTGTGACACGGTAGCGAGGAAGTTGGACTTGGCCTGATCGAGCTTCTTAAAATCGGACACGTTGCGCAGAAGCAGGATGGAGCCCACGAACGCCTTTTTTTCCAGCGCCTCATTGTAGGAAACCACGTCGTGCACGATGAGGCGGTAATACACTTCCTCGCCGGCCTGGGCTAGGGTGAGCAGGGGTGGGTCGGCTTCGCGGCGGTTGGGTGGCAAGTCGAGATGGCGCAGCATCTCGCGGAGCAGGTCATTTTCCTGGGCTACCTCGTCGGCGGCGCGGTTCTCGAGCTGTTCGAGCGGAATGCCTAGCAGGTTGCTTACTACGGGGTTAGCCACAATCACGCGGCGGTTTTGGTCGATCAGCAGCAGGCCTTCGTCGAGGCTGTTCACGATGCTCACCACGCGGTTGCGCTCCGTAATCAGCTCGGCCAAAGTGGAGGCGCGATAGGCTTTGAGTTGCAGCAGCATTTGGTTGAACGACCGCGCTACCTGGGTGAATTCGTCGTTGCCCTTTTCCGGAATGGAAGCGGTAAAGTCTTGCTGGGCGGCGTTGGTGAGGCTAGCTGTTAGCTGGCGCAGCGGCGCTACCGTGGCTTCGGGCACGCTGAGAATGAACATCAGGGTAAACAAGACGCTGAACGTCAGCAGAACAATTGTGTAGCGGGTTGCCTTCGTCGCAATCTGCCGGGCGGCTTCATTCTTGCGTGTCAACGCGTTCATGTTCAGCTGAATCATGCGTGCCGTTTGCGCCCGGAGTAGCTGGTGGCGGGGCAAAATCTGCTGTAGATAGAAAGCCGACGTGGGCGCATTGCTCGACTGTGGATCGAGCAGCAATTGGTAATCAGAAAAAACGCGCGTGAGGCTATCCACGACTTGCTGCTCGCCGGTTTCGGTAATGTTGCCGGCTTCGCGGGTGAGGCTTTCGCGAAACTGTTGGAGACCCCGTTGCAGCGCTGTCGAATAGATAGTGGGCACGGTGCCACCTAGGTAGCGCTGCTGCTCAAGAGGAGCAAGAATATCCAATGCCGCGAACATCTTCTGCCCTAGTTGCACCGAGTAAAAATTGTCCTGCAACACCATGGAGGAGGAACGCTCCAGGCGCTTCACCGAATAAAGAGCGTAAGCACTCACGCCGATAAGCAAGGCGAGAACAGCCAGAAAACCGAGCGTAATCTTGTTTTTTAAATTCATGCTGCTGAGCAGGCGAAAGGGAGAACGGCAATAAGGAATAAAAGGCTGATAACAGTCAGTAGAACATCATTTCGAGCTTGGCGAGCAATCTTGCGCGCTGTTAGCAAACCGAGCCTGGCCCTGTTGACCAACGGGAGACATCTCGCGGGCAGTGTAAGCGCTATTTTGGTGATTGGGGTTAGCATGGCACGCGAGATGTCTTTCGTTAATCGATAGAGCGTTCTTGTTATTAAAAATCAATAGGTTACTAAGTAAACATCCACGTCTCGGTCCCAGGCCGCGACGCGTCGCACCAATTCGGCCGTCACGCTGCGGCGGGCTAATTTATCCAACCAACTCTTCTCACTGGTCACGCCACAAATCAGCAACGATACGTTTTGTTCGGCCGCTACGCGCAGCACTTCGGCCACCACATCGGTGCCTTTCACCCGCAGGATTTGGCCGCCTAGCTCGGTGGCGAGTTGGAGGTTGTTGATGAGGTGGCGTTGGGCGGCCAGCCCGATGCGGTCGGCCGATTCGGCGGGCGTTTGCACGTAGAGCACTGACCACCTCGCCCCGCCAAGCCGGTCGGCCAGGCGCGAGGTTTTGCGGATGATTTCCTTGGCGGCTTCGGCGTTGGTGTTCACGCAGGCAAGCAGGCGGTCGGCGTTGCGGCGCTGGGGCTGCACGGTGGCCGCGGCGCCCGTATCAATCTGACGGCCAAGCTGGTTGGCGACTTCACGCAAGGCCAGCTCGCGGAGCTGTAACAGGTTTTCGGGCTGGAAGAAATTGCGCAACGCCGCCGGTACTTTCTGCGGATCGTAAATCTTACCTTCCTCCAGGCGCGTCCGCAATTCGTCCACCGTTAGGTCGACGTTTACCACCTCATCGGCTTGCTTTAGTACTTGGTCAGGTACGCGCTCCGTGACGTCGGTGCCGGTGATTT
>Ga0325401_1005473_pt1 | contig 12165 bp, 6 predicted proteins | sample PopdelMetagenome_FD_205666 | JGI IMG/M metagenome (GOLD analysis project Ga0325401, IMG submission 205666) | Populus deltoides microbial communities from Bellville, Georgia, United States - Xylem-PdKOR-R2 | ecosystem: Host-associated > Plants > Phyllosphere > Stem > Wood/Secondary xylem | place...
TTTTGAATTGATTTTTTAAACCAAACAAAATGATTTTTTTTTTCTTATAAACAAATAAAGTCAGAAGGATCGTGACCATTGATTCAAGGGTTCTTGCATCTAAAAATACAGTTCCATCAACTCCATCTAATAAAAAGAAATAGAGAAAGTAAATGGAGGAGGAGATGGAGATATCGTCATCGACGCGGGCAACTGAGAGCTCTTCCTCTGATATTGTATCTCGAGCTAGGAAATTGCTGTTTCGACGGATGCTAGTTGGAATCAAGGATGGACGGTTTTTCTTAGGAAGCTTTCATTGCATAGACAAACAAGGCAACATCATCCTCCAAGATGCAGTTGAATACCGTAACACCCATCGATCCTCTCCTTCTCCAATGGAACAACGCTGTCTTGGTCTCATTCTTATACCTTCCTCTTGTCGAACTTCTTGTCATGTCGATTGCTCTATTGAAGAACAGCTCTCCCTTTTGAAGTTTCAATAAATCTTTCTACCTTCTTGTTATTTTAACAACGCAAAAGTGCAACTTGTGAATTTTAATTTTACTGGGTTATTTCTCTCTTTATTTGTGATCGTTATTGATTGATTTATGTGGGTTCTTTTGTGATTGTTCTTGATTGTTATGTTTGTGATTGTTTTATGTGGGTTCTTATCATTATTAGAAACTACTACTGTATACTGTATTTATGATGATCAAAATAGATTGAATTTGGTGGCCGAGGCCTTGAGAACAGGAAATTAAACACGAATCAAAAGCCCAGGAAGGTTATGAACCCAGCATGTGCTGGAAGCAATCCTTGTCCATCATAGAAGAGGAGGAGGAGGAGGAGGAGCAATATGGACAAGGGGAAGAGTGGATTAGATTCTTGGAACCGAATGGCCCTTCCATTTGGTGAAGGGATTTCTCTACCCAAGCCGCCGCGGACCACCTGCATCATTCAAATTGGCTATCATATCATCATGCTTTTGATTATTTATTTGGTTAATTTCCAGCTTGATATTTGTTCCAAATGACGTGCTAGATTCAGTAATCTAAATCATGATTCCAGGAAAAGGCATCGTGAACAACCATTGCTCTTCTTGAATGTTAATGAAGGAGTTACCATGTTGTTAAAGTGTTTTCATATCCGTAAGTTTTGCTAATTCATAAGAACACGCGCATCTTAGGGCCTTGACCACTCAGAAGACCTTAAGACGCCGTAATCGGCTTCTATCTGTTGCCAATTTAGCTACAACATGGTAATTTGATACCTGTAACAGGTGGGGGCAGTATTTTTCAGGCATATGGTGGTTAATACCTGTGATCTAAATGAGAAAACTTCATCGAGCCAAGAAGATTGTTCAAAGGCTTGAATAGAAGTGTGATTTTCAGCACAATCCAAGCATGCGTAAGTTTATACATTTCAGAGGATGAAAGATGATGGATAGACACTGTAAAACATACTGATAATTAAGTTTATAATTTTGCATTGATCAGCAAAGCAGTTTCATTTTTAATCATTTCTTTTACATGTTGAGATCACATGTAATAGCCAGACACAAGACACAAGTTTGAGAGAGGTCAAGTGTGGTATTGTGGTATTTTTGAATTTTTTTTAAAATATTTTGACTGTTTTAATTGGCTTAATTGGCTTGTTTGGGATTGTAGTAGCGGTTTAAAGTGTTTTATATTTAAAAATATATTAAAATAAATTTTTTTTTATATTTTTTAAAAATTATAGTACATCATATAAATTTTTTTTATTTTATACAAAAAAATCATATTTTTTTAAAATATAATTTGTTCTGTATTTTCAAATATTCTCTAAATATTTTCAAACACTCTGAATTTTTCATGTAGCGTGATTCAGCATAGTAAGACTTGGTTTAATAAGACTTGATTCAAGTTTAGGATAGGTTGGTAAACTCAAAATAATTTAGATTAATATAAAATAATATTATTTTATTTTTTTTAAAATCTAACTGGATCTTATTTGGATTTTGATCAAATCGACCACATTAATCAAGTTTGATTAGATTAATTATCACTTAGGTTAATATAAACTTATCTAATTTGAATCTTAAATCAACGAGTGACGGGTCACTAAATTAACATGTTAAGCAAAGTTTAATAAAATTGATTGAAAGAATAATCATCTCTGAAAATTTAACTACAGTTTATTTCTAATATTTAACAATTCAAACTTTTTTCCTGTGAGAAAAATAATCTGAATTCAATTGTTTTTTTAACAAATAAAAAAAATATTACTAGACTATAAAATTCATCAACTACCTCAAATAAATTTGTCAACAAAATTAATTACTAGCAAATTGAGTTTCTGTTAAAAATTTTGCATTGAGCGCAACTTATTTTTAATGAAAAACTATGTTCACCGAAAACAATTGTTAAGAAAATTATTTTCTCGATTTTCAATAATTTTAATATTATTTCACTAAAATCTGTGATGATTTGAGATGGAAAGATATAACTGAGAATCTTTACCTTTTTAGGTTCAATTAAGAGAAAACATACTTTATGAACTAAAGTGAAACTTACTATGTAATTGAAGGACTAATTTGAGATTTGTCAAAAAAATTGTCCTTCAATATTACAAGACAAGACATTAGTCACTGCATTGATAATGTCAAACATGTCAACTCCAGTTTCAGTGTCCTTAGTACATGTTCCCTGCAATATTTTTTGACTTGCTAAAATCAATGGCTTTTAAAAGGGCAGCTGAGGATACTGTTTCTTTCATTCTTTGTGCTTCACGTAGAAGAATGTAGTTATCAAGAAGTAATAATATGAGCAAGATTAAGCATTCTCTGAAATGGGTTCTTTTAGACAGCATTCAAAGATGCAAAAAGTTGAAAATTTTCAAGAAATCCATGCACAGTTGAGAACATCAGGGGTTGTCTCTAATGACTTGGTTGTCAACAGGGTTGCTGAGTTTTTTGCAAAAGGTCCAAACTTTGCAGATTATGCATGCGATTTTTTGAGTCAAAGTGATTGGAATCCTTTCCTTTTAATTCATTGGTTTCTGGTTATGCTCTTTGTGATAGGCCCAAGACTGCATTTTTGGTTTATAGAAGGATAGTGGAAGATGGATTTTTGCCTTATATGTTTACTTTTCCTGCTGTTTTGAAATCATGTGCTAAGTTTATGGCGGTTCATGGGGTGATTGCTAAGATGGATTTTGTATGTGATATATATGTTGAAAATTCTCTTGTTCATTTTTATAGCGTTTGTGGGAGTTTGGATGATGCTAGCAGAGTGTTTGATGAGATGCTTGTGAGAGATGCGGTATCTTGGACTGGTGTTATATCCGGGAATGTAAGTGCAGGCTTGTTTGACGAGGCGCTGTAGGTTTGTTTTCGAGGATGGATGTTGAGCCAAATGCTGCAACTTTTGTTAGTTGCTTGTGGGAGAAAGGGGTATTTGAGTTTAGGGAAGGGGATTCATGGCTTGATCATTGAGCGTGGGTTTGGGTTAGGTTTGGAGGTTAGCAATGCTCTCATGGATATGTATGTGAAGTATGAGTCTTTGCCTGAAGAGAAACAAGTGTTTGATGAGCTTCCTGAGAAAGATATTGTTTCTTGGACCAGCATTATTTGTGGAATGGTGCAATGTAAATTTCCCAAGGAGGTTTTGGAGTTGTTTTGTGATGTGCAAAGCTCTGGTATTGAGCCTGATTGGATTATACTTACCAGTGTGCTTTCAGCCCGTGCCAGGAGCTCTTGATTATGGCAGATTGGTTCATGAGTACATCGACCGTAAGGCCATCAATTGCGATATTCAAATTGGAACTGCTGTGGTTGACATGTACGCAAAGTGTGGCTGTATAGAGATGGCAATGCAGATCTTCAATATTGGAATGCCTCATAAGAATGTTTTGACATGGAATGCAATGCTAAATGGCTTGGCTATGCATGGTCATGGCCAGAAGGCACTTCAACTTTTCGAAGAGATGGTTAGCGAGGGCATGAGGCCAAATGAGGTGACATTTCTTGTCACTTTGACAGCCTGCTGCCACTGTGGCTTGGTTGGTGAAGGGCGTCGGTACTTTCATTGGATGAAAAGTCAGCAATATAATCTTCCTCCGAGGTTAGAACACTACGGATGCATGGTGGACTTACTTTGTAGGGCTGGACTCTTGGATGAGGCATTAGAATTGACAAAGGCTATGCCCATGCTACCTGATGTTCGGATAATGGGAGCTCTTCTTAGTGCGTGCAAGGCAAATGGAAACGTGGAACTCCCCCGAGAAATATTAGACCGCCTTGTGGAGTTTGACTCTCGTGATAGTGGGGTTTATGTGCTCCTGTCTAATATACATGCTATCAATCAAAGATGGGCTGAGGTAACAAGAATAAGAGGATTGATGAAGATGGGTATTGAAAAAACCCCTGGGTCAAGTGTTATAGAGGTGGATGGTAAAGCTCATGAATTTATTGTTGAAGATATAAGGTATCCTCAAGACAAGCACATTCGTTTATTTTTAAAATCCCTGTCAGATCAAATCTTTCTTAAAGAGCATCTTGAACGGCCATTCTTGACATGATCACACTTTTGTGGTAAGTGCTGTTTTCATGTTTTTGTTTCAAATTCTCACAACTGATGCATTTAATTCATGTTTTCTTAATAACAAACTGCTTAACTTGTATTAAGGGACACTGGGACTGTGATCATGGCCTGTATTTCTTGTATGTAATTGTATATTGGAAGAGCAAGGTGCTTTCCTAAGTATCTAACAGAACAAATGTTGTGGTACTCTTTAATTTTAAGAAGATAATCCCTCCAAGAAAGGGAAAAAGAAAAGGGCTGAGCTTATTAACTGTTGATTTGAAGGCTATGTGGATAGATATGTCACAATAGAATTGTGGATTTGAAGGCTATGTAGATGATAAAAATGTCAAATTACGGATACAGATCATCGAAATTCTGTTCACGGTACAAGGCCAAGCATTTTTTCACCCACTCGTGTTATATGTGGTCAGCCTCCTAGTGTTTATGGTAAAGGAGATGTAATCGCCATGATGAATGATCTTACAAGTTAAAATCATATTGTTACTCTCTCACTTAGTATTGGAATCTATAAAAATGGTGCCATTACTAAAGTGGCTTTAATAAAAGAAGTCTGAAGTATTATATTCTTAGCATGTTGCCATGATCTTTAGCAACGCAGTATTGGACACCAGGCTCCTTGCTTGGTTCCGAGTTAGTTTAAATATTTGCTAATTAAGCTTGCAAAGGATAACTTTATGAGGCTCGTATGTAACTGTTATCGATGAAGTTTTCCAGTTTGATTCCTGGGTTTGATATAAGCATTATTGTTGAACTTGCAACCCATGTTTATCCCTCACTTTTTGGATGTTTGATCGAGTGATTAAGCTTTCATTCTCCCATTTTAATAACAATGTCCACCGCAGGTTAGAACAAAATGATTGATATTCAAACCATTTATGTGAATACCCCATTTCTTTTCTTTGTGCTTTGTTGAGAGACTTGGGAGTCCTTAGGTGCTCCTCCTTTTGCCCATGTCTTTCTTACACATTTATCAAATTAAAGATGGAGAAAGCCAAATAAAATTCAGTATCAGCATGAACCATGGCCAAGTCCCTGTCACATGGAAAGTGATGAGCAATTCCAGTTAATTCCTTGCAGATGTGTTTTTCCTATTCTTATTAATTGGACAATTAATTTTGTTGTTGTTGTTGTTGTTATTTCCTGTGCAGGAGACTTCGCATTTCTATCTTTTCTAATGATTGCACAAGGTATAAAGTGGCCAACTTGCTAGAGTGATGCTGAACTAGAAGGAATGATGTGGTATTTAGGAGATATGATCTGAGCGAATGGCAGTGGATGGTAATACATTTTCTCTAACTCATCAATTACAATCTGGCACCTTGTTTTCATTTCTGAAATTTTCAAAGTTTACCGAATTATAATGCAACAATAAGATTGGTTACTTCTATAGTTGTTTCTTGCTGATATGAGAGCTTTGAAAACGAAATCCTTGCAGGATGGAGATATTTAAAAAAATTGAAAGAGCTTGCTTCGGTCCTTATCTAGCAAACTATCCATTAATTGGTCGTCAGCATCAATGTTTAATTTTTCAACACATGCACGATGAATTGAGGCTCTTTTCTGGAAAATTGGAACTGGATTAGTGGTTTGTAGGTCTCTTTCATTTACACCAAAAAAAGAGCATCATCTTTTCTCTTATAGTAAATACCAAACGTTTTTTTGTTGGATAACCTAGTGGGAACTCTTCATAAGATGTGAACCTCTGATACAAGTTATGCAAACCATTGAAACGAGTTAACAATGTGATCAAGTTTGTGTGTACTTGACATTAACCTACTAGATTACCATTTTTAAGTCATTATATGGTTGTTCTTCGGCTAAAATATTTGCAGTGTATGCTGTACAATGTCTAAAATGTTATAGACAAGATCATGAGCTGACCGGAAAGTTCTGAAATTATTAACTGAAAGAATAACTTGGCTTACCTCTCTTTTCTTTTGGTAATTCCCTTCATATACATGTACAATTTACTTGACTGCATAGCGCCTAGCTTAATATGGCGAATTCCATAATCAGAGACAGTAAAATGGTGTGTTAAACTTCAACAGTTTTCTGGTTTAGAGCTGTATATCTCCACTTTGCCTTCTCCACAAAGTCAGCATCCAGGAATTGAGCAATGAAAGCCCAAAACCTGTAAGTGTCCTCAAAATTGGCCAGGACTCCAAGTGCAACTGTAACAACTGTTATTCCAAGATCAACTTTCTCTTTTCTTTTGTTTGTTACAGTTCCCTTTGCTCCATTCACCCTCTTCTCTAGAACAGTTGCCTTTTCCTCTTCGTACTCGTCTGAAAATGAGATATGATGTAAGAATCCGTAGCTAAGAGATATATTGCTTCGATCAGCTAGTTTTTGTACAAGAGGGGCCTCAACCTTTTCTCCTTTCCAGTCAAACAGATTGAAGGCTAATGCAGGTCCTCTATCAAACTTTACCCTTGGACCATATATTCTAACAAGGGGAATTTCCCCTGTGTTTGGATGCTTGAGTTTCAACAAAGCATTCACCATCCAATTTATAAGGCACCTTGCTCTGTTACTTATCCGTGTCAGTCCCAATGAATCAACCTGATCCAACCCCCTGCATTCAATTTCCAAGATCCCATTTTCTTGTCGCATTACTTCAGCAGACTTCCCTGATTCCACAATCTCTGAAGTTTTTGATACTTTCTGTTTTGCAGTTGTTCTTGTAGTTTGAGACTCAGAGGTTTCTCCTTGTTCTACTCTTCCAGAATGCATTGTCTGGCTGGATATAGGGCCTGAGAAAGAGTTAGATGAGTCTAATTCATCTTCTTGTAATCCCAACTTGGATAGATGTTCAAAGTCTGAATCAGTACCAGAAAATTCATCCAGTAACCGAAACATCTTCTTTGCTGGGACAAGACTTACCATTCCAGCACTCACAGAATCTTCTAGGAGGGGAACAGTAGATTTCTTGACGAAGAGACATCCAAATCCAGACGGATTTTCCCCAAAAATCTTGTAGAAGGAACAAATGAGGAAGTCTGGGCGAATGAGAGAGAGGCCGAAGCTGTCCATGTCTTTTGGTCCCAAAGCGCAAGCATCAATCAAGATGTGCCAGCCATTCTCCTTTGCTATGTTCATCCATAAATATGGATATCTGGCTCCAGTCATTCTAGAATGAAGTGGGAAGACAAATAGTCCTCTCTTCGTCTTCTTCCTTTTGCTTTTCATCTCAACCATTTTCCTCAATTTTGCTGATTGAATCCTTAACCTAGGCCACGAGAACTCTGCTGACATGACCTGGGCTCCTTTCTTCTCAGAGCTATTGATCATTGCTTCCACTGCCTCACTCTCATAGTCGTACACAGTCAGAAGCTTCCGGCTAGTCTTGAACGGGTAAGACCCTGCTAGAAGTTTGAAAGCTGATGTTCTGTTTGCGGTGAAAACCATAGAGTAATCATTTTCAGATATATTAAGAAAACTCATGATTCTTTTCTTCATTGCAGATTCTAAAGCTGATTCTTGGCCACCATGAAGTAGCTGTGTCTTTAAATTCCCTGTCTTGTAGGACACACTGAAGAAGGGAATATGCATGTTTTGAGGAGGAGAAGGGAGCGGAGGAGAAGAAGCGGAAGGGAGAATTTGTTTTTCCGAGTCAAGTTCTTGCAGCTGGGCATAGGAGAACAGGCCTATGCCGATATAATCAAGGCAGGTGTGGTTGGAGAGTGCAAGATGATTGTATTCTTGGGCTCTTGTTTGATCAACTTGATATGTATCTGAGTACTGTGGATACACCTCGATGAATCCATTGAATGATTCTTGCAAAGAAGGGAGAGACTCGGGATTTGTGAAATGAGTGTTTGGGAAGATAGAGGAAGTCGTCGTCTTCGCAAAGTTCTGGCGACACGTTGCTGATGTGCTTCTAGGCTTGCTGATTTTGTTAAGAGGCTCAGAAAAGCCGAGGACGGGGCTTGGACAGCAGCCACTAAGGCATGCTTGAGAGACTTCTTTTAAGCAACGAGGCTGCATCTTCTCTCTGCTATATCCTCTCAACGCTATCGGTATTTTCTCATTGTTTCTAGCTCCCTCTCCACTCTCTTGTTGTTTGTGAGTTTCTCTGTAATCAATTTTGTAAGGTTAGTTTATAAGAAGATTTTTTTATTTGCTTACAGTACCTTGGGTGTTTTAACTTTACTGACAGGGACACGATGCCTCCTTTAGCATCGCACGTATGAAAACTTTGAACAAGTCAGATCTTGAAGTTGTCCACGTCTCACATTTTTTTACACAGCTGACCATGTTTTAGCTTTCATACGCCAACGCCATATTTATTACTAGCTAGCTTGGTGCATGCTTCATACCATCACCTCGTACATTATCATTGGAAAATCACTCAGAACCACACAGCTAGCTATTAGATCCTCGATCATTATCTAAAATCATCCAGGTATGCCTCCCTTGTCCACCGGAAATCACTGTATACAATCATACACGCAAGACTAATTTCTGACGAGGCGTGACAAAGCCATAAATTGCTTCTATTGACTTTCTGAGTAGAACACCACCATGTGGGCATTCAAGTCGAACAATGATGCCATTTAATTACGTTTTGCTGTCTTTCTGTGTTTAAAATGTTACCAGCAATCACCCAACAGGGAAGTTGTGATAAGGTATTTCCTTGATTGTCTTAACCTATATTTTTTGTTTCGGTACAAATTGTCTTAACCTCCTTGAAAGGTAGGAAATGTGTACTAGAAAGCAACAGGCATAAGTGGAAGACAAAACTGCTTTTTTATTGGTTTGCATCAATCATGGCTGAAAAAAAAGCTTCTTTATGCTTGTCAAGTGAGTTGCTTCGTGTTTAAGGCTTAGATTTGTAGATAGTGCTGTCCCCATTGGGCCAGGCCATTTCTTCTTCAGCTAGCGCATGGTGAGCTGTGTCCATTATATGTGTGCCTATTGTCCTTGCCAATGATTGCCATCCATGGTTGCTTTAGCTGTTCCAAGTTTTTTCTTCTTCTTTTGGGGTCCTCCTCCTCCTCCTCCTCCTCCTCCTTCAGGTAGTGAAGACTAGAAGTTCCCTTTTTATGATAAAAGAAAGTGAGGATGGCATTATTGGTCCTTGGAAACATAAGAAAAAAGCAGTCAAAAAGCTCAGCGTGAGACTTTTTTCCAAGAAGTTACATAATCATGATTACTCCCATCTTCACATTTGAATGTTGATTTGAGGACCGAGAATCAATGCCCTAATTGAATTGGATTTCAAACTTCATTCCACCCGGGCAGTTTTTATAAAGCATCTACCTGTCACAAGTTCTCGAAGAAGAAGAATCAACTGAATAAAAAACATAAATTGCCTATGCAATTTCACCTGAAGGATCTATGTGAGCTTTACCCATTTTTAAGTTATTATTAAATATATTGCTTCCATCTACCCAGAAACAAGGGCGAAGCTATAGATGCACTTGGCCTTACATGACCCCAAGCTGCGCTGTCTCCACCAACCTCCTGTTTACCTGCTCCATCTTGGGTTTTCAGATTGCGGCTTAAAAAACTCCACTTCGATTCGGTCTAATCAACCCAAACCAAAATTAAAATTGATTAGGAACCAAACTAATTAGGTTTTATGTTCTAGCAAACATAATAAAATAAAAAGACTCAAATTAAAATTGATTAGGAACCAAACTAATTAGGTTTTATGTTCTAGCAAACATGATAAAATAAAAAGACTCAATTTTTAGTTCTAACTGGATTACAAATCTAAAAAACCAATCCGAAACCCAGTTCGAGTAAAGATGAACCGAAATTTAAAAAAAAAAGAAACAACCCAAACCCTAATTAGAATTTGGTGGGTTTTGCCGAAGGAAAGAGTCAGCTGTTCCTTTCTTGTTAACTGGCAGGTATGAGACAATTACAATGGCGATGGAAGGCAACTAGTTTTTTCAAATTATAAATATATATATATAATTAATTATGTCATTTTATATGAAAATGACACATAAAAATAAGAAATTTCACAAGAGATGGATTGATCATGTTTAAGGCCAACGACCCATTCCAAGAACAATTATGGCTTTCTTGAGATTGATTCAAATAGTATTCTAACAAGTTTTAGACGCTTAAGCTGTAATATATCAAATCCATGCTTTCAATTTTTGCACGTCATACATAACAAATGGCAGACTACAAATATTTTCTAAATTAATTCCATGGCGGCTGTCGATTCTCATTTCATATAGCAAGCAGTCTTTCATTATTCATCATGTGGATATCTCATTTATCATCACCATTAATAAATTATTAGCTATATAACTCATGCTCTGCTGAGGATTGTAATTTTTTTTAAAAAAAAATATTGGGAATATAAGTTATTTTAATGTGTTTTTTCATATAAAAAATTCAAAATATAAATTGAAAAGTCCATGCAACCATCTAATTAAATAAATCAATAACTATAATTATAAATAAATAAATAAATAAAATCGTTAACAATAACCAAAAGAAAAATTGAAGACATTGAGAGATGAATATAGATTAATATATTCAATCATATAAAATAAAATATTTACTTGATTAAGCTTATTAAACTTATTTATTTAAATTAATAGAAGATAATAATAATAATTAATAATAATTTGTGTCTAGTGCTACAACAAAACACCAACGCCTTATATATTTTGTTAAATTATTATTATTATTATATCACGAAGAATTTCGTGTAATGCTTGGTTACTATTTTGAAACAAAAAATCAAAGATGGTGAAAATAAATAAGACATGTCTTTCTATATTTCTTGTTTTAGATGTATATATATTTATTTCAAAAATGTCTTGAAAATATATTTACTTTTTATATTTGTATTTGACAAACACATTTCTATCTTTTTAACATTTATCCTATGGAACTAACCAAAAGTGCCCAACCACACTAGCTAGCTCAACAGGTTCATTTTGCTTCTTTGTTGCACTTTATAGCTTTGTAAATTTGCTTGGTTGTTGCTCAAGAAAATGGAATAAACCATTGAAGTATCGGCATATGCTTAAGGGTTAGAGGGATATCCCCGAAAAGGTTTTTTTTATTTTTTTAATGCTGTGGGTTTATTTTTTAAAAAAGATTTTTTGAAGAAATAAGTATAAAATAACGCTAATTGCTCTCAAACAACCACGAAACTTTTCGGCTGTCGAGGGGGCAAAGGGCAGCTGGGGAGCTGACGGCTGATGCTCCTCCACTTCAGAATATTGAAAGGCAGTTGGGTCGCCTTGGCATGTAGCAGCATAACTTTATATACAGATGGTTTCCTTCTGCTTTTTATATATATATATATATATGCTGGAAGAAGATCCCCATCATATCACTGTTTCAGGTGTGAATTTCTCCTTATGATCATCACAGTAAAACAAAATAAGACCAATAATTAAGTTTGTGCTTCATTGATGGTGATTCTTGACAGATACTACTGAGATTTCTTATAGATTGAATTCGAGATTTCTTAAAAAATTCATAGCGGATCGTTAGGATTGCCTTACTTTCTGGGATCAAATTTTCATTAATCAACATAAAAAAAGAGAGGAAGGATGGTGTAAAAAAAAGAGAATAAATTTCATGTGTAAAATATTTTTTTAATGATGATGATGAGATGGTT
>Ga0325401_1005474_pt1 | contig 12165 bp, 7 predicted proteins | sample PopdelMetagenome_FD_205666 | JGI IMG/M metagenome (GOLD analysis project Ga0325401, IMG submission 205666) | Populus deltoides microbial communities from Bellville, Georgia, United States - Xylem-PdKOR-R2 | ecosystem: Host-associated > Plants > Phyllosphere > Stem > Wood/Secondary xylem | place...
GCAGTTTACCTCAAGTGAGATGTTTTAGGATGATGACATCTTTTCTTTAGCATAATCAGTTTCTTACTTCAAAACTCTAAAAGACCAATAAGGGTTCCTGGTGATCATAATACTAGATGGTGACTCATTTATATTTAACACAACTTTTAAAAATTTCTCCCTTTAAAAATAAATACCCTTTTCTCTTTTAGGAAAGAGGATGGGTTTCCATAATGTCGCGATGTTAGGTGTGACACCTTTAATTTGCCATTCTTTTTTAATATAGGGACTATGTTTGACATCTATCCAATATATCTTATTGACCTAATAAATCTAGCTTTGGGGAGCCATTCAATTTCCTCTACGTGATTATGTTGGGTCTCTAAAAACATATAAATATAGTATAAATAGTAATTTAAATTTTTTTAGGGAGTTGCCAAAAATCCCATTAGACAATCTAAAGTCATTTAGGGTTTGAACAAATATTACCTTAAGATTATTTCTTCTTTTGAGATTTTATCAACTTTTCAAGTTTAGGTTGTCATAAACTATAAGTCACCAATTATCTGACCTCTAACAACTATAATAACCCAAAATAAAAATAAAAATAAAAATAAAATGGATTTGAAAAGTTAATGGTGCCTTTTTATGCATTGTTAAGGGTATAAATAATTGATGGGTATTTTGGGTATTTTCATATGTTTTGATATATAAATAGGAAGTAAAAAAACTAAGAACATGATTCTTTGAGAGAGGACAATAAGAGAGGAAGAGGGGAAGAAATAAAAAGGAGGAAGGAGGAAGAAGAAAAGGAAAGAAAAAGTGAAAGTTAGAGTTAAGGGTTTCTAAGGTAAAATATTAATGTTCTTTTTATGCTATAAAACCCAACACCTTGAGATCCTTAACTTTATCCGAATGAATAAAGACCAAATACTCATTCTTAACTCTGACAGAAACACCATCTAAGATGCAATCTCAACCCTTATTTTAACCATTTCTCTATATTTTTTAGGAGATCATTTCCATCTCAAAGACAAAAATGTTGAACTCATTTCCAACCTTAGATGTAAAAAACTCAGTGGCTTCTAATGGTACAAAAACATTTTCCTCTCTCATGTCATGCTCCGAGAAGATTCAAACCAACCTTTCTAGAAAAAAAAATTCCTTGCTAGATTGCCAACGCTTCTAGGAGAAAGAGTCAGAAACAAAATTAAAAATACTTTTGTTTTCAAAACAGTCTCTTATGACTAGTTAACATATGGAGAGCTTGTTAAGATTTTAAACTTCAAAGACACCTCAAATGGGAGATGAGAAGAACTCAATACGAACTAGGTAATTTTTGTCAATATTTTGATTTGTCCCTACCAAAGCTAACCTGTAATGGTTCATACTCCAAACTTATTACCTCAAAGCCAAATAAGCCACATCATAAAAGAATAGCCCATAAATATATAAAAAAAAACATCTTTATACCAAAACTAAGCCTTACTATAAAAAGACTACTAAAAAGCCAACAAAACCTTTTCATTCAAAATAAAAACCCAAACCAAAATTTGACCAAAAAAACATTACATGTTACAAATATGGTCAGAAAGGCCATACCTCTAGATTCTGTCGAATCAATACAAAATTAAATGAACTATATTTAGAAGAGAAAGTCATTCACCATATCCAAAACCTTTTGATTAAGGCATATGATACTGAATCTAACCCATCGAACCCTTCTGAAGAACTTTTCTAAATAGATGAGTTAGTAACTTCCAATTCTTACTTAGAAACATCAAACCACAACACTTCAAAACAAATACATGTTCTAACCTAAGATTAAGAGTTTATTCTTGAAGCTATAAAAACACATGATGACCCTCAACTATAAAAAACCCACCTAGACAAACTCCTAAGTTCTTTCAATAATTTAGAAACACCATAGCTTTATTGCCATCAACCAGTATAAACACTTATGACCTTACCAAAATTCTCAATGAAAAAAAGAAATTCAAACCTCTTATTACTATCCCAAATCTATAATCTGAAAAAAAAAACCCTTTAAGATTGAACTATAAAACCTCAAACAAGCTCAACAAAAAGATTTCTATTTTACAACACTTTCTCTCAAAATTAGAAAATTATTCTGATTCTAAACCAGAAATAGAAGACCAAACCCTAGAGAATCATGCATTATCAAACATTAAACATGTTCCTAAAGATTTTCTGCATGTTTTAACTCAAATCACTTTAAAAAAATATATCATCAAAATTACATTAATTTTTTCAAATGATTTTAAAATAGACATAACTGCCTTATTCGATATAGGTGCAAATCTGAATTGTATTAATGAAGGAATATTTCCAAAATGGTTTTTACAAAACACTTTTAAAAATGTTTTTGCAGCAAATAATACTAAATTAGAAATTAAATATAAAACTCAAGCATCAATTTTTAATAACGGGCTTTATCTCAAAAATTTCTTTGTCGTTACTATTGATATTAATTATGCTATTATTCTTGGAACTCTTTTTATTGACATGATTACTCCTTACAAAATTAATCATGAAAATGTTATTTGACACGATAAAAAGATTGATGTTTTATCCCAAGTGCAGGAGTGTCGAAGTAATAAATAACCTGACAAAACTGGGGTCGAACCATAGGGAGGTGAACTATATAAAATTATAAACAAGAAATGAAAAGGAGTTGAATAGAACTTTTGAGATGTGATATTAATGTAAGGATTAAACAATGATAAAACAGTTGTCAATGTTAGAGGATCCACTAATGGTATTTCAAATAGGTATAGTATAAACTCTTTTTATTACTCAACTGGAAACCACATACAAAGGAGGTTTCAATCGGGTTATAAATTATTAACATGATTATATTAATCATCTTATTTGAGTAATGCCAATACTTGTAAATGTGGTCAGGTATTCATTGTGATAACTTATGTTACAATAAATCAAATTCCTTTTATAGCACAAATATTGATTATAACATACAGTAGGCTATCAAAGTGCTAAGTATTTGTTGTGCCAAGGGTTGTTCAACACAAATCTAGATTAACCATTTAACAAGCAAGGTATTAAGAGTGAGTAAGATAACAAATACAAAACATGTTAGTATCAAACATTAAAGTCCATGTTGAGTTTATATTATATTTATTCTTACACCATTAGTGTACCCTTTTCACCTCGACAATATTAACTTAGCTAAACATCATGAAGAAGAAAAACATAAATAAACAATATAAGAACATAAACATGATATAAGTTAACTAAGAATAGTAAAGGAAATGAAAGACATAAATAAGAGATTAATATAAAATAAAATAAAACTTGAACGTTACAAAATACAAAGAGAGAGAATGATCTTGATTTGAACACCAAGATGTCTAAATGTATGGCAAATGCCTTCTTTTATAGGCTAAAATTTGAAACTATTGATTTAATTACTAATTATTGAGTGGGCGGCCACCTCTTTACTCAGTGACAACCATTATCTTCTTGTCTGAACAAAATGTCATAGCTAACATCATAATTTGAATAGATAATCTTCATGAAAGTTCTGGAATTTGTCTCTGCTTTCCAACAAAACAAAAATGAGCTCATTTGGATTTCTAGAACTCGAGATATGGGCTGAACACTGAATAATGTCTGGGCTGCAGGACAAATTCCAACTTCTCTTTCGTTGCTACAATTTGAAATTGAAAACGGCCGTTTTGAATCTTGGACTCTCATAAAAGTTGTAGGCCTATGTCTTAGCTTTCCATCCATATAAACCAGACCTAAATCCACGTTCTACAGCTCTAGTTATCAGACTTGTTATTATAAAACATGCTCAAGTTAGGGAATTTAATGATACTTTAAGTGCAATATGATAATATAAAACCTTAATGAAAATGCACTTTTAAGTACTAATTATTATTTAAAAAATTAATGGTTTTAAACTTTTTTTTCCTTTCCTAGAAAAAGACAAAGACTAGGAATTTAAATTTAATCAAAGCATGTTTCATTCATACTCATTACATCAATGCATTAATCCAAGGAAAACAAACTCATCTTATACATCATAGAAAAGTTGTCTTTTTATAAAAACAATTAAGCAATTACAAAATTCTATTTTACAAAAAAGAATTGCAGAATTTCAAAGCAAGATAGAAAAAGAAATTGGCTCTAATTTATCAAATGCCATTTGAAAGAGAAAACAACTAGTTATTGATCTTTCTTATGATGATAATTTTAATAAAGAACAAATTCCTACTAGAACAACGCCTATTCAAATGAATGCTGAATTAGAACAACATTGTCATATTGAGATCAAAGACTTAGAATTTAAAGACCTTATATAGAAGTCTAGATCACCTTGGTCATGTGCAGCTTTTTATGTTAACAAAAATTCTAAGATTGAATGAGGCACACCGAGGCTTCATAAATTATAAACATCTGAACGAGGCTTTAAAATGGATTACACATGTAATTCCAAATAAAAAAGATTTATTACAAAAATTACATTATTTATTCATATTTTTTAAGTTTGATATGAAGTCAGGATTTTGGCAAATTCAAATTCACCTAAAAGATCATTAAAAAATTGCATTTATAGTTCCATTTAGACAATATGAGTGGAATGTCATGCCATTCGGATTAAAAAAAATGCTCCTTCTAAATTTCAAAAAATCATGAATGATATTTTCAATGCATATTCAAAATTCTGCACCGTATACATTGATGATATTCTTTATCTTCTCATATTCTATAAAACAAAATTTCAAACATTTACAAATATTCTTTTATATTGCAAAGAAAAATGATTTAGTTGTTTCAAAAACAAAAATTTCTCTTTTTCAAACTCGTGTTCGATTTCTTGGTCACTATATCTCTAAAGGAACTATCACACCTATAGAGAGATCCTTTATTTTTGCCAATAAATTTCCTGACAAAATCCTAAATAAAACTCAACTACAAATATTTTTAGGAAGTCTTAATTATGTTTTTGACTTTTATCCCAATGTAAGTAGAATAACAAAACCCTTACATGATAGACTAAGAAAAAACCTTGTTTCTTGGTTTGATGAACATGTTGAAATTGTTCGACAAATTAAAAAATAGGTCAAAGAGATTCCTTGCCTATACATTGCCAATCCCTTAACTCCCAAAATAGTTAAGACATATGCTTATGAGCTAGGATATAGGGGTATCCTCAAACAAGTTCAGGAAGACAAAGAACAAATTCTTTAATTTACATATGTATATTAGAATGATTGTCAAAAGAATTACTCTACTATTAAAAAGAAATTCTTTCTATTATGTTATGCATTATACAACTTCAAAGCGATTTACTACATCAAAAATTTCTTTTACACATTGATTGCAAATATACTAATTTTTTTTTATAAAAAGATCAAAATATTGCTTCAAAATATATTTTTGCTCAATAGCAAGCTATATTAAATATTTTTAATTTTGATATAGAATATATAAAAGGAGATATAAATTTTATTCCTGATTTTGTAACTAGAAAATTCCTCCAAAACAAGTCTTGATACCTCCCAAATCCAATCCAGAGTGTAACAACCCAAAATCCATATATCAATTTAGAAGTTTAAGCCTTGAACTTAGAGGAAAACAAGGTAAATTTTTTTTAACGATTTAGTTGAGAATATTGTCACATACTTTTATATATAGCAACAATTTATTTTCCTTTTTTAACCATATAATCATAACAAAATGATTAGATTAATAAATTGATTACAACACTTAATTCAACCTTGGAATTTTACCTTACATTCAGGATCTTTCATGACTGGAGCACAACATATTAGTACATGTCCTTCAAGAAATTAGAATTTGAATTAATCATTATTCCCATCTTCATGGGAAGTCCAAATCACATTAATTTAATAATAATAGTAATTGTTGAATAGATCCATAAATTATTCATTGTATTTAAATCACCTTTTATACACACACACACACACACACACACAATGAAGTATTTTCTATATATCACAATGAAGTATTTTCCTATAGCCATATCAAATAACATTAGTTTTAAGAATCATTCGAGGTTTCAATCCTTTAACTATCCCTTTCCATGCTATCCATCAAAGCATTTAACATCAAAGTACTATCTTTTACTTTATGTCTATTTGGGTCAGTAATTTAGAATTTTTAGCTAACAATTCCCTTATAAATCTCACAATTAATTGACTACTGGGAAGCATTCTTGCCATTAAAAATTTGCATATCTAACATGTATTTAATTTTAGTCTTGATAGTTTATTTACCATGGTTTTACAACATTATAACAAAATCTCTTTTTCCTAATGCATCTAATGTCCATGCCAATTTCTATTCACTCTTTTACATTAGACAAAAACAATTTATCATAATTGGCTATAAATAGTTCATTGTTGCTAATAAAATTTCATTTGATTGTTATACTTGCCATAAAAATTATATCGTGTTAGTAATCATATGATCCCCTTTTTACGGCACACTTTCATTATTTATAACAAATTCATCGGCATTATCTATTTAAACAGTATGTGATTCACAAATCATGTTAATTACATTTTTTTTATACTTGTCATGAAAATTATATCGCGTTAGTAATCATACGATCTCCTCTTCACGACACATGTTTATAATGAATTCATCAGCATTGTCTATGTACATAGTACATGATTCACGAATCATGTTAATTATATTTTTTTTCAATTTAAAATACAATAAACATATACCATCCATAACCTTGACGGGACCGTATCCCAACGATCAATAAACTTTTATTCAAGATATCTAATCCGAACGTTTAAACTATAATATTATCTCTTTCTTTTTTCTTTTTTTCTTTTTTTTTCCTAGAGGCCGTTTGTCCTTCGGTTGGTTGGATTTACCAGTTTAACTACCATTCCATGCATTCTTTTTTTATGACAAAATCTTCATCTCCATCCTTCATGAGGATTAACTTTTTACATATTCAACTTCAATAATTCAACATTAATACTAACAAACACTATTTCACCACCATAGTTTTATCATAACAATTTAATATTATACAATGTTTCATTAATGACTCGACGAGTCCATAACTCATGCATTAACACTTTCACACAAGTCACTAATCTAACCACACATTCCTCAATCAGCAATGCTTTTGACACCACTATCACCAAAATCAGGTAACTAGCTCTTCCATTAACCTACTTACCAGAGCACAAGTTCCTTCTTTAGCCCACTCACCAGGGCACTAGCCGTCAATGACCAAACCAGGCACTAGATTCCCTCAAATAGGAATTGCTAGAATTCCATCCAACAAGAATACCAGCCCACAACCTAAACTGGGCACCATATTTCATCTAACAGGAATCACCAGTATTTCATCTAATAAGAATACTAGCCCACAACCCAAACTAGGCACCAGATTCCATCCAACAGGAATCACCAGTCAACAGCCTAACCCGAGCACCCGATTCCATCCAACATGAATCGTCAGTATTCTTTCCAACAGGAATAATAATCAACAGCCCAACCTGGGCACCTGATTTCATCCAATAGGAATCGTCAGTATTCCATCCAACAGGAATGCTAATCAACAACATCCAACATGAATCGTCAGTATTTCATCCAACAGGAATACTAATCAACAGCCCAACCTGGGCATCAAATTCCATCCAATAAGAATACTAATCAATATAATCTATATATCAGAATTCAAATAATAATCAAAATAATTCCATGATATAATAAAAATGTAGACCATATCAATTAAAATATTTATGGTGCTAAGCACCTATTTCCTTCACATAAATTATTTAAACACACACAAACATCATCAGCATACATGTATTAATTAAGCATGAATAATTTAATCACAATATACCATTAAATTATCATCCTAAAATCAGTACACTTTATTTTTATTATTACACATCTAATTCGACAGTCAGTACACTGCCGCCACTAACTCTATTCAAGCAAGCTAGTCCACTATATTTTTCTTGACATAAACATTCATAATTACACAAGTACAAGTACATTTATAGAAAATACCATTTATTTACTTCTGTGAAACCCTAAAAAAATGATTAAAATAAATGGTTAAATTTTAAAGAAATAAAAAATAAATAAAAATAAAAATAATTCTCATATTGACTAGTTTCACGCTATTGAGCAGAACGCTCAATCTGACCGTTAGATCGAACTGACATTTTACGAGAAATCTCATAATATATAGTCCTACATTTGATTACAATTTTAGAGCAATTCGAGTTCGGGAAGATATTTTAAAAAAATATTAATAGTCAGATAGTAAATAACATAAAATTTATCAATGGCAGTTTTGTAAATATCTGATGAGCTGGCAAAGTCTAGCAATTTATTCTCCCTTCTTTTGACGCCAGAAACAGAGGTAACAGATGGATAAAACAAAGGGATGAAATAGAGGTAACAGATGGATAAAACAAAGGATCTAAAAGGTGTAGAAATTGTTTAGAATCAATTATCTAAAAGGTGTAAACACCAAATCAATCCCTCAAGCAAGGATTTAAGAAGAAAAATTAAGTGAGGGAGAAAGGAGAGAAAGGGGTTGTAAGTCATGGCAAAGAAGAAAATAGAAGGGGAGGAAAAATATCACCAGGTTACTTTTGAAGTTCATTTTAGTGTTGGGTAATGAGTTCTAAGTTGTTTAAACAAGTTTAGGTGGAAAGAAATAGATTTAATGCGTTGTTCTTAGATTTTTTTGAATTAGGTTCTTAGGAGAGAATTTGGGGGAAAATATGAAATTGTTGAAATTGATACATTGTGATAGGATAGGTTGATAATGATGCAAAATAATGAAGGATGAAAGATAAAAAAAAATTAGGTGTTATGAAAAACAACAATGTCGGTCACATTTGAAATAAAGGAGGATGAACATGGAAAGTAATAAAGCTTATATAATTGTGTGTGATTGTGGTGTGTTGATGCATAAATGATTAAGTTGTGTATATGGATATAATAATATGTAGAAAATTTAAGTAAATGAATGGTTATTGTCAATGCATGCTAATATGTATAGGTAGAATGTATTGCAATGCAAATTATTGAAAAGAGTATTAAATTATATGTTCATGAACAAGATAGTTAATTATGAAGGTATAAGGAATGGTGTGAGGATTTATTTGGATGATCATATGACATGGTTACTTTACCATACTTAGTAAAATCAAATATAAAAATAAATAAATAAATTAAGGAGTTATGAAAAGAAAGAATTGAAGTATGAAAGTGTAAAGCAATAAGGATTGAAGGTATTTATTACTGATAATAAAAGATGCATATTTAAGGGAAATTAAGTTAGGAAAATATGTATTTTTGATAAGAAATACTAACGGAAGAATTAATTAGTATGAATGGAAATTAATGTTGAGATGAGAATTACTGGAATATGTAATGTTGAAATAAGTAATATGACAATAAAATTATATACGTGTTACAATTTTAGATATGAATATTGTAACAAGCATACCTTCTTTGTATTTATAGGAGGAGCATTCGTGGCTGGAACTTTAGCGGAGCGAGCTCGAACACTTGGAGCTGCAGGTAGGTGTTTCGCTATTTAACTATGTAAAGTTATTTTAGTTGTTTTTTTGTTTTCTTATATGTGATTGGGTTGTCTTTATTATTTATGTTTGATAATTATTAGAACTAAACTGTGTCATGGTTGTAAGAGAATTATGAGAACACATGGTTAAAAATGAAAGGAATTATTCCATGAATTAAATTAATTAATATAAAAGATAATGTGTATGACTTCGTTGTCTAAATGGTCAGAAACCAAGGAGATATGAACATTTAATTTTGACTTAGTTTTTCAAAGTGGTAGAAAGCTAAGGTGAATAGTATTTAACTTAGCCATTCGCAAAGGTATGGCTAAGGTGGTATGGACAGATGACTTAGTCATCCGTAAGAACGGAAACTAAGGTGCGGTTATATAACTTAGTCATTTATGTATGAAATGGCTAAGGTGGTAATGGATTTGATCAGGAATTGAGGACGACCTAGATTATTTGTGTGATTACTTGGATTTTCATTAAGATGGGGGCAAGGTGGCAAAAAGGAGTAAGCTTTACATGCAAACTATGAAGCTTGGTAATGGATAAGTCATCTCAAGTAATTAAAGTTGAAGAATATGTCTACAAAAAATATATTAGAGATTATGGTGTTAAAAAGAAAAAAAAATGTAAACTATATATATGTGTAAATAAATTAAATTAGTATTACTAAATAAATTATGTTGCATTATTGCAAGTCCTTCTCATACCGCAGGACAACCTTGATTCTCTTCTTTTATGGATAGTTATTTACTAGGTATATTTTGGGTACGTGGATTATGTAATATTCTAGTTCACTAGGATTTGAAGTTATATTTTGGGCTTGTAATTAGTGTTAAGTCATATATCATTTTTTAGACAACTAAATCTCTTTTGTGTGGGTATTAAAGAATTTCAGAATGCATGTAGATAACTTTATAATATGTTTGTTTTAATAACATCATGTATGAAGAGAAAAGAAATATGACACTACTATTATAATGGAAAATGGTGAAGGTCTAAGTCAAAGTGGATTATATGATGAGAAATCAGACTTTATTGAAGAAGGTCTAAAATGGTTGGATTATAAAGATACAGGATAAATTGTGTTTTAGGTTGATGTCGACACTTGAAAATGTCAATTTACAGAGGAGACTCTGCCGAATTTTTGATCACTATAATAGTAGTAGTAGTAGTAGTAGTAGTAGTAGTAAGCGTAAAATTATTGTCAGGATAGTTAGGGATCAGGGATCATGATATATAGACACACACACACTTATATGCAAAAAAAACAAAAACAAAAAACCTAATTTTTCAACGACTATGACATAAATAAAATTGAGGGTGTTACAAACACTAATAAGTATTGTAAAAAAAAAAGTTTGAAGTGCAAGACACCTACCTAATACTTGAACTTGCGCAAAAGTCCCATACTGCTGAACAGATCCTGCAATCTCTCATGTATCATTAAAGATACACATCAAATATGGCTCCACCATAATTAGAAATTCCATTCTAAAACTCATTTAAATTTAACATTACATAACACATGCATTCAAATATATTTTTTTTAATTTCCTTTTATTACTTGTCTTTTCATATCTTTAAACATGGCCTAACAATATTTTTATTTTGTCTCCTCAACCCATCATGTACAAACTTAGTAACTTCACATCCTTACATTTATTTGTACCATTGAAACTAATTCATTTTTCTTATCAAACCAATTCTCGAACGAATGACATTATTTATTTTTTCCATGATAAGTTTTTTAATTTTTTTTATAAGTCCACTTTACTTCATCTTAAGTAAATTTAACAACACATTTTCATCATAATTCCATACACACACCTTAATTTAACCTTTTTCTCCCCTTTTATTATCCATTTGGACAAACTTAAAACTAAAAAAAAATGGAATTTTCCTCACATTTATCTATTATTTCGAACATAACCCAATTCATTCGGCATTTAACAAACCACAATCCCATATAATCCCTATAACATTAAATCGAATAAACTCAAGTTCAAGATTTTCAGGAATTCCATATTATGATGGGAATTATGATTCTTTTAAAATTCTTCCAATTAACACTCTACCTTATTTTCTTTATTCACATAAAACATCCATACATAATTTACATATCAAATGAATTGAAATCTTATCTCCTTATTTTTTTTCTTCATTTGGCTGAATGCCTTCATTCATGGTGAGGGATGATTTTCTTTTTAATTATTCCAATTAAACCTTTACCTATTCATTTCATATCTATTCTAACCTCATTTAACTCAAATTTCATAGCAATTAAAACAATTAAACTCATCCCCTCATTGATATGTCTAGGCCGAAACTACCCCTAGCATGACCATGAGTTTTTTTTTTCAACTTTTATGAAATTTAATCCCTGATCCACACATTAAACACTCCTATTTATCTCATTAATACATAATTTTCATGTTAATTTCAAGCAACAATTCCAAACCCTTGAAGTTAAGTTTGGCCGAAACTTTGCATTAAATGGAGGATACAATTTTCTTCAAGTTTTCTTTTAATTACCACAAGACCCAATCCTTTTTAATGCCTAAAAACATATATTTAACATTAAATCAACAAA
>Ga0325401_1005475_pt1 | contig 12164 bp, 10 predicted proteins | sample PopdelMetagenome_FD_205666 | JGI IMG/M metagenome (GOLD analysis project Ga0325401, IMG submission 205666) | Populus deltoides microbial communities from Bellville, Georgia, United States - Xylem-PdKOR-R2 | ecosystem: Host-associated > Plants > Phyllosphere > Stem > Wood/Secondary xylem | place...
GATCGCCCCGGCCTCCATCACCAGGATCACGTCGGCGTCGCGGATGGTGGAGAGGCGGTGGGCGATGACGAAGCTCGTCCGCTCCGAGCGCAGCGCGGCCATCGCCTGCTGCACCAGCACCTCGGTGCGCGTGTCGACCGAGCTGGTCGCCTCGTCGAGGATCAGCAGGGTCGGGTCGGCCAGGAAGGCCCGCGCGATGGTGATGAGCTGCCGCTCGCCCGCGCTGACGTTGCTGCCCTCCTCGTCGATGACCGTGGCGTAGCCGTCGGGCAGCGACCGGACGAACCGGTCGACGTAGGTGGCCTCGGCCGCGGCGAGGATGTCGGCCTCGCTCGCGTCGGGACGGCCGTAGGCGATGTTGTCGTGGATCGAGCCGTGGAAGAGCCACGTGTCCTGCAGCACCATCCCGACCTCCGAGCGCAGCGCCGCCCGCGGGACCGTGGCCACGTCGACCCCGTCCAGCAGGATCCGCCCCGACTGCGGGTCGTAGAAGCGCATCAGCAGGTTGACCAGGGTGGTCTTGCCCGCACCCGTCGGGCCGACGATGGCCACCGTCTGCCCGGGCTCGGCGGTGAGCGACAGGCCCTCGATCAGGGGCTGGTCCGCGACGTAGGAGAAGGACACGTCGTCGAACTCCACGCGCCCCCGCACGACGGGCAGACCGGCGCCGCCGTCGACCGTCTGCTCCTCGGCGTCGAGCACCTCGAACACCCGCTCCGCCGACGCGACGCCGGACTGCAGCAGGTTGGCCATCGACGCCACCTGGGTCAGCGGCTGGGTGAACTGCCGGCTGTACTGGATGAACGCCTGCACGTCGCCCAGCGACAACGTCCCGCTCGCCACGCGGAGCCCGCCGACGACGGCGATGACGACGTAGTTGAGGTTTCCGATGAAGAACATCGACGGCATGATCAGCCCCGAGATGAACTGCGCCCCGAAGCTCGCCCGGTAGACGGCCTCGTTCCGCTCGGCGAAGACCTGCTCCACCTCGCGCTGGCGCCCGAACACCTTGACCAGCGACTGCCCGGTGAAGGCCTCCTCGATGTGGGAGTTCAGCTCGCCGGTCGAGCGCCACTGGGCCACGAACATCCGCTGCGCGCGCTTGCCGATCACCGTGGTCAGCAGCACCGAGACCGGGATGGTCACCAGCGCGATGACCGCCAGCACCGGCGAGACCACGAACATCATCACCGTCACGCCGATCACCGTCAGCAGCGAGGTGAGCAGCTGGCTCAGCGTCTGCTGCAGCGACTGGGCCACGTTGTCGATGTCGTTGGTGACGCGGCTGAGGAGCTCGCCGCGGGTCTGCCGGTCGAAGTACGACAGCGGCAGGCCGTTGATCTTGGTCTCCACGCCGTCGCGGAGCCGCCGCACCGAGCGCTGCACGGCCCCGTTGAGCAGGTAGCCCTGCAGCAGCAGCGCCAGCGAGCTGACCAGGTAGAGCCCGAGCGCGAGCAGCAGGGTGTCGCCCAGCGCCCGGAAGTCGACCGGCCCCCGCCCGGTCACGCCGGCGAAGATGATGTCGGTCGCGTGCCCGAGGATCCGCGGGCCGAGGACGCTCATGACGATGCCGGCGACGGCCAGCACGATGGCGCCGACCAGGACACCGCGCTCGGGCCGCAGCTGCTGCAGGAGCCGGCGCAGCGAGGGCAGGAAGTTCAGCGACTTCTCCTGCACCCGGCCCCCGAACGGCCCGCCGCCGGGACCGCCCCGGGCCTGGGCGGCGTACGCAGGACGCTCGGGCGCCTTGGCGGCGGGGCCGGCCGCCGGGCCGGCGGGGGCGGGGCGCGGGGTGGTGGGCGTGCTCACGCGAGGACCTCCTGGGCGCTGCGCTGGGAGTCGACGATCTCGGCGTACGTGGGGCAGCCCTCGAGGAGCTCGGTGTGCGTGCCCTGGCCGACCACCCGGCCGTCCTCGAGGACGACGATCAGGTCGGCCTCGCGGATGGTGGCGACGCGCTGGCCGACGATGATCACGCAGGCGCCGGCGGTCTCCCGCGCGAGCGCCGTACGCAGCCGGGCGTCGGTCGCCACGTCGAGGGCGGAGAAGGCGTCGTCGAAGACGTAGACCTCGGGCCGCTTGACCAGGGCACGGGCGATGGCGAGCCGCTGGCGCTGCCCGCCGGAGACGTTCGTGCCGCCCTGGGAGACCGGCGCCTCCAGGCCCTCGGGCATCGCGCGGACGAAGTCCTCGGCCTGGGCCGTGCGCAGGGCCGCCCAGAGCTCGTCGTCGCTCGCGTCCGGGTTGCCGTAGCGCAGGTTGCTCGCGACCGTCCCGCTGAACAGGAACGCCCGCTGCGGCACCAGCCCGATCCGGCTCCACAGCGCCTCCGGCTCGAGGTCGCGCACGTCCACGCCGTCGACCTCGACCCGGCCCGTGGTCGCGTCGAAGAGCCGCGGCGCGAGCGAGACCAGCGTCGTCTTCCCCGAACCGGTGGACCCGATGATCGCCGTCGTCTGACCGGCCTGCGCCGTGAACGTCACGTCGTGCAGCACCGGGGAGTCGGCGCCGGGGTAGGTGAAGCCGACCTGGTCGAAGCGGACCTGGGCGGTCGTGGTGCCCGAGATGAGGCCCTCCGCGGGCGGCACGACGGAGGACTCGGTGGCCAGGACCTCGCCGATGCGCTCGGCGCAGACCGCCGCGCGCGGGGCGATCATCAGCAGGAACGTCGCCATCAGCACCGACATGAGGATCTGCACCAGGTAGGTGAGGAAGGCGGTGAGCGCGCCGATCTGCATCTCCCCGGCGTCGATGCGCCGCGCGCCGAACCACAGCACGGCGACGCTGGAGAGGTTGAGCACGAGCATGACGATCGGGAACATCGCGGCCTGGTAGCGCCCGACGGAGGTCTGGGTGGCGGTGAGGTCGGCGTTCGCCCGGCCGAAGCGGTCCGCCTCGAACGGCTCGCGGACGAAGGCCCGCACCACCCGGATGCCGGTGATCTGCTCGCGCAGCACCCGGTTGACCGTGTCGATCCGGGTCTGCACGACGCGGAACAGCGGCCGCATCTTCCAGATCAGCAGGCCGATCGAGACGACCAGCAGCGGCACGGCGACGATGATCAGCCAGCTGAGCACGACGTCCTCGCGCAGCGCCATGACGACCCCGCCGACCATGGTGATCGGGGCGGCGACGAAGACGGTGGAGGAGAGCAGGGCGAGCAGCTGGACCTGCTGGACGTCGTTGGTCGTCCGGGTGATCAGCGAGGGTGCGCCGAAGTGGTTGACCTCGCGGGCGGAGAAGGACAGCACGCGGTCGAACACCGCCCCGCGGACGTCGCGCCCGAACCCCATCGCGGCCCGGGCGCCCAGGTAGGTCGCGGCCGCGGCGCAGACGATCTGCACGACGCTGACGGCGAGCATGACCTTCCCGGTGCGCCAGATGAAGGCGGTGTCGCCGCGCACGACGCCCTGGTCGATGATCGCGGCGTTGAGGCTGGGCAGGTAGAGCGAGGCCAGCGTGCCGACGAGCTGCAGGACGAGCACGCCCAGCAGCAGGCGGCCGTACGGGGCCAGCAGGCGCTCGCGGAGGAGCTTGATCAGCACGGGTTCTCCTGGGTCGGGCAGGGGTGCGCGGGGGTGCGGGCGATCCCGTGCAGCACGAGGTCGACGATGCGGTCGGGCCGGGCGAGGGACTCGTCGCCGAGCAGCGGGTGGGTGAGGGAGAAGACGGCGGCCCGCAGCGCGGTGACGGCCTCGGTGGTCGTGAACCGCAGCTGGTCGGTGTCGGGGCCGATGAGGTCGGCGAGCACGAGCTCGAGCTGCTCGCGGTCGTGCTGCTGCTTGGCGTGCAGCGACTCGTGCGCGGGCGGCTCCTCGCCGTCCTCGCGCGCCCAGCCCGGGCGCAGCCTCAGCGCGTGGAAGAGGGCGAAGACCCGGCGGGTCCGGTCCTGCAGGATCGTCACCGCGCTCACCAGCCGTACGGGCAGGGGCAGGTCCCGGTCGATGGCCAGGATCGCGTCGCGGGACCGCTGCTCGTCGAAGACCTCCTCGATGACCGCGTCGATCAGCTCGTCCTTGGTCGCGAAGGCGCGGAAGATCGTCCCCTCCGCGACGCCCGCCGCCTCGGCGATCTGGCGGGTGCTGACGTCGCGGCCGTAGCGCTCGAGGAGGGGTTCGGTGGCGCTGATGAGCGCCGAGCGGCGGTCCTCCAGCGGCAGGGGGGCAGCACGGGGTGGCACGACGACGACCATATGAGTGAGCACTCACTCACGCAAGGGCTTTGCTGCAGCAGCCGCCTGTTCGGGGGTGGTTCCAGGGTCAGGGGTTTGGGCGCGTCACGGGGGAGCGGCACCGGGTGGGCGAGGATGGGGGCCTCGCCGGCCAGCAGGCCGGCCCGGGCGGAGGAGTGGGTGTGGGGCTGAACGGGCTCGAGGACAAGGTCTTCGACGCGGTCCTGTTCGACATGGACGGCACGCTGGTCGACTCGACGGCGGCGGTCTACCGCGCCTGGGCCGCGTGGGCGGTGGAGCACGGCATCTCGGAGGAGCAGATGCGCGGCCACGACGGGATCCCCGCCGCGAGCATCGTGGCCAAGTTCCTGCCCGAGGCCGAGCGTGAGGCCGGGGTGCTCCGCATCAACGAGCTCGAGCTGAACGACACCGGCGGCCTGCTGGTGCTGCCAGGCGCCTCGGAGGCGCTCGCCGCGCTGGTCGGCGCGCCGAACGCCATCGCGACGTCCTGCACGATGCCGCTGGCCAAGGCCCGGATCGCGTCGTCGGGCCTGGCCGCCCCGAGCGTCCTCGTGACCGCCGACCAGACCGAGCACGGCAAGCCGGCGCCCGACCCCTACCTGCTCGCCGCCGAGCGCCTCGGCGTCGACCCGACGCGCTGCCTCGTCGTGGAGGACGCCCCGCTGGGCCTCCAGGCGGCGAAGGCGGCCGGCTGCGCGACGCTCGCCGTCGTCACCACGACCGCGCGCGAGAAGCTCGACGCCGACGCCGTGGTCACGAACCTCGCCGAGGTCCGCTTCGAGGCCGGGCCCGACGGCATCCGCGTGCGCCCGGCCCCCGTCGAGGTCTGAGGACCGGGGCGGTCGAGGCCGTCCTCAGAAGGACGACGTGGGCGCGGGCTGCTCCGTGCCCGCGTCCGCCACGGGGGCGAGCGTCACCGCGGTGCCGTACGCGACGACCTCGCTGAGCGACTGCGTGATCTCGCTGCAGTCGAACCGCAGCCCGACGATCGCGTCGGCCCCCGCCTCCCGGGCCATGTCGACGACCTTGGCGATCGCGTCCTGGCGGGAGTCGGTCAGCATCGCGGTGTAGCCCTCGACGACGCCGGCGTTGCGCAGGTCCGGACGCAGCTCGCGGGTGCGGGCCACGACCGAGACGACCGGGCCGAGCACGTCGGCGGTCTCCCGGCCGGGCACGACGTCCATCGTCACGACGGGCATCCCGAACCGCCGCAGCGACGGGCGCGCGGGCGGCGGCGGGGACCACTGCTGCTGGCCGTACTGCCCGTAGCCCTGCTGCGGGGCCTGGCCGTAGCCCTGCTGGCCGTAGCCCTGCGGCTGCGGCTGGCCGTAGGGCTGCTGGGGCTGGCCGTACGGGTTCGGCTGGCGGCCCTGCTGCCCGTAGGGGGGCTGCTGGCCGTACGGGTTGCTCATGGGCTCAAGATATCCGGCGCCAGGAGCGCGCGGCAGGCGATCCGGCGCCCTCCGCCGGCGGTGTCGCGCCGCAGGTCGTAGCCGTCCGGCTCAGCCGAGCTCGGTCATCGACACGGTCACGAACATCTCCGACGAACCGCCCGAGTACGTCCCCCGCAACGGGGCGACGTCGCCGTAGTCGCGGGCCTGCCCGACGCGCACGTAGCGGTCGGTGAGGCGCCGGCCCTGGGTCGGGTCGTAGGAGACCCACGACCCGCACCACCACTCGACCCACGAGTGGCTCTCGCCCACGACCGTGCTGCCCACCGAGCCGTCGCGCCCCGGGTGGAGGTAGCCCGAGACGTAGCGCGCCGGGAGCCCGATCGAGCGCAGCGCGCCCAGGGCCACGTGCGTGTAGTCCTGGCAGACCCCGGTGCCCAGCTCCCAGACCTCGGCGGCGGTGCTATTCACCGTGGTCGAGCCGCGGCGGTAGGAGAGCCGGTCGTGCACGATCCGGCAGACGTCGAGCCCCGCGAGGCGCGGCGGCTGCTGCGCCACCTCGGCGACCCGGGCCGTGAGCTCGGGCGGCGGCGCCGTCCGGGTGGTCACGGTGAGGAAGTCGGTCATCGGGTCGATGACGCCGCGGTCGCGCAGGGCCGGCCAGCCGAGGTCGTTGCGGGCCGGGCGGCGCTCGGTGTCCCAGGCGATCTCGTCGCCGCGGGTGTCGACGACGGCCTGGGAGTGCACGGTCAGGCGCTCGTGCGGCTCGTGGAGCTCGAAGGTGGTGACGTTCGTGCCCCAGTAGTCGACGTAGCTGAAGCTCCACGCCGTCGGCTCGATGGTGATCCGGCTCGTCCAGACCGTCTGCCCGTCGCGGGTCTGCGGCGCCATCCGCGCCTCGTTGTACGACGAGCGCACCGGTGAGTCGTAGCGGAAGCCGGTCTGGTGGTCGATGCTGAGCCTCACTGTGCTCTCCTCCTCGCGCCCGCTGCGGCCCCGGGGTCTGCCGTCTTCCTCCTCGCTCGCACGACGGAAGAGCGTTGTCGTGCTCCCTGCGTCGTCCAGACGGCAGAGGGGGCCTCCGCTGCCCGACGCTCGCAGGGCGTCGTCCTCCTGCCCGGCGGACGCCTCGTCACCGAGTGCCCTCCGTCACCCACGCGTGCTGGTCCTCCGCGGCGAAGTACTGCCGCGTCACGAGCTCGGTCACCGCGGCGGTGACGTCCTGCACCGCGCCCATCTCCTCGTCGAGGTGGGCCACGAGGTGGTGCATGTCGGCGTACTCGAGGCGGGCCCGCAGCTGGCCGAGCTGGCGCCGGGCCTGCGAGGCGCGTCCGGAGCCGGTCGGGTCGTCGACCGCGAGCTTGGCCAGGCAGTCGGAGGCGGCGTTGAGCCCGTGCATGATCGAGCGCGGGAAGCGGGCGTCGAGGATGAGGAACTCCGCCGCCGACACGTCGTCGTGCACCCCGCGGTAGGTGCGCAGGAAGGCGTCGTGGCCGCCGCAGCCGCGCAGCACCGACGGCCACTGGGCCGCGCCGCCGGAGACCGACGCCGAGGCCACCAGGCGCGAGGTCATGTCGGCCTGCTCCAGGCAGCGGCCCAGCGACAGGAACTGCCACCCGTCGTCGCGGACCATCGTGCCGCGGGCGATGCCGCCGAACATCGCGCTGCGCTCGCGGGCCCAGTTCAGGAAGCTGTTCGCGCGCGCCACCCCGAAGCCCCCGGAGGGCAGCTGGTGCCAGGTGGTGTTGATGCACTCCCACAGGTCGAGGGGGATGACCTCGCGGGCCCGCCGGGCGTTGTCCCGGGCGGCCGCCCAGCAGGAGAAGATCGAGCTCGGCTCGCGGCGGTCGTACGCGAGCAGGCGCAGCAGGTCGAGGTGGGTCGGTTCCTCGACCCCCTCGACGCTCATCAGCGCGAGCAGGTTGGCGCTGGTCTGGATCTCGCTGGAGCTGTCCTCCACGAGCAGGCGCAGGTGGGTCTGCAGGAGCCGGGCCGTGTCCTCGGCCCGCTCGACGTAGCGCCCGATCCAGAACATCGACTCCGCGATGCGGCTGAGGATCATCGGGCCACCTCCCCGGCGTCTCGCCCCGCGTCGGGACCGGCCTGCTGCTGCTGCTCCTCCTGCTGGCGGTGCCCGGCGCCGCGGGGCTCGACGTCGACCCGCCGGCGCCCGACCAGCAGCGGCACCACGGGGCGCGGGAGCACGCGCTCGGCCGGGACCTCGGCGTCCGGCGCCGTCTGCTCGGCCGCGGTCTCCTCCGGGGGCTGCTCCTCGGCCCGCAGCTCGGCCTCGACCGCGTCTGCGGTCTCCAGCAGGCGGGGGAGCGACGGGCTGATCACCCAGGTGTCCTTGCTGCCGCCGCCCTGGCTGCTGTTGACGACCAGCTCGCCCTCGGGGAGGGCGACGCGGGTGAGGCCGCCGGGCAGGACGTAGATGCCGTCGCCGCCGTTCACCGCGAAGGGGCGCAGGTCGACGTGGCGGGGCCGCAGGCTGTCGTCGATCAGCGTCGGCACGGTCGAGAGCTGCACGACCGGCTGCGCGATCCAGCCGCGCGGGTCGGCGACCACCCGGGCGCGCAGCGCGTCGAGCTCCTCGCGCGTCGCCCGCGGGCCGATGACGATGCCCTTGCCGCCGGAGCCGTCGACGGGCTTGACCACCAGCTCGTCGAGGCGGTCGAGGACCTCCTCGCGGGCCTCGTCCTCCTCCAGGCGCCAGGTGTCGACGTTGCGGACGACCGGCTCCTCGTGGAGGTAGTAGCGGATGAGGTCGGGCACGTAGGTGTAGATCAGCTTGTCGTCGGCCACGCCGTTGCCGATGGCGTTGGCCAGCGCGACGCCGCCGGTCCGCACGGCGTTGGTGAGCCCGGGCACGCCGAGCATCGAGTCGCTGCGGAAGAAGACCGGGTCGAGGAAGTCGTCGTCGAGGCGGCGGTAGATCACGTCGACCCGACGCAGGCCGGCTGTGGTGCGCATGTAGACCTTGCCGCGGCGGCACTCGAGGTCGCGGCCCTCGACGAGCTCGACGCCCATCGTGCGGGCGAGCAGGGTGTGCTCGAAGTAGGCGGAGTTGTAGACGCCGGGCGTCAGCACGACGACGTTGGGGTCGTCGGTCGACGGCGAGGCCTTGCGCAGCGCCTGGAGCAGCCGGGCCGGGTAGTCCCCGACGCCGCGGATCCGCTGGTGGGCGAAGGCGTCCGGCAGTGCGGTGACCATGGCCGTGCGGTTCGTCATCACGTACGAGACGCCGCTCGGCACCCGGAAGTTGTCCTCCAGCACCCGCACGTCGCCCTCGGGCGTCCGGATGAGGTCGACGCCGCTGACGTGGATGCGGACGCCGTTCGGCGGGCGCACGCCCCACACCACGCGGTGGTAGTGCGAGGAGGAGGTGATGAGCTGGCTGGGGATGACGCCGTCGGAGATGACCTTGGCGTCGGAGTAGACGTCGTCGAGGAAGAGCTCCATCGCCCGGACCCGCTGGGCGACGCCGGCCTCGATGGTGTCCCACTCGGCCGCGGCGATGACGCGCGGCACCAGGTCGAGCGGGAAGGGCCGCTCGACGCCGCCGACGTCGAAGGTGACGCCGGCCTGCGTGTAGTTGCTGGCCAGCGACTCCGCGATCGCCTTGAGCTCCGCGGGCGTCGACTGCGCGAGCGAGGCGTGAACGGCGCGATAGCTCGGCCGCACGTTGCCGTCCGGGTCGACCATCTCGTCGAACGCCGCGCCCGGGCGGTACTCGGACAGGACGTCGCGCATGGCGCTGACCCTACTCAGCGTGCCCGGCCTCACACGCAGGGTGCTCCGGGCGGCTCCGGGGTGTGAGTTCGCTCCTCGGGCGGGCTCAGGCGCTGCCGGCGATCCCGGCGACGACGGCGAGGAGCACGAGCAGGACGACGAAGACCGTGAGCCCGATGAAGAGACCCCAGCCCGGCCGCTTCTGCGGCTCGGTGCCCATCCGGCCACCCATGCCGAACGTGAACATCGGGCCGGTGTAGTAGACCTCCGCGGTGCGTCCGGGCTCGACCGGGACCGTCATCGAGGCCCGCCCGTACGTCCACAGGTAGGTCTGCGCGACGTCGACGCGCCGTACGCCGGCCGGGGCCGGGAAGGAGTTGCGGCCCCAGGAGGCGGTCGCGGTGTAGCCGTCGATGGTCACCAGCGGGGTGATCATGCCCATCGCGCCGAAGGGCTTCTGCAGGTGGAGCACGAGCTCGCCGGTGGGACCGCCGCCGTACGCCGGCGCCTGCGGGCGGGACGCGAAGCCCTCGGCGTCGTAGCCCTGCTGGCCCTGGTCGTGCTGGGCCTGGGGCTGGTAGCCCTGCGGCGCCTGCGGGGGGACGGGGTAGCCCTGGGGCGCCTGCGGGGGGGCGGGGTAGCCCTGCGGTCCGTAGCCCTGCGGCGGCTGAGGAGACGACATGGCCGACATCCTGGCAGCCGGAGGGTCCCCGCGAGGCCGGAACGCGAGTTCTCCACAGGCCGTCGACAACTAGATTGAGCGGGTGCCAGACCAGCCGAACGTCCCGCCGACCGAGGCCGAGGTCTCCGAGCAGCGCCGCGTCCGGCAGGACAAGCGGGCCCGGCTGCTGGCGGAGGGCCGGCAGGCGTACCCCGTGTCCGTGCCCCGCACGCACGCGCTCCGCGAGGTGCGCAGCCGCTGGGCGAGCCTGGGGACCGGGGAGGAGACGCAGGACGTCGTCTCCGTCGCGGGCCGCGTGGTCTTCCTGCGCAACACCGGCAAACTCTGCTTCGCCACGCTGCAGGAGGGCCTGTCGACCGCGGACACCGGCACCCGCCTGCAGGTCATGCTCTCCCTGGCCGAGGTCGGCCAGGAGGCGCTCGACTCCTGGAAGGCCGACGTCGACCTCGGCGACTTCGTCAGCGTCACCGGCCGGGTGGTCTCCTCGCGCCGCGGCGAGCTGAGCGTGATGGCGGGCGACTGGGTGCTGGCGTCCAAGGCGCTGCGCCCGCTGCCGAACCTGTACGCCGACGCCGGCCTCTCCGAGGAGACCCGGGTGCGCCAGCGCTACGCCGACCTGACGGTCCGCGAGGAGGCGCGCCAGATGGTGCTCGACCGCGCCCGGGTGACGCGGAGCATCCGGGACACGCTGCACCGCCACGACTTCGTCGAGGTCGAGTCGCCGGTCCTGCAGCTGGTGCACGGCGGTGCGCACGCGCGGCCCTTCCCGACCCACCTCAACGCCTTCGACATCGACATGACGCTCCGCATCGCCCTGGAGCTCTTCCTCAAGCGCGCGGTCGTCGGCGGCGTCGACCGCGTCTACGAGATGGGGCGGATCTTCCGCAACGAGGGCGTCGACTCCACGCACAGCCCCGAGTTCACGATGCTCGAGTTCTACGAGGCGTGGGGCGACCAGCGGAGCGTCGCCGAGCTCACCCGGCAGATCGTCCTCGACGTCGCCGACGTCCTCGGCTCGCGCCAGGTCGAGACGCCCGCCGGGACGATCGACCTGGACGGCGAGTGGCGCTGGCTCGGCGTCTACCCCGGCCTGTCGGAGGTCCTCGGCGAGGAGGTCACGCCGGAGACGTCGCTGGACGACCTGCGGGCGCTGGCCGCCGCGCGCGAGGTCGCCCTCGACCCGGCGTGGGGCGCGGAGAAGGTCGTGCTCGAGCTCTTCGCCGAGCTCGTCGAGCCGACCCTGCTGCAGCCGACCTTCGTCTGCGACTACCCGCCCAGCGCGCAGCCCCTGGCCCGGCCGCACCGCAGCGACCCCGCGCTCATCGAGGCGTGGGACCTCTTCATCGGCGGCGTCGAGCGCGGCACCGGCTTCTCCGAGCTGATCGACCCGGTCGTGCAGCGCGAGCGCCTCACCGCGCAGTCGCTCGAGGCGGCCGCGGGCGACCCCGAGGCGATGCAGCTCGACGACGACTTCCTCGACGCGCTCGAGTTCGGCGCGCCGCCGATGGGCGGCGTCGGCCTCGGCCTCGACCGGCTGATCATGCTCTTCAGCGGCGCCGGCATCCGCGAGACGATCCTCTTCCCGCTGCTGCGCCCGGGCTCGTGAGCGGGGCGGTGCCCGAGGGCGGCCCCGGCAGCGAGGTCCCGACGGGCGACGACCCCGTCGAGCTGGCCCACTGGCTCCTCGACCGGGCCCGGCTCGGCGAGGCCGAGCGCCTCGCCGCGTACGCCGACCACGGCATGCCGGTGGACCTGACCGACGCGCGCGGCAACACCCTGCTCCTGCTCGGGGCGTACCACGGCCACGCCGAGGTGGTCCGGGTGCTGGCGGCCCGCGGCGCGGACGTCGACGTGGTCAACGACCGCGGCCAGACCCCGCTCGCCGGGGCCGTGTTCAAGGGCTACGCCGACGTCGTCCGCACGCTCGTCGAGCTCGGCGCCGACCCGGACCTGGGCTCGCCGACCGCCCGCGCGACGGCGGCCTTCTTCGAGCGGCCCGACCTCGCGGCCCTGCTTCCCGACCCGCGCCAGGGCTGACCCCGCCGACTGCCGCGCCTCGCTCAGCGCCGCGCCGCGACCTGCCCCTCGATCCGCCGAGAGGTAGGTTGCCGCGCGATTCCGGCCTCGGAAGCCCCGGCAACCTACCGCTCGGCGGACGTGCGAGGGC
>Ga0325401_1005476_pt1 | contig 12164 bp, 12 predicted proteins | sample PopdelMetagenome_FD_205666 | JGI IMG/M metagenome (GOLD analysis project Ga0325401, IMG submission 205666) | Populus deltoides microbial communities from Bellville, Georgia, United States - Xylem-PdKOR-R2 | ecosystem: Host-associated > Plants > Phyllosphere > Stem > Wood/Secondary xylem | place...
AATAAAAATAATAGGGACTAAATCTAACATATAAAGAAATTCAATTAAAAAAATAAAGAGAAAAACATATAACATTAAAAAGAATTAGAACCAAAGTTAATGTAAAAATTAAATTTTAAGCCACAAAATTAAAAAAAAAAGAGAGATTGAAAACATGATTCAAAATAAAATATATAATAATAAAAAATTAAAAATTAAATTCGATATAATCAGTAAATAATATGATATTTTATTTTTTTTTAAGTTTAAAAAGTGTTTTTAATTAAAAATAAAAGAATTTTTTTTAAGACTAAATTTTTTTTTGGATTGAAAATGATTTTCATCGTAACCAACTTTTTTAAAAGTTTCCAAACATCGAGAAGTGATTCTACAGGCCTTATACAATCGAATATTAAATAACAATTTTTTTTTTATTTAAAAAAAGAGTCATAAATTTAGTTTTATTGACAACGTCTTGAGAGCCTAAGTAGGAGAACAGGCCTAAACCACATATTAATAAATGATTGTCTGATATTTTTAGGCCCAACCTAAGACTCGATCACTTTTGAAGGTGATGCGATGAATAGAAGGCAGACTTAAGCAGGCCGTAAGCCTGTTAGCCGTGAACTGAACGCATTGAAGCATTCATGTAGTGGGAAGATGAATGGAGAAGCTTGAATCGCGAAGCCTACAGGATTCCAAGTAAGCTAAGCGTCTTAAGATTTCCTATTTTTTAAGCGAAGGTTGAAGGTAACCTTCAGCTACTGTCTCCAAAGAAAAAATATTAATTGAGCGGTCACTAGCAGCTCTATCATCCATCTGCATTTTCGCAAATCATGCGTTTGCCGCAAAACAGGGATGGCATGATAAAAGCAAACAGAAAACGCCTCGGTTGACCTTCTAATCCATTGACGGCCTACCCAATTGCAGTGTTCTTCAAAAACTTACAAGCACCCTGCATATCTCCGGAGCTTGGGACCCTGCAACCTTTCAAAACACTCCAAATACATGCATAGATGAACTCTGAAGTTTCTTCTTCAGTTGCCCTCAGGTTTGAATTGGTTAGCAACAGAAATACAAGCCCCATCGTCCACGTTCCCGAATATATACATGTCACTATCAAGCATGCTTAATTTTGTACAGAAGTGTGATCTACGATGTCTTTCACAATAACCATGGCCCTCTCATCCCATTAACTTTAACGTGTGAAGCCCATAATCCCCACTTACCAAGGAAAACACAAGTTTATGAGCATAGCAACGGGCAGACAACCAACTCGGAGAAATGGGAAGTACACTCGTATAGTAATATTCCATTCAGCAGCTGATAGAAGAGTCAATATCTCTCAACCACATGTCCATGGAATATACAATGGGGGCATCATAAAAGGGCCAACCTTTTCAATGGCTTCCAATAATCAAGCTTTCCAAAACTCTCCTTTAAGTCATGCAATTGCAAACTTGTTACATGACCAGATAACTCATTTCATTAGGATCAATTCTGAAATCCTTAGCTCTCCTATAGAGAACTGAATATCACGCATGCATTCATATTCAATTTCACTTCCAATCAGGCACAAAAGAATGTATCAAAGGGAGAAAAATAAAAGAAAATGGAGAATAACTAGACTCAGATGCATAGACCTGAATTGTAAAAAATCATTTGAGGAGGACACCTGCAACAACAAAAGCACTGCAGTGATAATTCTTTGCGTTCATATTACATCCTCATCTGAGTGGTTAATTTGATCAAGAAATTCAGAGAGAAAAAGACAATAGGCAGATTCAGATACTCTAGAATTTGAGCATCTAAAATATGGAAATGCATAGAAAGGTAAGAAAATTCATCCTTTTACAACATAATTTTTGGAGTCTCATTCCATAGTTCATACACTGACTAACTATGCCCACAACAAAACTGACACAATAGACCACTTATTCTGTCAAATGAAACATCATTGCTATAAAGAATTTGTTACCAGCAGAACTGTAACCTAAGCCACACTGCCTCACACAAGTAATGTGTACCAGCTCAACTTGTAGTTTGCATTAAATAAACAAAGCGCACTTATATCTAAAGCCATCCCTCACCTTTACCTGGCCTTTTCAATTTCTTATTATGAATTGACACCAGCAGATTCCTGCAACTTCTTTGGTGGTGGGTTTCCTCCAGATATCATTACATATGAATAGAAGCACAGCATTGCAGCACTGTAATGAATAAGAAGTTTAGGTGCCAAAAAGGAGACCAAATAATTTGATAAATAAAAAATTTCAGTAACCAATTATTAAGTACCTGATGACAGCAAAAAATCCTGTTGGAATTACCTTCTTTGTCTGCAGCCCACAAAATAAGGATATTAGAAAAAAATAAAAAAAACAGCTAATCAATGAGAACAATTTTAATACTGATGTGGTTACCAACCAAAGAGTAAGCTCGAAAGTTGTTCCAGCAAAGGGCTGCTGCGAATACTGCAAGGACAGAAAGTGACAAAATAAGAAAAAACTCACAAGGAAAGATTATTTATCTTCTGTAAGATCCAATAAGGCAATGATACATTTTTCAAGTTTTAGAAACTTTAGGCGGTTATGACAACTGTGGTTTCACAAATTCAAAAATAATTCCCTATTCTATTTCACACATGTTTGCAGGACTCACTCATTGACCTTCCCAAAGTGCTAATGATCTACAAACTGCATGTTTCAGATCATCAGAATTTGCCTTTATTTCTTCACTAAACGTTGAACACGGGATAAAAGTAGAAGACTGGGAGAAACAGAGAATAATAGTAATGGGGGACAGTAGAATCCTATCTAAAACTCTAAGTATTGTTCATTGTGATGCAAACTTGCTTCCTTGCCATGGCTGGGCATATAATTCATTGCCTCATCCACGTGATAATCAAAAACTATAACTTTTTAACTTCCCAATCCACTTTGGATGATCATCAATTGGATGGCCTATAAAGCAAATCCACATTATAAGTAGTCCTGCTAATTATTCATCAAGCAAGGTAATCAATTCAAAATCTCTACCAAGCCCAGAGTGGCTATAAACCAACACTCACTTCATAAAGTGAACACAATCTCCCACAGATGCATTTCAATGCGCACTCGAGCAAGGGCCAAAGTCTCCAACATCTATGCGTATTTTGGGCTTCTGTTTATTCTTTTGGCATGAATTCCAGTGCACAGAGAAAGTTCTCAGATACTATAAGAAATAATAAAAAAAAAACCACGCCTTGAGAAAGGCTCAAAAACCAATCAGGAACAACTAGCTGATTCGTTTCAGGTTTGTAGTTTCTACTTTCAGCTTCTACATATATTTTCTCCCACTAAATTTTTGCTTCAAGAAACAGAACAACTAGCTGAAACTAAACAACCCATAACAGAAATGTAAAGAAACAGCATGACAATATCGTAAACAGTATGATTCAATTACCAGCTTGTCCAAGCACAAATGGAAGGCTTGATTTCCCTTGCCTCCAAATCTTTAAACTAAAGGTACTGAGTGCTAGCAAAGCACCTCCAAACAACACACTAGTACCTAAAGTCACAGCATTTCTAGAGAAGACAAAACCAAGAAGCCCCCCACTTAAAACAACCCCACCTGAAAAAAAGAAGGAAAAAAAAAAAAGCAAACATTTGCAAGAACCTGCATCATTATCTTCCCAAAAACAAAACAAACACTAAAAATTCAAACTTTTCCAAACCCAAATGGAAATAAAAGTAAAGAACACTCACCAAAAGGAATGCCAAAACAAAAGTCATGAATTTTCGCTGACCCATACACTCCCTTTACTTGATCACTAATTCCCTTATATTCCTCAGGAGCTGTATAGTTATGATTCGTACTACTTGTTTTGATATTTGAAGTTGAAGTCTGTGCTTCATTATTATGTCCTTCAATACTCATAACAACCCATGACTGTAATCATAGAAATCTATTAGTTTCTTGCATTGTTGTATCAGAATAAAGTAAAAAAAAAAGATTGGGTTTTTTTAGTACCTTGTAGCGAGGAGACTGTGGCAGAGATAGAATGGATCGACGGTGTAGATGGTGTCGCCTGCTGTTGAGTGAAGAGAAACAAGAAAGCTGAGAGATTGTTGTTGTTGATGATGATGATGTAGCCATGGTGGGTTTGATTGATGCGAGACTGATGGGATGGAGTTTTGAAGAGCTGATTGCAGAAAATTGGGATTTTTGAAGGGTTCTGAAGGTTGTAAATGGTGCGTGGTCAGCACCCGCCCCCACCCACCTTCTTATTTGTGTTTTCTTTACCAAAGTGTCAAGATTTTTCGGTTGGCTTTTTAGAATTCAGATCGATCAGCTCCAATACCTGGTATTTTCAATATATTTAACTTTTGCTTCTATACTTCAAAAGTATCATCATCATCAATTCATCATGTCTAAATGTTATATTTTAGTTATGTGCAACTAAGTCGATTCTCAAGCCAATAACGATGCTGAATGCACGGGGGTGAGAGGAGTTGCAACCTACAACAAGTAACTCCATTATAAAAACAACAAGTAGGGGCAGTGTAGGGCATGTGGACTTTTCTTTCTTCAGCACTCAATGTGACTAATTCAACAATTCACTGGTGGAGATTTTTCCATGTCAACTAACCTTACCAAGCAAAACTTTTGGTTCTGGCACCATATCAATAATTGAGATTATATCTTTGAAGGATTAAGGGGTTAATTTGACAACACTCATACAGGGATTTTCAAATTCACTCAAGGTATAGTAACATGAGATAATAAAGTTAATTAACAAACTCGAAAACATGAATGACGGAGGCTATCAAGGCTTTGCAAACAGAATCAGAGCCCGCAAGAAATTACTACAAAATCAGAGCCCGCAAGAAAATTCAATTAGATGATGAAGACGACACCGTGCTCTCTTTATACAGTCTGCATATTACTACAAAATTAGATAATCCATATATATGCAGGACAACTTAAACCAAGGCTTACAAGAATAATATATATAATATTGCATGATGTTTTATTAACTCAAAAGCTAAACATATCACAAGTACATGAAAAGAAATTAACTCAAAATGTTATCTTAACTGTATATTCTATTTCATCTCTTACCTAACATATTAATATTTAATAAATAAACACGCATTCACCTACTTGACCTTACATTTAATTGTGGAAAATTAGATAAATTCATACACTCAAAATCACGTTATCATTTAATGACAATTTTAAATAATAACGAGTGGAAGATTGTTTAAAAAAATTGCAATTCTTTGTAAAGCAAACTTGCATATATATATATATATATATATGAAAAGAGTAATGAAATGCACTTGCCATATATATATATATATACACCTTACAAAAATACCTGTTACTAATCATATTTAAAACAATTAAACATGATAAATTAATGATAACCGATTAATACCAATAAAACATAAAATGGTTATAGTAATTAATTAAAATGATTATATTGATTATTACTAATGGATTGACCATTTTATGTTTTATTACTATGGTAAATTTAAACATATTTAAAACAATTAAACATGTTTTATTAATTATTACTATGGTAAATTTAATTTAAATTAAAATTGTCACAAGAAATGCCACCAATGACGCATTTAAAAAAAAATACATAATTACAAAAAAAAAAGTTGGTGACTAAAATAACTCAAAGCAGCTGGAACTAAAATTGTTTTTGAAGAATCAAGGAGATGGAGCACAACAAGGACTAAAGTGAAAATTTGAAAAACCAAACGACTATATTGAAAACAAAATTCCAACGATACACCATATAAAATATGGAGGGAAACATTTGGCTGAATATTTTGGGATCGAGCAAGTGAATGAGAAAATGCAACTTCTAATATTGGACCGCAGGTCCCAACATATTATTATTTTCAAGTAGACAACACAGAGGAGACTGTATATATAGAAGGATAAAACAATGGCGATATCACATCCGCATGAGAGGCAGGGCAATCTATATTCCTGCTGTTGATGGTATTATTCTCTCTGCTGAAGTCTCACTAACTTAAAATATGCTCCTTCCATGTTGTTTATAAGATTGGAATGGGTGCCTTGCTGTATTATCTTCCCGCCTTGTATAACTGATATTTCATCAGCATTCTTTATAGTGGACAACCTGTGTGCTACTATGACTGTTGTTCGGCTTGTCATCACTCTATCTAGTGCTTGTTGCACGACACGCTCTGACTCCACGTCTAGAGCACTGGTCGCCTCGTCTAATAGCAAGATTTCTGGGTTTTTCAGAACTGCTCGGGCAATGGCCACTCTTTGCTTCTGGCCACCAGATAGTTGCACCCCTCGTTCACCAACCTTTGTTGAGTAGCCCTCGGGAAGGGCGCTGATGAAACTATGAGCATTAGCAAGCTTAGCCGCCTCAATTACTTCTCCTTCCAAGGCCCCTTCTTTCCCATATAAGATGTTCTCATAGATTGAGGTGGCAAAAAGAGGTGGCTCTTGTTGGACAAGACCAATGTGTTTCCGAAGGAATTTCAGCTTCAGTTTCTTGATGTCTATGCCTGCAGGAAATTTAAAGAGATTCTAGTCAGACCAAACTTGAACCTTTAGAAAATTGTCTAAAGCTACTGAACAGGATGACTGCATGGAAAACTGCTGAGCACCATTCCTTTTCTACTGAAAATTGGAGAAACTGTTTCTTTTCAGAAGAAGAACATGAAGAATCTATTTTGCATTTCTGAATTTGAAAAGATTTAAGTTTTTATAAGCGAAATTCGGATTGAAAGGTATCTTTAAGATGAAAAACATAACATTACTGGCAAATTAACAACTGGTTTCTTTGCTTAATCTTTTTTTCCAAAACGCTGCTATAATATTGATGCCTGTCTCATGCAATAGATGAAATAAAACCCAGAGAAACCCACCATCAATCATCACTTTTCCTGCTGTTGGATCATAGAAACGAAGAATCAGAGCAAGAACAGAACTTTTACCGGAGCCACTTTGGCCCACTAAAGCCATACTCTTGCCTGAACACACTCTTAAATCGAAGTCCTTGAAAATCAATGTATCTGGTCTTGAAGGATAGCTGAATTGGACCCCTCTTAGCTCAATTGTACCTTCCACATTTTTCAACTCTTCTCCAGCATCCCCAATCACCTGTGTCTTGCGGTCCAGCAGCTCGAAGACAGACGCTGCTATTTGGTTCCCTTTCAGAATATCAGGAGCCATCGCCAGAGTTTCTCCCATGGCTATTGCAGTTGTAATCAAAACAAAAAATGACTTCATGATAGATTTAAATCCAGAAATCTCCTTTCCCATCAAAACAGAACCATACCTGCAGAAATTTAAACAAGAGTAAAATGATTTCCTCTCAAACTATTGCTCAAAGCCAATTGGACAAATGAGAGGAGCATTGGGTTTGCAGTGTCAGTCATGGTGACCTCTGTGTTGCTGCTCATGCTATGTTTCAATGCTAGGAATCTAGTAGTTATTCATTATGTGATCCAAAATGTAAAGCATCGGATGAAGATAAAACTATGTACCATAGAGCAAGCGCATAAGATGAGAATATGAAGAATTGGCATACACCATAGAATATTCCTGCGATCTGACCACGAAGAAATGAGCGGTTGGAAGGTTCCACAAGCTCATGGGCATAAAGATGAAGGATCTTCTCTTCAGCAGAAAATGCTGCAACAGTGCGGATGTTGCTGACAGCCTCTCCAGCCAGCATGTTAGCCTTTAAATATGCTTTGCTCAAGTTGCCACCAAAGCCTTGCATAAAGAGTTTCTGAATTCATAAAATGGATTAACATTAGATGTTGAAAAAAAAAAAATTATTCTGTACTAAATACGGGAAAGAAAGGAGACCTCGCTGATGTGACCACTGATCAGGAGTGGATATGTGGCTATGACAACAAGTGTGATCCTCCAGTTTAAGATGAAAGCAATGATAAATGAGGTGACAACCAGACCAACATTGTGTAAGAGAATTGTTGTGCGATCCACAACTATTGTTTGCAACAAAATTGCATCACTCTGTAGACGTCCTGTGAGCATTGGACTGGTATTGTTCAAGTCATCAAACCATCCAATTTCGTTCCTCAGAATGGCTGTAACCAAGCAGATCATAGAAGTTAGTTAAAAAGCTAGAAAGTTCATTTTGTAAAGAAAGGAGAACAACTCCAGCCTTCAATGTATATTTTACATGTCCCCTTTTTCTGGGATGAATTACAAGACCCTTGATGGTAGCATACAAACGTAGATTATCAAAAGAATGAACTATACATATAAACCAACAGCATTTTAAATCCTAGAAATGGTCTTATGAATTCACCAAAGGGATATGTTAAGAAAATGCATCTAAAACAGAAATTATGTAATGGAAATGCTTTGTAATATAGAAGTAAAGTAAAGAAAAAAGCATATTTACCAGAAAACATAATTTCTCTCACACGAAAAGCAAGTCGCTCTCCCATGATTCCAAAACACAGATGCATAATGGCGTAGGCGAAAATGCTAATTACTGCACCACAGCAAAATAGGATTGAAATCTTTCTGATCTCTTGACAGGTTGTGTGCCAGTCCATGTAATAGGCTACAAGAGATTGAGCCATTCCTAGTGCAAAAAGTGGCAGCAGCGCTCCAGCAACAAAGGCACTAATGGTTCCAACAACGCCATAAATCCAATCAGGGCCAAGCATGGAATACAGTCTTTTCAGTGAAACAGGTTTTGGCCTGATAGGCTCCGTTGTATCAACACCAGCACGACTAAGTAAATCTTTTTCAGAACGAAAACTCGCACGAAAGCTTGTCCTTGTGTAGGACAAACCTCCTGAATACTGTCTGTTAGAAATGGAAGTCCAAGTTTAAAATTAAAGAAAGAGCAATCTTTTGGAGGGCAGAATTTCAAAGCTTGTCATTTGGGACAAACAATTAACCATAAGTTACTAAATGATCACGTGAAGTTTCAGAATGTTAATGAAGAAGTACCTGAGTGGCCATCCCACGGAAGGACTTACAGAGGAGTGGCATTGCACAGAAGCTTCCTCCTGAAGGTGAACAAGTGATGCGTATGCACTATTTGGATTTGAGATGAGCTTCTCATGGCTTCCGATTTCCACTATCTTCCCTTCCTGAAGAACAACAGTTACATCTGCGTTCCTAATGGTTGAAAGACGATGAGCCACAATTACAGTAGTTCTTCCCACCATGGCATGATTAAGTGCCTCTTGCACACTTTTCTCAGACTCAGCATCTAGGGCACTTGTAGCTTCATCTAGTAAAAGAATTGAAGGATTCTTTATTATTGCTCGTGATATTGCAATCCTTTGTTTTTGGCCACCTGATAGTTGTATTCCTCTCTCACCAACCTGCAAGTGTAATATCATTTCACAACATATAAACCCTTCCTTTAATTTCCCATCCCTTATTTTTCTCAAGTTTATGATCATGCTGCAATTTTTGAAGAGGTTTTCCTTCGACTTGAACCTGAGTTTTTTAGGAATTGGAATGACAACACGCGTGTGTGCGAGTCTAGGTATAGCAGTACTCTCGTTATTGTTTGCAATGACAAATTAGTACCTGAGTTTCCAATCCATCAGGGAGGTTGTTGATAAAGGACATAGCTTCTGAAAGTTTAGCAGCACTTGTAAGTTCATCAAGGGTGGCATCAGTTTTTCCGTAGAGAATGTTCTCTCTAATACTTGTTGCAAAAAGGGCAGGTTCCTGATTTACTAGTCCAATTTGTTGCCGTAGCCACTTGAGGTCAAGGTCCCTGATATCATTCCCATCTAACAGTATCTTTCCGGATAGAGGCTCATAGAAGCGTTCTATCAAAGATATAACCGTGCTCTTTCCTGATCCACTTCCTCCGACAAGAGCTACAATCTTCCCAGAAGGTATATCAAGACGAAATTTATTGAAAATAATTACATCAGGACGTGATGGGTAGCAAAAACATACGTCCCTGAATTCGATGTGACCCTCCAATTTTCCTAGTTTTTGGCCAGTTTTTGAGCTTGATTTGCTTACTGTGTTCTTCTCAATCATCTCAAAAATGGGGTAGGCTGCTGCCATGGCTCGAAAAAATGCAGAAATATCTGGTGCTGCCATTCCCAGGGATCTGAAAAGCAATGCATGCCGATCGATAATTTCAACGTAAATTACAAGTGGGATGGAAAAATATAGTAGAATCGAGCATATGATTAGATTGGTATATATGGATAACGGATGCAAGCATCCATTAAGAAAATATAAAATCATCTTTTGTTTCCAACTTCTTCTATGATTTCCATTGAAATCTTTCTTTCCAATAGACTAACGAAAATATGATACTTAAAGCTGATTAATTCAAGTGATAAAAACTTATTTAAAGCAAAGATGGCTAGAAGTCATGTAAAACACAATGTGCTTCAATGAATGTGAGGTTAAATAGAGCTGAACGAATCAATTCCATGACGTATGTAGATTCCATGACAAATGGCAGCAGCAAAGACTTACACTCCAGCAATAAGGACATTGAGCATGGTGGTGAAGGAGTCACCACCATTGGCAATGTTCTTATGAACAACTATGCTAGTATACCAAACAAGTAAAGCCCACGAGAGGAAAAGAAGACTCTGCAGGGTTCCCATTCCAAGACCCTTCGTGAAACCAGCTTTTCTTCCGTGCTTGTAGGTATTCCTTAGAGCTTCTTTATATGATCTCACTGCCCTTTCTTCTCCTGTAAATGACTGCACTGTTCTAATATTACCAATTACCTGAAAATTAAATCCCATCATAAACTGTGAGAGAGAAAGAATCAGACTGTTTCATCCCTTAATTACTTGGAATTTAGTTATATATCATCTTAGCTCTGATAGAACACTTGACAGAGATTGTTGTTCCATCATTAATTTGTTTGTGGTTGCTATTTGATATATATATTTAACAAGTAGTATCTATACTTTTTGATCTGTTCAAACCCACTGGTACATGAATTGTCTGAACCAAATCCAAGATTAACTCCATACAACCCTAATAAACTCTCACTTGGCAATTTTTTGTTCATATTGTTTTGGTTTCCTATAGCAGCAAAAGCTTACCTCCTGAGCGATTTGACTAGCCTCGACATAAGATTTGCGAACGTTAATAATAAGGCCGGTTGCTATATATGCATAGAAGCCACCAGCAAGAGCGATTAAAGGGAGCATAGACAATGTCACCAAACTGATTTGCCATACCCTGATAAATCCAATAATAAAGCCAGCTAGAAATCGGCTTATATAGTGCATCAGTTTCCCTACCTGCATCACTCAACACCGTTCAAGAAAGTTACAAAACCAACGAAACAGAAGCAAATAAATGTACAAAAAACAAAAATTGTGCCACAATAAGTGTGGATTTGAGAAGCTTAATTCACACACAAACGTATGGAGTTTACAGAAATTATTACATGGCCCAGATCCAAGAACCCATTGTAGCAGCCAGTAATAATACTTGGATACAGCAATGATTCACATGAACCAGTTCTGTGTAACTATTTTCTGACATACACAGCCAGCATATATGCGAGTTATGGTAACAAATTATAGGAGTGTCGAAACTGCTTTCCTGTTTCCTAAATACACCTTGAAGTTGAAACTACATATTCCTATAATAAATCGATCCAGAAATTGTAATAAAACCCCTCTTCATTGAGGAGTCTCGTTCTATCCACCTCACGAATACACTGGAACTCCACAAACCATTCTTTTTTTTTTAAAAAAAAAAAAAACATTGTCGGATCATTCTGTAACAGAAACGACCCAACTCACGATTAGGGGTCATCCATTTATCCACAAAAATTAAACTGAGATTATATAAGTTCTTAAGAGTTCTTTTTTTTCCGTGGAGCCCAGAAAAGAGTCTCATGGATGCACATTTCTACTTCCCTTGGGTATGTTCCAACGTATTATTACTCGGGACTGCAAATATACATGGCTATTATTTTGAATAAAGAAATCTAATAAGAACATGAGAAATATTAATTTAGCAACAGCCGTAGTTGATTTCTCATATCGAGGTGAACTATAAAGCTTATTTTCATGATGAACCTTGTGTTGTATGATTTGAAAGTGTAGATAAATAATGAACTACGTACAGATTCACCAAAATTACCCATAAACAAAACAAAATAGAAAAACTGATGTGGGGGCGTTTTCTTCATTGTTTTGGCATAGTTA
>Ga0325401_1005484_pt1 | contig 12159 bp, 8 predicted proteins | sample PopdelMetagenome_FD_205666 | JGI IMG/M metagenome (GOLD analysis project Ga0325401, IMG submission 205666) | Populus deltoides microbial communities from Bellville, Georgia, United States - Xylem-PdKOR-R2 | ecosystem: Host-associated > Plants > Phyllosphere > Stem > Wood/Secondary xylem | place...
CCAGGGATTGCATCTCCATTTTTCACCTCTCTAAAAATCTAGGGATTCAAAGACCTTCACAAATAATATCTAGCCACATCCCCTGGAAATATCCAGTCACATCCTTTCTCGATAAATAATCTTTCGTAGCTCCTGGTGAAAAATTTAACTATTGCTGTAGTTGGTTACAGTAGTTTATATGCTGCTGGGTGTTTTATGACTTAGTGGCATAGTTATCAACCCCAGCCACGGTCCCGGGTTTTATGGGTCAATCCGGGTTAATTTAAAAAAATTAAAAAAAAAATTAATGTGAATATAGGCTATACATACATGTTATAAATAATATAATTTAAAAGAATATTTTAAAATTTTTTTTGTTATATCCAAAACTATTCTAATAGAAAATTTTTTGTTTCACTAAAAATAATAGGATAAATTTGTTTAATTTTCTACATAAGGATTAATCTAGTTCAATTAAATCAATGTAAGGATAAAAAAATTTATTATAGTTTTAAAACTTGACCCGAGACAAGATCCAGGTCACAGGTCGGGTTGATTATTGACTTGGGTCAATGGTAAGAATAAAAATAATTATTATTAGTCTTAAAAAATTCAAGGACGGGTCGAGTTGATCATTAACCTGAATTAACATAAAAATAAAAATATTTATTATCATAATTTTAAAACTTAACTCAGGAATTAGCCCGGGACCAGGATCGAGTTACAAGTTAGGTTGATCATTGACTCGAGTTAACATAATAATATAAATTATTATTATTATAGTTTTAAAACCAGACATCAAAATTAACTCAAGGTCAGGCCTAGATCACGATTCAAGTTGACCATTGATACTAGTCAATATAAGAATAAAAATAATAATTATTATAATTTTAAAACTCGAGAGTTAATTTGGGTCAAAGCTAAATTGACCATTAACTTGAGTCCACATAAAAAAAATAATTATTATACTTTTAAAATCCTGCTCAAGGATTGACCCGAAGCACTACTCTAGTCATGGATTGAGTGGATCATTAATCCGAATCAACATAAAAATATAAATAATTATTATTATAGTTTTAAAATTCAACTAAGAAAACATAAAAATATAAATAATTATTATTATAGTTTTAAAATTCAACTAAGAAATCAACCTGAAACAAGGTCCATGTCAAGTCGAGTTAACCCAATTTAAAAAAAAAAATCAAAGAAGCCTCATCAGAATTTTTAACTTTGTTTTATTTTTAGGCTGATAGTCACTGATTTACTTGAATTTTTAACTGGGTCAAGTCGGATCAATACTTCTTTTATTATTTCTTAAACTCAAACTAGTTCAAACCTCGAGTCATCTAGTTCAAACCTCGAGTCATCGAGTCTTGCCTAATGTTTATCAAACAGAAAATCAGGCAAATTATCTGGTCTAATCCAAAGCACACCAAACACAGGTCAAGACACACCAAACACCAGTCTAGACAGTTATTTGTCCAGTCCTATCCGGTCCAACCAGTACTTTATGATACCACATACTAAATACTACCCAAAAGGACACTATATGCATTTATTCACTATATTTTAAACGATATTTGAAGGTAACCAAGTTGGTGACACATAATAAGAGAAAATTAGTCAAAGAATCCCCTTGCTCAGAAAGAAATGTTATCGAGTAAAAGTGATACCAAACACAACCAAAAAGCTTCAATCGTCAGGATACAAATTTTAAGGGGAACTAGATTCAGTTTACGCAATCTTTTATATACATTGTCTATTCACTCCTCGATTGACACTGGATGCGTGGGAGTAGCAGCAGAAACTCCATAATACAGCATGGACAATCTTCTGAAGAAGAAGATGGACGCACAAACTTAATTTACGCAAAGTAAATAATCTCTTTGTTCTGGAACATGGTACCTGCAACAGCCAACTAAGAAAATCAACTCTACAAGTACTTGCTCACACTGCAGCAATATTCAACTGCATTCATGTGTTATTTTGTTCAGCGGAATAACTTCCAACATGTTTTGTTCAGTGCATCCAATTGCAGTCTACTTTTTCTTAATGGTTTGGCCATCAACTACTAGGTAGTATATAATGTCTGAAAAGAAGGATCAAATCACAGTTTACGAGCAAACAAAAAGTAAACCTGCTCAGAGTGCCATCTCAGCTTGCAAGTCAGCAAGTTCTTCTTCCTCAGCTGTGCGTTTTTTAGGAGCTGGTTTCTTGCCAGCTGGGACGTGCACTGGAGCCGCTGGAGCTGTTGTTGCTGGCTGAAGAAGCTGTTCTTCCAATTCAGCTCCTTCCAGTTCTTCAAGTTCTGCCTCCAATTCATCCTGAAAAGGTCCAACTATTTAGATGCTCTGCCAGATGAAAACTTGTGTGCAATTTGGAGAGATATGCTCTCATAACAGGGTTTAGAATTGAGAGAATTAAAATTTTCCTTGTAAGACACTGACCTCATCAAAATCAGCTGCAGAACCAATGGGGGTTGATAATGCTTCTTGAATCTGTTTCATGTTCTCTGTCTGCTCATTGATCTCATCCATTGTCTTGTCCACATCATCAATATTCCTATAATCCATCATTTTCACATATATTAATCACATGTACCATACAACTTCATTAATCAGATATCACAACCGCAAATAAAATGGAATGGCACACCAAGTTGAAGCCAAATAAAGATGGTGTTTCCTGTTAACAGTCATTCAAAAAGAAACACTTAAATTGGACAAGAGAAGGAGAATCGTAAATATTTTCGGGGTGAAACAAGCACTACAAATTTACAATTTGGGCACAGCAACCAGGAAAGTGAAAATATTGCAACCAAAGACAATAAGCAAACCATGAGTGAAGATTCCACTAATAAGTTTAAATGATATAATTGGTACATACGTTGCTTTCTGCATCGCCTTCATAGCAGATGCACCAGTTCTTAATGCATCTACAGTTTCAGTAGTAGCTTTTGCACCTTCTAGCATTATCATCTGTAAAATTGACATCCAGAGCACAAAATTTAAGGCTCTACCATTCAACCTACACAGATTTATTAAGATGCAGTTGAAAACAAAAGTAATAGTAAGAACACCAGATGACCTGATCATGAATACGTAATTGAAAGTTTCCAAGTTGTTCTATTTGCTGCTCATACAGCCTCTTCCTCTTCAAACATTGAATAGCAGCTGGAAAAAAGCATCATCAATCAGTATTTGACTGAAAAGAACCCAAATTCTGTAAATAATGCTGCACAAGGATTTGTTTTTAAGTTATATATTCATGTAATCGATGTCTGTACGGGGAAATCATTAACAATGGTTCTTCACTTGATTACAGTATCAAGATGATACTCCACGTCCATAGTCACAGATTCAAGAATCCACGATGCTAAAACATAGAAGCACGTCAAATTCTAATACTGCTCAGTAGAAATACGAATTTCAATAAAGGAGTTTTTTTCCAAGACAATATTATCTTAGTACAATTAAAAGAAATATCAATGTCCAATGTGAATATCAGAAACATGAAAATCAATGAAGATATGAAATCTAGAGTTGGATAACTTCGTCTCTTGATGTTCCGTGAAAAAACAAAGAGGGCACAATGACAGATAAAAAAAGCAGATGAAGTATCTATTTAGCAATAAAAATGCAAAGATATAAAACAGCAGCATATATCTGCCAATTTTCAGTAGCCCACCAAGTAGACTTGCATATGCATTGTAAAGTAAAATGGATAACACAAAGGAAAAAAATAATAATTAAAGGAAACGATCAAACCAACCATAAATGGTTACTATGATGTAGCATTATCATACCCCTTTTGTTCTTCCCTCTAGTGAATTCCTTAGCCTTTTCAACTTCGGCCGCTGCCTTTTTAACTAGAACCTTCTCCTTTTTCTCGAGCATTTCAAGTGTCTGTATAGAGCATTGACAGCTTAGTTGAAAGAAAAAAAACAAAAGAATATTTTTACAGTACAAATAAAAAATCCAATCAACACATAAATAGTAAACCTGGTTGAATCAATCATAAACAATAACAAACTAATAATAATAAAAACATGTACACAACAATAATTAATTTTTTTTTTAAATGAAATCTATCAAACTACGGGGGAAAAAGAACATAAAAATAAAAGGAAAATAACCTCGTTTAATTTGTCTAACGAAGTAAGGGCACTGGTTTCCAGCTTAGGTTTTCCAAATAAGCGGTTAAACATGGTGGATTGTGTTAGGTTTAAGAACCCTGCCTGCCCGTCTGCCTCGCGATCTACTATAATGCAAACACAAAATTCAACGTTGGAATGTCAAATCAAGCCCCAATTCCACGAATCAAGACCGATCGATCGACAACAAACTCAATTCAATAAGAGATAATGATAGAAACAGACCTGTGAAAATCAAATCGAGGAAGATCGAATTCAGATATTAGGGCTTTTGATGATGGACACGTTGACGAGAGAATACAGAGAGAGAGAGAGAGAGAGAGAGAGAGAGAGGGGCAGGTTTTGTTTTGGGGATTTATTTTTTTATTTTTTTATTTCCCCCGAAGCGTGATGTTCTTGTGTAGGAGTGAAGCTGTTCGGCTGGCCTGTTTCTTCACGGCGTTTCAGGTCATTTTCTTTTGTCGGTCCCACTTATTATTATTATTATTATGATATAAAATCTGTAATTATATATGAATATCAATTATAATTTTTTAGACTTATGGCTAATGGTTTAATTTTTTGGATTTTCATGATATTAAAATTTTTTTTAGTGTGTTTTAATATTTTTTTATTTCAAATATTAAAAAAATATATTAATTTTTTCTTTAAGTTTTATTTAAATATATATTTTTTTCTTATTCTTTATTTTTTAATAAATTATAGCATGTTCACTCTAATTAATTTATATTAAAATCTTAAAATATATAAACTTCTATTTTACGTGGCTTGTATCAATTTCAAAAAAAAATTTCTTTTCATTAATGTTCATATTTTGTGAAATATATTTGGTTTTATGATTTATTCTAATAAAAAAAATTTCTTTTTTATTCATCAAGATTTAAAGGTTTTTAAGAACTAGTATTGTAATTTCTTAAAGAATTAAATAAATTAAATATAATTCTTGAATAACTAGTATTTTTAAAGAACTAAATAAACAGCAGTTTTAAAAGACTATTTTTTTCTTTTATATTTATGATTTTATTTAATAAGTTTTTTTTTTTTACAGATAACATCAAATCTGACGAAACTTGAATTTACCGCTCTTGATATCTCTGAGAATAATTATTTGTCATGGATCCTTGATGCTGAAATTCAAATAGAAGCTATGAATCTTGGAGACACCATCAAAGAAAATAACGCGTCCTTGTAGTATCGAGCAAAAATAATGATTTTTATTCGCCACCATTTCCATGAAGAATTAAAAGTTGATTATCTCACAATAAAATATCATCTTGTTATGTGGCAAAATCTAAAGGAAAGTTATGACCACCAAAAATTTTACCATACTTCATCAAACTCGTCATGATTGATTGTACTCGAGGTTGCAAGATTTTAAATTGGTTAATGAATATAATTCTGCTCTTTTTAAATTTATATCACAACTGAAATTGTGTGGTGAGAATATCATAGAAGACAAAATATTAAAGAAAACATTATCTACTTTTCATGTCTCAAATATTGTCCTATTGCAACAATATAGAAAATGTAATTTTCAAGAGGTACTCGAAACTAACTTTATGTCTTCTTATGGTTGAACAAAACTAATGAGCTTTTGATGAAAAACCATCAATCTCATCTCACAGGTTCTAAACCATTCCCTAAAGTGAATGAAACTTTTATCCAAAAGACAAAAAAGAACCAAGGATATAGATATGAAAAAAATAAATGGAAAAAGAGAAGAGATAATCCTTCAAAAGGCAACCCATAATACCAAAAACGGAGACATAATGAACCCAAAAAGAGAGGAAAGAATTTGCATGCATCTGAAGATAAGTGTCATGAGTGTGGTATGCATGATCATTGGTCTTATATTTGTCACACGTCAAAACATATTATAAATTTATATCAAGTCTCTCTAAAACAAAATGTACATGAACTAATTTTATTCATAAAGATGATTTTGAAGATCATAATACTTATCTTGATGTTTATGATTTCTTTGAAAACCTAGATAAAACAAATAACATGCATAGTAGTGAAATCCTTAGAGATGATTAATATTTTTCATTTGTTTTAGAATATTTATCTTATTGTATTTTCAATAAACAATTTCAATTTTATTTAAGTTAAATAATAAACTTTAATTATATTTTGAATAGAGATGTGACTTTTCATGATAAAGATTTGTATCTGGCATGTTAGGTGTGTGTTTGGGTGGGAGGTGTGATGATTTTTTAAAAAAAAAACATTTATTTTTTGCTTTTATGAGATGTGATTCGTGCTTTAAAAAAGGTTATACTTTTAAAAAGAAGCCACCACACGTCTCACCCAAACACACACTAGGTCCAATAGACATGATTAAAGGCTTCGAAAGAGCTAATATTATGTTACTCAATAAAACAAAACTGGGCATAAAAAATGCATTATATTTATATGAGTCCAGAAGGAATTTACTCAATTTTAAAGATATATGTGCTAATAGTTATCATATTGAAATAATAGATGAAACCTATTAAAACAAATATTGTGATAGATTATTTCATATATTTCAGGCAAGAAACTTGTATTTGAAAAATCACTTGCTTTCTCTTTTGGAATTTATTATACAATTATGAAATCTATCGAAACAAATATACTAGAAGTGCTCTGACCTAAAAATATTTATGCTTTGGCATGATCAACTTGAACATCTGAGATCAATAACGATGAGACAAATTATTGAAAATTTACATGTGCATCCTTTAAAGAATCTGGAGATTGTTTTACCAAGTGAAAATCCATTTGCTAGATGTTCTTAAGATAAATTAATTACCAAATCATATCCATAAAATAGGTTGTTATAGAATCACCATCTTTTCTTAAAAGAATTCAATGAGATATATGTGGATTTATTCATCCAACATGCCGACCTTTTAGATATTTTATGGTGTTGATTGACATATCAAGTAAATGGTCACATATTTGTTTATTTTCTAGCTAAAATATTGCGTTTGCTAGATTAACAACACAGATTATCAGACTATAATAATTTCCTGATTATCCAATCAAGAAAATTCAAGTGGAAAATGCTGGTGAGTTTACTTCTCAAGCATTTGATAATTTTTGCACTTTTATTGGAATTGTTGTTGAACATCTTATTTCTCATGTACATACTCAAAATGGTTTAGCATAATCATTTATAAAATACCTTCAATTAATTGCTAGACCATTACTTATGAAATAAAATTCCCTACATATGTTTGTGGACATGCTATATCATTGGTTAGAATTAGACCAAGTGATTACCATAAATACTCTCATTTACAACTTGTTTTTGATATACCATAATTATATTTCATCTATGAACTTTTGGTTGTGTGGTATATGTGCTTATAACACCCTCATAAAGGACTAAAATGGGTCCATTATGTAGAATAAGAATTTATGTTGGTTTTGATTCTCCATCTATTATTAAACTCTTTGAACCTTTGACTGATGATGTTGTTAAGGTATGTTTTGAAGACTATCATTTTGATGAGAATATTTTCCCATTATTAGAAAAAGAAAAGTTAGTGCATAAAACACAATAGAAAATTACTTAGAATAACCTGAAGTTATCTCATTTTGATTCAATGACAGATTAATGTGAACTTGAAGTTCAAAAGATAATTCATTTACAAAATATTGCAAATCAATTACGAGAGTTTTTACTAATAGTAAAAAGATGGTTAAATCTCATATTCTAGTTGTAAATGCTCCATCTGGAATTAAAATCTCTTAAGAAAAAAAAACAATATAGTAGAAAATAAATATATACTACACTTGAAGTGCGGAAGACATGTTGGTGTTAAGGACAAAAATCCTAGAAAACAAAATTACAATAAATAGATGATTGCACTCCTGAAGATTCCTCATCCATAAAACAAACAATAAATATTGTATCAAGATCATTTTCTAATATTGATCCTCTTAAAGAGAGACCTCTTGAAGAGATATCTTCTAAAGAGATCCAAGTACCTAGAAATAATAAGATCTTCATAAACTATGTTCATACAAGATAGATTTTGGATCAAAATAAAATTATCATAAATGACGTATTTGTATTAAAGGTTGCTTTTGGCACCACCAACAGTGATGATGAAATTAAACCACAAACTATCGAAGAATATCAACATAGAAATGATTAGCCAATATGGAAAGAAGCAGTCCAAACAGAGTTAAACTCATTTACAAAACACGAAGTATTTGAACCTATAGTTCATATACCTAAAGGTGTTATATTTGTTGGATATAAGCGAATTTTCATTATAAAATGTAATGAGAATATTGAAATTGTTCAATACAAGAAACAACTTGTTGCATAAGATTTCTCACAAAGATTCGACATTGATTATAAGGAAACTTATTCTTCAATTATGGATGCAATCACTTTTAGATTTTTGATTGGTATACTAGTCTTAGAAACTCTACATATGTGTTTAATAGATGTAGTTACAGAATATTTATAAGGATCATTAGATAAGGATATCCACATGAAAATCCCTAAAGGATTCAAAATTCCTTAAGCCTTTTATGATAAACCAAAAGGTGTTTATTCTATTAAACTACAAAAATATTTTTATAAGTTAAAGTAATTTGGTTGAATGTGATATAATTGTTTTAATGAGTACCTTTTAAAAAAAGAGTTTGAGAATAATAAGATTTGCCCGTGTATTTATATTAAGAAAACCATATCTATATTTGATATTGTTACTGTATATGCTGATGATTTAAATCTTGTTAGTACTCCTGAAGAGCTCATAAAAGTTGCAACCTATTTGAAAGATGAATTTGAGATGAAAGATCTTAGAAAAATAAATTTTTTTGTCTTGGTTTACAAATTGAACATTTATATCAAATGAAATATTTATCCATCAATCAACATATACAGAAAAGGTTCTGAAGCACTTTTATATGGACAATGCTCATCCTTTGAGTACATTTATGGTTGTTTGTTCACTTGATGCAAAGAAAGATCCTTTTTCGACCGTTAAAAGAGGATGAAGAAATTCTTGTTCTAAAAGTACTATATCTTAGTGTTATTGGAGCACTCATGTATCTTGTAAACTGTACAAGACTAAATATAGCTTTTGTAGTCAATTTTTTGGCAAGATACAGTTCCACTCCCACAAAAAGACATTGGAATATCATCAAACATATACTTCGTTATCTCCATAGAAAAATTAAAATATGGTTATTTTATAGTGGATCAAATTCAAAATTGATTGGGCATGCAGATGCGGGTTATCTATCTGATCCACACAAAAAAAGATTAAAAAAAGGTTATTTATTTACCTATAGAAACACTGTAATTTTTTGGAGATGCATCAAATAAACATTAATGACTATTTCATCAAATCATTCAGAAATTATTACAATCTATAAACCAAGTTGAGAATGTATATGGCTGAGGTCAATTATCCAGCATATAATAGAAAAATATGGATTGTTAACCAATGAAGATAGTCCCATAATATTGTTTGAAGATAATGTTCTCATATTAAGTTGCACCTCACTGTTCATAACCAATTGAAGATTTTTATTATTTTCACTCCAGTCATTATTTTTTTTCTATTTTAGTCCTTTTGAGCTATGCTTTTATGGTTTATGTGTTGAGTTTTGTTTCACAATACATGTTATTGCATATATGATGTGGCAAAGATTGTTAATACATTACATTAAAAATTGATATTACCAAATACAATTATAGGGTTAAGTTACATTAAAAATTGATATTACCAAATACAATTATAGGGTTAAGTTATAAAAAACTTAAAAAAACATGGACCGATGTTAACATAGAAAACCTGTTTTTCATTTTTAATGTTCAAATAGCATGACATTCTATACTTTGGTCCTTATAGTTTTTTTACTTTTATGTTATAAATATTTATTTTATATTTTAATCCCCAATTATTGATAAAGAATAGAGAAAGTCACTTAAAAATATAAAGGAGAGAGAAAACTCCAGGTGGTCAAATTATGGCCACTAATAACTTCGATTGTGGTGTCTATGAATTCATCTTTAAAAGAGAAACTTAATGGAGATGGTTCAATAATTATTTATTTCACATTTTAATCCTCAACTATTGATAAAGAAGAGAAAATGTCACTTAAAAATATAAAGGAAAGAGAAAGCTCCAGGTGGCCAAATTATGGCCACTAATAACTTCAATTGTGGTGTCTATGAATTCATTTTTAAAAGAGAAACTTAATGGAGATGGTTCATACCTTCACTGAAGTTGAAGAAAAAAAGATTAGAGCTCAAAAAATACTTTTGATTTGATTTAATTCTAAGTTTTTGTACCGATTAAATTGTGTTTTGTAGTTAGAAATAAGGTTTTAAATGTCCATAAGGTGTTTTTTTCATGTTTTTTTTTTGTTTTTGTTAAGAATTTTTGGTTTTTATGATCCAAAAAATCTAACCTTGGTTTTTTGACCATCTACAATGATCAAAAAATTTTATAGGTGGACGACGCCACCTTTTAAAAGGAAATTATAACCTAGGCTTCAAAGCCCAAGTGCATGAGTCTGGACTTTTAGGCCTACACGCACCCATGCTTGATTCTTTAGTCATTTATCTTCTATTTTATTTTTATCTTTTTAATATCTTAAAATAAAATCCTATTAATATATATTTTAAAAATTAGTCTATCATTTTATGATTTTAAATAAGAATTGAGTTGTAATATTTTTTTTTATTATGATTATACATAAAACTAGCAACCTTTCAAAATAATTACATATGAATATTCAATTAGAATAAAATATAGTTTTTTAATTGTCTATTTTTATATTATTTTCTAGAACTACTTATTCTTTTATTTTTCATACAATCACATAACAATAATCAAAATATTATTTTTTTTGTTTCATGATACAAATTTCTTTATAAACCATGATAAGTTTTTATTTGAAAAACCATGCTTCTAATAATAATAATAACAAAACATGTTTATGCCAAACTTACACTTAAAGGAAATGGTTTTTTTAAAATGTAGAAATGGCATGATTGAAATTTTCTCCAATTGTTTTATAATGCTGGTGGCAAATCTGTAATTTTTTAATTTTTTTAGGAAACAAGTTTTTCTTATATTTGTTTTCTCTTTATACTTGACATTTTCATTATTTTACACTTGACTTATTTATCACCATTTGTTTTTTCTTATCTTCATTGTAATATTTTTTTAGTTTTTCCTTTCTTTCTTTACACTTCTTTTTGGAAAAAAAAATATTATTTTTTATTTTTTAGATTTAGAATATTTATCACTATATACTTGGCCTATTTATACCCTTCTTGTTATTCTTATCTTCATTCTTTTGTAATTTTTCTTCATTTCTTTATATTTTTTTTGAAAAATTATTATACAAAGACTAAGAAAATGGTATGTCAATGTAGCAATTACAACATTGTATTATTTTTCTACTATGTTAAAAATGAGTTTGAGATCATACATGTCTTTATTGACGTATATGATCTTCACTATATTATATTATATTATATATAAATATTGACTTTTTAATTCACAGTTTTTTTTTACTTGCTATTAAAAATATGTTAATAACATTTACACATTAATTCTTTTGCATTAAAGAAAATTACTCGCCCTGCAGCTAGGTGAGTCGTATAGATGCGCTTTAATACTCTTTTTTTTTTGTATTTATTGGCACAGAAGATTCTTGATTTATTTAGTTAAATACATGCATGAGCTTTTTTTTTATTTATAATTAATATTTTTGTTGTAAAAAATGCATTTAAAAAGGTTGCATATTTATTTTTTTTGAAAAAAATATCCAACCAGCAGCGAAACAAAATCAAATAACTGGTTATAAAACTAAAATAAATGGTCTAAATTTGCTTCCTTCACTTTGATTTTTAAAAAATATAAAAGACTTCATATATAAAGCACCAAAATATCAAAGAATCAACCACTTGCAACAACTATTCATCAACCAATAAATCTTCAAAAAAAATTACCGTTGATAAATAGAAAACATCACGACCATGGTATTTATCGGTTATGAAA
>Ga0325401_1005489_pt1 | contig 12155 bp, 11 predicted proteins | sample PopdelMetagenome_FD_205666 | JGI IMG/M metagenome (GOLD analysis project Ga0325401, IMG submission 205666) | Populus deltoides microbial communities from Bellville, Georgia, United States - Xylem-PdKOR-R2 | ecosystem: Host-associated > Plants > Phyllosphere > Stem > Wood/Secondary xylem | place...
AAAATATTTGAAGGCAACCAAACTGAAGATAGGACAAGGAGAGTTGTAGGAACATAGTAAGTACCTTTGCCTAAAACAAAGACCGAGTGACAAAGTACTATCATTGATTACCAGGAATACTAAAACTACTATTGATTTTCTGATGCAGTGGCTATATGTCACCAGAATATGTTGTGTTTGGAAACTTTTCCGCAAAATCAGATGTTTTCAGTTTTGGGGTCATGTTGCTAGAGATTGTTAGTGGCAAGAAGAACAATAGATTTTATCAACAGAATCCTCCTTTGACCTTGATTGGATATGTGAGTTATAAGATAGCCTTTTGTGCTCTTGGCTGAGTTTCAATGTTCACAATTTTAGATGTTGTCTGCTCTCATTTCTTGTATGCTAATGATTTATATGAACAACACAGGTGTGGGAATTATGGAGAGAAGACAAAGCATTGGAGATAGTTGATCCATCACTGACGGAGTTGTATGATCCGCGTGAAGCCTTGAAATGCATACAAATCGGTCTACTGTGCGTGCAAGAAGATGCCACGGACAGACCATCTATGTTGGCAGTTGTTTTTATGTTGAGTAACGAAACAGAGATTCCTTCTCCAAAACAACCTGCATTCCTCTTTAGAAAATCTGATAAATTTCCTGATATAGCATTAGACGTAGAAGATGGACAGTGTTCTGTAAATGAGGTGATAATTACTGAAATTGCTAGTGGCTGAAGTTGTACGATATGAATAATTGCTAAAGTTCTCTTTATATTCTTAATCTTTTTAATTCGTTACAAGCATCACTAATTTTATTATAACAGTAATCTTTTCAGGAAGTTCATACATGCAAATGTTCTGTTCCAAATTTCAATGCAGGCTATGTTAAAGCTGCAGAGATTGAAACAATTAAACTTGCTGTTGAAGGCTAGATGATTTTAACATAGAAGAGCTGTAGCAGAGAGCATATAATTTCATAAATAAGAATGCCTATTTAAAGGCTTACAACCAAACTGAAAAAGCTAAAAATTCTCAACAACAATCAGATATTATTGGCACTACTTCTACTAACTGAAAACAGAACATAAAGGAGCAAAATCTGATATAAAACAATAATCAAAGACTAAGTCCAACTAAACTTGTTTCATACTTCTGAGGCAGATTCTCATGAATTCTAACAGGCTATAAACTATATAATACGTAATTGTCATAATGTGCTGAAATACAAAGCATACCAAGATACTGAAAAACAAAAGAAAGTAATGAAAGATCGAGCTGTCTGAATTTGAAGAACAGTTTCAACCTCCCTAAATAGTCATGTTTTCTCTTTGCCTTCCCCTCTCTCCTAGGGACATGAGTTTTAGTTGGTTTTGGAACATCCTTAATTTACTGCTGAAGAAACCAAGTAACTTGATCGTTCTTGCTTGGAATTGCTAAGAAAGAAATTTTCTTTTCGGTGTGCATGAAAGTTCACTGAAAGATACTAGAATAGAATGTAAAGATTGAAACAGAAGTTTGAACTTTGAACTTTGGATCTTGGTGTTGTCAGCATGCAGGGCAACAGGTGGAATTGAGTCGGGTTGTTCCTTTCCTTGTCATCTTCTTCTTCCTCAAATATTGTATGAGGTTGTTTTGGAGAAGGAATAGCCACTCCAGAACTACTCAACATGAGAACAACAGCTAACATGGAATGTCTTTTCATTGCGTCTTCTTGCATGCACAAAACCGTATCTGGCAAACTACCCCATGGCCATGAAAACACCCAGAAGACCCAGAACTCTAGTTGTGTAAATGATCAAGATGAGATATATAGGACATCTGTTGTCCCTCCTCCTGATGCACTGTCATACAAAGACAAAACATTAGAGATGAGTTGATTTGTCACTCAAGGAGTTGTATCATCCTCATGAAGCCTTGAAATGCATTCGAATTGGGTTTTTATGTGTTCAAGAGCATGCAATGGACAAGCCATCTGTTTTGTTGTAACTCATTTTTGGGCCCCCGTACAAAAATAAAAAAATACAAAAAAAGTCCATAAAAATGTATTTCGAAGAAAACAAAAAAAATAATAGTAGTGAGAAAAGAATTTCAGAGCACTTGGAAAATGGCCGGAAATTGATTGAGGAGGTTCAAAAATATAAACATTGAAATTTGACAGTATATTTTTTACTGATGAGAGCCCCATTGACAAAGAAAATTCAATTTGAGGAAGAAAAGTTCAAAATCAAATGTTTATGGACTCAATTAAATTTTATTGAAGGTTTAATTGAGTTTATAGAGGGTTTGTTTTCAAGAAAACATGATTTTTAAGTCAATTTGGGTTTTAATTGGAAGAAATTAAAGTTTTGGGGTCAAGTTATAATATTTGAGGGTTGATTTGGTCAAATCAAGGGCTTAATTGCATAAATATTAAAGTTTGATGGCCAATTAGAAACTTGATTGAAGAAATTTGAAACCAAGAATCAAAATAGAAAAAATGCGCAAATTAAAAGACTGATTTGAAAAATTACAACGCCACTCTCACTCTCCCACTTGCAAGAAGACTGACACAACCCACGCCCCTCACCTGCAACCATTGTGATAATTGGACAAGGGAGTGATAATTGGACAAGGGAGTCATGCCCTGCGAGCGGCTCTGGGGCGGCTGCATAGAGGCCGCCCCAGCCACCCTACCCTGTCCCATGATTGGACGGGACAGGGTAAGCCTTTCTCCTCTGCCTATAAATACTGAGAGGTAGAGAAGAAAACGGGGGAGGGATAGAGGGAAAGAAGAGAGAAAAAGAATGAAAAACAGAGGGAACCGAAGGGCATTTTTCACGGTTGGGAAGAACAGGGAGGAAAAGGGGGGGGAAAGAAAGAAAGAAAAAGGAGGATAATGAATAGAGAGAGAGAGAGGAGTGAAAAAACTAAAAAAGGAAAAAGAAAAGAACTAGAAGGAAAAATGGGAGAACAGAGGCGGGAAGAAGGAAGGGGGGAAGTTGGCAAAAGTTTTGAGAGGGATACAGAATAGAGAAAAGGAACCAAGCGGGTTGGAGAGACGATGAGGACGAACAAGATAGATTGAAAGAAGAACGAGAGAGAACGAGAGAGGAGTGAAGAAGAAAAACAGAGAGAAAGGGGGTTTGTTTTGAGGACGAGAGAACGCAGAAACAGAGAAAGAAAGAAAGGGAAGCGAAGACCAAACTGAGGAGGTGAAAAATAGAAGCTGAAGCAAGAGAGAAGAAGCAGCAGAAGCAAGAGCAACAGGAGAACAGAAACAGAAGAAACGCAGATAAACAAAAGAGAAAAGAGAAGGAACCGCTGTCTGGAACGACCGCCACTGCCACCAGCAGCACCGCCAGGAGGAGCTGCCCAGTGTGTTTTCCTATGCCCCTCTCTTCTTCCTTCTTCTTCTGCTCCCCATCTCCACTGTTCACTTTGCAGAACAGTGGAGAGTGAATTAATTCACTTTCCACTGTTCACGTTGCATGTGAACAGTGGATAACTGCTCCACTATTCTTTTGGCCCAGCCCAAAATGACTGGGCCCGGTTCGGCCCAGTCCAAATTAAAAAAAATCATTTTGAAAATTTGTGATTTTTCTGTGTATTTTTCTATTGAATTTTGCTTAATATTGGTTTGTATTTTTATACAGTAAAGATAGAAATCCGGTATTAAAATACCCGATTTTCGTTAAAATATTGCAAATGTTAAACAAAATTTTTTTTTTGTTTTCATGCATACGACGAAGTCTAAAAAAAATCATATCATAATTTCATACGAAAAAAATTCAAACAAATGTTTTAGTATGCATTTTGGTTTTAATAATCAGTTTATTAAAGCCAATGAGAATTAGGCTAACATTTTAAAAAAAAACCCAAAAAATATTTTGTTTCATTTTAGTATCCGGGATGAATTTATACGTAAAATGTATTCTCGATATTAAAAAGGTAGTTCTTTTCTAGACATTAGATCGGTTAGGTTTTTACTCGATAATATAAGGACCTCCTTAACGAGGACGACTTTTCTTAAACTGTATACGAACTAACAATTAGAAATACAATGAAACCTTAGCATGTATCAGACAATAAAACAATGTAGATTACCTTAGATAGGGCGTATTTGAGGTGCTAATACCTTTCCTTTACGCAACCAATCCCCGTACCCGATTTCTGAGACCAGTTAGGGTTCCTAGTGATCAAAATACTAGGTGACGGCTCCCATTCCCGCTTTTCACTAATAAAAGACAAGAATTCCTTGTCTCTTCCTATATTTGCCAGATAGATACTTATGAGAGTGGACGATCGTCGTGACACCACACACGTGTGACATGTTTGATATAGGTTCTTTCGTATCTGCCTCAATTAATTAAGAAGACTTTACAACTTAAGATTGGAGTTTTAAGTTAATTGTTTTGAACTCTAAATTTAATCCTAAATCTACTCACATAATTTTAAATTTGTATTACAGAATTACACGAGTATGAATATGATTAAATCCATTTCCATATAGACAGTAGTTCAATTGAAGAAGTAACCAAATAATTACAACAACTTGAATGCAAAGTAAACTCAATAATTTAGGATAGGAAAAGAATACTTATATTTATAGAGTGATTCATACTTTGATTACATCTAGAAATTAGAACTCTTGGATAATGGACATCTTTTTGGTATTTTTAGTTTATAGAATTAAAACTGCAAGCCTACTAATTACAGAGAAAATTGCAAGCCACTTGATTATCGCCTATGGAATTATCACCTACAAGCTATTGCCTACTGGCTTCAAGTTTGAAAGGTCTTGAGAACTTGATAAAATTGCAATGCAGTGATTTGAGTTTTTTGTTGAAATGTTGATGATGATCTTCCCTACAATCTTCCTTGTATAATGACATTAATTGTCGATTATCTCCTACCTTTCAGGGTTCTCCACTAATTGTCTGTTAATTGTCGATAATCTTCCATCTTTTAGAGTTCTTTCCACGATCTCACATCTATAATACATGGCTTGTTATACTTACTTGTAAAGTTAATCCTATGTGCATATTTCATCTTTTATATGTGGCAGTAACCCTTATCTTCTAAGTTTCTTTCAATTAATCCAATGATCAAATAGTTATCATATTCATCTTTATCAATTTCCCATAAAAATTTATAGTATAACACCATCCATGTTGGTACTTGTTTACATGTTGAATCGTAGTGAAACAAATATTCCTTCTGAAAAACAACCTACATTCATTTTTAAGAAACCTTGTTTTGATTTTCACATACTCTTGAATATAAAAGAAGTAGATAAAATTATATTCATAATATTTGTCTTTGCTTAACTTCTTTCCATATCATGACTTCTGTGATCATGAAATGGTATAAACTAACATAAGCTCGCTCTAACATGTTTATAGTGGTAATTTTTTCATGAAAAAGAATGGCATGGCTATCTGCTTTTCTCTTTTTGAAAAATCAACGTTATCAACCAGTGTAGTGCACAACTCATATCTAGTCCTACAAGTAACGTGTCTTAATGTGTTTTTTTTTTTTTCTGAAATTGATAAATATATATACAAGCAAGAGAAAAACGAAAAAAAGAGAGAATTTGAAATTGAGAGAGAGAGAGAACTAGAAGTGGTTGAAGAAGAAGAAGAGAAAAGAGGGAAATACAAAGAGATTTGGAGAAATAAGTGTTTAAGGTAAGAGTTATGCTTTAATATGTATAATTAGGTATATAGCTTTGATTTTGGTTTTGTTAAGGTTTAAGGTTTAAGGTTTTGAAGTTTATGTTTTAGTGTTACATTGATGGATTAATTGAAGTGTTATAGGTAAATTGTTATGGGTTTATTGAATTATTATGGTTTTTGAGGTTTTGGGTTAAAATTTGAGACACTACAATAATTTTTAGATTTACCGACATAATTTTCTATAAGCATTTATACTTACAGTTCATCGGTAAGTTTTCTTGCTGACATGATCATGGATAAAAATCATATGTTGAAAAAACTCTCATTGATGATTTGTGGTATGTCGGTAATAATTTTACAAATGCATTTACTAATGTACAAAGCGTGCAAAAAAAAAAAGTTTACCTGCTTCATTTCATCGGTACTTCCATCATTGAATATAACATATCACCGGCAGAAAAACTATATGTCATTCCATTGGTGATTTTTTTCAACTGTCTGTATATCCATTAGTAAATTTGACATGTAACCGTCAAACACAATATGTTATTCCGTCGGTGAGTAAACAGTGGCAATAACATTTGCAATAATTTTTTTTTAACTTTCTGAAATATACTAATAAAATATGTTCATCAGTAACCCTGTCAGTAATAATTTCAATATATATATATATATATATATATATATATATATATATATTTTAAAATCTATTAAAAAGAGATAGAAAATAATTAAAAAAAAAATAAATTAATATAAAATTCAAATATTTATTACAAATTTAAACATTTATAAGTTCAAATACAATTAATCTAGAATAGAGGTGCTGGAGGAGGAGGTCGGGGCGAGTCTTCGCCTGGATCGTGGGGCAAATAAGAGGGAGCACAAGTACCACCCATCTGTGATCTAACTCCAATACCCATTGGTGAAGTTCGACCATCTCAGCACTGAGGACCTGTTTCGGATTGTGGTTGCGGTGACAGTTCAAAGTGCTTTTAGCTTAAGAATGCATCACAATGAAGTTTTTTTATTTTTTAAAAATTATTTTTGACATTAGCACATTAAATGATCTAAAAACATAAAAAAAAAACTCACTTTAAGCAAAAAAACAATTCAAAATATTTGGGAACGCACCTTGAGTTGTTCATAATCAACAGCAAGATAGACCATCTGATCTTTAACTCGCTGGTCTAAAATTACTTTGAACTCCAGAGTTTGAGTGCTTGGAACCGATTGTAAGCACCTAATGGTTGAAACATTGTGGTCTATTTGCAAGAACTCGGTTATAGTGTTAGAGAGACCTTACATCCAATTTCTTTCGGGTCCACTAAAAGATCCTACATCCAACCACAAATTTGGATCGAGATCCGGATGGGTCGAAGGATTGTCACCATATCTCTCCTCTAACTTGGTGTTATATGTATCCTTGAAAAGAAAAGTCATCAAATTCAAAAACATAATAAGTTAAGAAAAAAATGGTTGAACACAATATACTACAAAGTGTTGAGCTCGGTTATCCACAAGTTGTTGCATCCCTTTTTGGCGGTCATCAATCGCTCCACCGGGCTTGGTTTGTGTTAAAGAACCGTAGCCTCTAAGAGAAAATTATTGTTAATTAAATATATTTATAAAAAACAATAAATAAAAAAATGGATGCAATTAAAAAATAATTTTACCATCCACTCCATATGCAAAACAAATGGAATGAAGCCATCGATGTGCATGGTAACGAAACCGTGAACTTGCTAGTTCTGGTTCTCTGCACCAGAGTGTGATCATTGCACGAAATGATCAGACATCACATGCTAAATATATTCTACTCACATGGCTTCTGAGATGTACGGAGGTCTAAAATCCTTCTAAACCACCACCAAACACAAACATCTATATTCTAACTCGAACTATTAGCATTGTGTGTGACTGTTAATAAAAACATAAACTCCAGCCTCTTACACATGCCCGATAATAATTTGTAAACTGTGAGTATCACCGGCCAACAAGAATAAGGAGCAGTAAATGATCTGAATGGATTGAATCCGTTTGTACATAACAAGATGCATGTTCCTTGATTCCATTGAAAACTAAGGATACTGTGATATCCCACATCGGAAGCGAGCGTCCAGAGCCAGGGCCTTATTAGTAGTGCTGGTTGCTAACATGTTGTACGTGTTTTGGTGCGTTAGGCTCAGAAGTGGGCTCGCGTCACCAGGAACAAAACCGTGAGGGTGGTAAGACCCAAAGAGGACAATATGCAGCATGTTGGGCAGGGCTGTTACATTTGGTATTAGAGCGAAGGACGGCTCGTCTTAAGGTGGGGGCATTGTGATATCTCACATCGGAAGCGAGAGTTCAGAGCAAGGGCCTTATTAGTAGTGTTGGTTGCTAATATGTTGTACGTTTTGGGGGCGTCAAGCTCATAAGTGGACTCACGTCACTAGGAACAAAACCGTGAGGGCGGTAAGGCACAAAGCGGACAATATACAACATGTTGGGCCGGGCTATTACATTTGGTATCAGAGCCGAGGACAACTTGTCCTAAGGTGGGGGGATTGTGATATCCCACATCGGAAGCGAGCGTCCAGAGCCAGGGCCTTATTAGTAGTGTTGGTTGCTAACATGTTGTACACATTTTGGGGTGTCAGGCTCAAAAGTGGGCTCGCGTCACCAAGAATAAAACCGTGAGGGCGGTAAGGCCCAAAGTGGACAATATAAAGTATGTTGGGCTGGGCTGTGATAGATACACCCTATTAAAATATTTTCAAGCTTCATCATCGGAAGGGTGCATTATCACTCCATCCACCACATCATATTAATAATGCCATGTCATGTTTTTAGCTAACTAAATTAGCTTTTCAAAATTGTAATTTAACCCTTAGGCTTCAATTTCTTCACATTAAAGCCCAAATTGAACTCAAAAACCAATTTTCCTTGCAATTAAGCTCTTAAAAAATACAATTAAACCCTGAAAAATTTTAATTGAGTTATTAAACATCCAATTTTGAATTTTTCTTGTTAATAGGGCCTTCATAAGTCAAAATTGAATTGTCAATTTTTCAACTTTAGATATTTTGATTCTCCCCAACTAGTATGTGACAATTTTCTAGAAATTCTTCATGTTCTTCCTACTGATGTATTGTTTTTTAATTTTTTGTATTTTGTATTTTTTTTTTGTATATTTATGTGAGGTCCCAAAATAAGTAACAACACTGCCTATGCTCAAACTCAATATAGATGCAGAAAAAATAGAGTGCAACAAAATACAGTAAATTAAGAAAGCAAGAGATCCTTATAGTATTCAAAAACCTCCCAAGATCATGAAGCAAAAAGAGGAATCAACAACATAGCACATGAAACACAAAAAAAAAAGAAAGTTAGAAAGCTTAATCAACAAAGTAAAAACCACATAGCTTAGATTTGTCAGACTAAACACATGAAAGATCAAATCCTTCCATATTTTTTTTGTGTAACACTGACAACTCTAATTATTTCTCAAGAACCAAAATCAAGTTCTAAAAAACTCAAAAACAAACAATAACAAAAAAAAAACTAACATAATATATATATGATAGCAACTAGAGCAATAATGTCATCAATGGTGTCCTTATTGATAAGTTAGAAATTAAGTGTAAATAGAACATAGAAGATGCCCAACAAAATTAAATTATTGATTTAGGTTATGTTCATACTTTTAATTACAAGTTTACTAATCTCACAAAGGTAGAGTTATATTGATACAACATATGTTGATAAAGAACTAAAGGTGATGTCTAATATTGTTATATACCTTAAGAGAAGAAAGAAAAGGAGTTTGAGAGCTTTGATTAAGTATTCACAAAAACAAGACAAGAACAATTTAAGTTCAAAAACGAGTTATTTTCAGCACAGAAAGACTAATGTAAAAGATTTTCTTCCAACACAATACCTTATGATAATGGATATAAATTTTGATTCTAGAAGCCATGTCCCCTGTAGAGTCTGATTTATGAAGTCATCTAAGATCGGTAAGGCCTCAAAACTAGTACTAGAAATTACTATTTTTGAAATATTAATTATATTTTCCGAGTTAAATTAGATTTTTTTTTATTTACTTTAGAAATATTTTATTAATTTTTAAGCTTTGTTTAGGGTGTTTTTCCTGGTATATAATAATTTAGAAGAGCTTTAATATTTAAATTTAATTAGAAAATTATTGAGTAACAAAAGTTTGAATCATAATTATTATGATTCTTTGTGTTTATTTTTTTCTATAAAAGTTTGAATCAAAAGTTTGAAAATTATTTACTACATATGTTGTTTTTGTCGTTTCCAAAAAATCGGTTTGTGTTTATTGTTTTCTATATGTTGTTTTTGTATGCGTCTGCAACCTACTACATACTTTAACAAAAACAAGTCACTGTCTAGACTTTGAAAATTGAAAAGAGTAACTCATTAAAGAGATGCCACGTTAAGCGAAGTGGACCAGATCCCGTCTGAAGGCCATATCCATTCTCCACAAAGCAAAATTTAACACTTTTCAAAAAGCCAAGTCCAGTTTACCCAATCATGGAAGCTGAAAAACTGTTCCTGCTTTTTTCTCTTTTAATGCTCCAATTCTCTTCTTGTACATCCCTAGACTCCTTAAAGACGAGCCAAACCATTAAAGAAGGTGACCTTCTTATCTCCAAAGGAAATAATTTTGCACTAGGATTTTTCAGTCCAGGTAGTTCAACCAATAGATATCTTGGAATTTGGTACCATAAAATACCAGAACAAACTGTGGTGTGGGTTGCAAACAGGAACGATCCAATCATTGGTTCCTCTGGATTTCTCTTTATAGACCAATATGGAAACCTCGTTCTCTATGGTAACGATGACCAAAAGCTTCCTGTGTGGTCTACAAATGTTTCGGTGGAAGAAAATGTTACTTGTGAAGCTCAACTCTTGGATTCAGGAAATTTGATATTGGTCAGGAAAAGAAGCAGGAAAATTGTATGGCAAAGCTTCGATTATCCTACTAACATCCTGCTTCCTGGGATGAAACTGGGGCTCGATCGAAAATTAGGAATTGATCGGATCCTAACATCATGGAAATCAGCCGAAGACCCTGGGTTCGGGGACTTTTCAGTTAGGATCAACCCTAATGGCTCACCGCAAATCTTTTTCTATAGTGGTACAAAGCCAATTTGTAGAACTCCTCCTTGACCATGGAGAAGTCAGTTGGGCTTATACAAAAGCACTTTCGTAAATGATCCAGACGAAATATACTTTGTCTACACAGTTCCTGATGATTCTTTTCTGCTAAGATTAATAGCGGATCATTCAGGACTTGTAAAGGCTTTAACATGGCGACAAAGTGATGGTCAGTGGAAGGATTACTGGAAGGCCCCTCAGTTTCAGTGCAACTATTATGGACATTGTGGTGCTTATAGTACGTGTGAAGTTGCCAATCGAAATGAATTTGGATGTGCCTGTTTACCTGGGTTCGAGCCCAAGTACCCATTAGAATGGTCTTCGAGAGATGGGTCCGGTGGTTGTGTCAGGAAGCGGCTACATACGTCTTCGGTGTGCCAGAATGGAGAAGGGTTTGTGAGGGTGGAAAATGTAATTCTTCCGGACACTTCAGCTGCAGCTTGGGTGGACATGAGCAAGAGTCGTGCAGACTGTGAACTGGAATGCAAGAGGAATTGTTCATGCTCTGCATACGCAATCATTGCAATTCCCGGAAAAAATTATGGTTGTTTGACATGGTACAAGGAATTAGTAGACATTAATTATGATAGGAGTGACAGTTATGATCTGTATGTTCGTGTTGATGCATATGAATTAGGTACCCTTTTTCTGCTCAGTAACTACTTCATACGATTGTCATTACAAATATTGATTTATAAGAGCTTTCCTATGCTCTTGACTATAGTTAATAAGCTCTTCACTGCAGGAAAGAAACCACAGATATTGGTACGTTTTAGGTGCCAAAAGGGCTACCCTTTACCATATGTATTGTCATATTTCCATTGGAAAATGGGGTGGTTTTTCCTATAGAGTTAATTTTTATTCTTTTCACTCTCATGCAGCTGATAATACAAGGCAGCCAAATGGTTCTCGTGAAAAACCGATGCTGGCCATTATAGCACCATCAATTGCATTATTGTGGTTTCTCATTAGCCTGTTTGCTTATTTGTGGCTCAAGAAGAGAGCAAAAAAAGGTACTGAACTGCACGTTAACAGCACTTCAACTGAATTGGAATATTTCGAGCTCAGCACCATAACGGCGGCCACTAACGATTTCGCTCCAGCTAACAAACTCGGGCAAGGTGGTTTTGGCTCTGTTTATAAGGTTGAGTTGCTTGCATTTAGCTAAAAACTAATTGGCCTCTCTAAATTGCATAATTGTAGTCCAGAGGCTTAATCTTGTAAAATGATTTTAGGGTCTGCTGGCTAATGGACTGGAGGTTGCAATAAAAAGGTTATCTAGAAGTTCAGGACAAGGAACAGAAGAATTTAAAAATGAAGTTATGGTAATTGCAAAGCTTCAACACAGGAAT
>Ga0325401_1005490_pt1 | contig 12155 bp, 5 predicted proteins | sample PopdelMetagenome_FD_205666 | JGI IMG/M metagenome (GOLD analysis project Ga0325401, IMG submission 205666) | Populus deltoides microbial communities from Bellville, Georgia, United States - Xylem-PdKOR-R2 | ecosystem: Host-associated > Plants > Phyllosphere > Stem > Wood/Secondary xylem | place...
CTCAACTCTCAATAGACAAAAGGAAAGTCTTATATCCTGGTATTTGGAAGTCCCGTTTCCTTGCCAATGCATGATTTTCAGTTGAGCAAGGTTGGTCATTATTCTTATAGGTGCCATTTCCTTTTTGAACAGAAAATTGGGATGGGAGATTTCCAGAATGGATTAGTGGTCAAAGTCCTTGGTGTCCAAAAGGGAGATGAAGAATAAGCCACAATTAGTCTCCTTCGACATTGATGTGAGTTTGCTCTCAGTTGTGGTTCTCATCTGGTGAATCAGGGGAAGGGAGGAAAAAAAACATGTGTTCTAACTATATTCATTGTTTTTTGTGGTTTAGTAAATTGATTGTCTTGAAAATAAAATATAATAAATTGTTGCTTAATTACTAGCCTTTAGTTAGTAGTCAGTTAGTCATAAACAAACCTTTTCTTGTCATTCAGGATCATGGATCAACATTTTTTGTTTTTATTTTGGGTTCTAGAGATCAAGTTATAATTTAATATTTTTTAGCATAATCAAGTATTCGAACTACGGTGAACTGCAAACCCAATTATCCTAGGCTCAGCCAAGCTCTTAACCCAGATGAATGGGTTTTACGATCTATTAAACACAACATCTTCTAGATTCAGCCAAGTACTGAGCCTAATCGTGTATAAGTCTGGTCATCTGCCAGACCTAGCTTTCCTAGTCTCAACCAAGCATTGAGCCCAAACTTGAGCAGGTATGGTGATTTACCAAACTCAACATCTCCTAGACTTAGCCAAACACTGAGCCCAATTATATATGAGTTTGGTTGCCAGACCAAGCTCTTCTAACTCAAACAAGCATGTAAGCCCAAACATGAATGGGTTTAGTGATATGTCAAACCTAATTTTTTTAGGCTCTGCCCTAAGCGCCAAGCCCATGCCAGACCCAACATCTCTTGGCCTACGCTGAGCGTTGAACCTAATTATGTATAGGTACGGTGATCTACCAGACCTAGCTCTCTTGGGTTTAGCCAAATATCAAACCTAGGCATGAATGGATCTGACAACCAGACTCAACATCTCCTAGATTCAGCAAAGTTCTAAGCCCAATCATGTATGGGTTTGGTAATCTGCTAGACTTAGCTCTCTTAGGCTCAGCTAAGCACTAAGCCCAAGCATGTAGAGATATTTTCCCTTTGATCAAGTCAGAGATTTGTTTTCTCTTTGATAGAGGGGAGGGGGGAATGCGATGAAGAAAAGGAGATAATGGACTATAAAGATTTTATCTTTAGAAAATGGGTTCTCAATTTCCATTCTCTACTACATATTTATTTTCAGTCTCTCTTTAAAATATTATTATGTTTTCTTTTAAATAGATACTTGAGTATCGAAGAGTCCTCAAATTCATCAAAAAGAACTTCTTATAGGTATCAGACACCAACTACCTTGGATAGGAGAATGGATTAAATTGTCATAATCAAGAAATTAACTGATTATCTAAGACGTAAACCTTGTCCTCAAGCTACTTTGTTTTTTTGGGACAACATCATTGGCGTTGTTTATGGAAATCTGATAGAAAAGGCCATCAATAGTCTTCGAGAACTTGTTTATCAACGTCCCCAATCACCATCAATGGAAGATAATCAAAAACACTCTTGAAATGGGACGCGTTATGAGCTTTTGTATAGTTGTTCGCGTATTTTTCCATTAGAGCTTCAACAACTCTTTAACAAGAAGGAAAGGCTGTGTAGTAATTTGATTGCCTTAAGTATGGTTTTTCTACTTGCCCATGGGTTCAATGAGACGACCAAATTTAGGTTAGGTGTTTTCCAACTTCATGAGTACAGTTGGAGCCTCAACATTTTGGAAAGCTTTCAACAAGTGCAAGTAAAATATTGGTTCAAACCATAAAACATATGAAGTCTATTTACCAGTCATCCAAAAAACATCTATTGAAAAAACTCTATTCTCACCTTTTTTGGAGTTAAGACTATGATCTCAATAAAAATATCATCAAGACAATTACACCCCAAAAGGCAACAAAAATATATCATGGTCAATAACTAGGTATGTAACTTTCTTATATATAAATTAAATTATGCATATTAATGATGTCTTTTTTTTAAGAGATATCTAAGACAATGGTCTCACAACTTTTCAAGGATCAGATGGATTTTGTCTCTCTAATGCGACTGCATAAATTACCTTGAAAGTGATAGATCTGAAACCTCCCTAATACGATTGCACTATTCTTCAAGGATGGGATTGACATGATACTTTTTTGAGGTAACGGGGCTTCACAACCTTCTAAGGATGGGGTAAACTACCTCCATAATGATTTTTTGCTTAACGACAATAACATTAATCCCCACCTTCTGCCTAGCGGTTTTTCAACAATCCACTATAGATTCATTTGGATTTTCAGGAATTTACCTGAAACCATGATTTTCTCTTGATTTCAGGCAGGAAAGGAAAATCCCTTCTAAATCTTGATTAAGGTTAGACAGTTCAAAGTTCAAATTTGATAAATACTTTCTTATGTACAGGTGTTGGATCGATATAAAATTTTAACAATTTCTTAAGGGTTTGTGGACCTTGTATGCAATTTTTAATATGGGTGTTGGACCCATACAAATTCAAGTTTGATAAATGTATTTCTATGTACGAGTGTTGGACCCATACAACTTTTTAACAATTTCTTAAGGGTTTATAGACCATGTATGAGATTTTTAATGTGGATGTTGGACCCATACAAGTTCAACCTTGATAAAAATATTTCTATATACAGGTGTTGGATCCATACAAAATTTCAAATCTATTCCAAAGGACTTAAACCGCGCATGGAATGTTTACTACGGGCGTGAGATTCATACACAAGAGTAAACAAAGAAATAAATAAGAATCAAAATGTTATAAAATAAAAATGCCACATAAATAAACCCCTCAAAACTAGGGGTGTGTACATTAATAAGGGGAGATGGGGAAAGAAGGCTTAAATATCTAGTTTGGGCTCCTCAGCTAGTTATTCCCCACGTTGGGCAACAACAACCCTAACTGGGAGCACATCCACAAAGTTAGGCACTAGGACTAGATGAAAGACGATGCTAAAATCTACATGTATTTCCCTTGATTAATTGAAGAAATACAAATTAGACATTGTAAGGATTATATTATCTCTAACTGTCTCCCTCAAAGCTGCAGACCCCTCAAAAAATTCCTGAAAATCCTTAGAGGAGTTCCTCAAAACCTCAAACTAAGCCCAAGAACTTCAGGTTTTTTTCATGATAGCAAAAAGCTCAACCCTAAGACCGTATTATATGGTCTTCAACTAAAAAATCTCTCACTTTAGGGAATTCACTTGGTTGTAGGTGCCCTGAAGTAGTTTGTTATTAGAGTCTAACTAAAGAACAATGCCTTATATTTGTTCTTTCAGCATTGAATAAACCAACTCGAAGCTCTTCAGTTTGGCCTTTATAGTAGTTTAACAGCTTGAAGGTAGCTTGGTTTGCCCTGTTTGGCCTCCCTTGCATGATTCCTTTCGACCACCCAATGCTTTTTTGAATGAGTTCACATTTTGAAGGTTTTCCAAAAAACAAGTGTTAGGAACAATAGTCACAGAACTAAACAAAAGGTGAATGAGAAGGTTCCTTACATTAAACGTCATTTGACCAGCTAGAGCTAAATAATGATTATAGCTCTCATCAGACATCATGAAGATGTTTGATGGGATGATGAGAATCTTGTACAATAGTCTTATCACCTAAAAGCCAGCCTCTCAATACCTGACCTTTCACTAATAATAGCTTCCATAAAATGCCTTTTCTTATCAATCAAGGCGGGGAAATTGAAGGGGGCTCAGCCAAGAATGAGGCTGGCAAAAGCATCCTTAAACTTAGCTCTATCAGGAATAACCCAAGTAGAATGCCCAGCTGTTGCAGCCTTTGCCAGTAAGGCTAGAAGTTAAAGCAAAGAAAATGTTATCATATGAGCTTCTACAATCAAGATAAGAACATCAGGCTCCACAAGGGTGGAGACTCTCTTCCTTTTAAAATGGGTGGCAACGCTCGTGATCATTTCAGGGGGACTCAAATCTACTTGACCCTCGGTTAAGAGAGTACGACTGCCCTTAACTTCATTTTCTGTGAGAGTTTTGACTCTCATTGTTGTTTCTTTGAGAATAGAGAGTTCATCAATAATGATGGGGTAATCTTTCATCACTTCTTTAGCCCTGCCATCAACCACGACAAGAGATGAAGACTTTTTTGGTGAACTTTCTTCTATAGACCTTGCTGAAGTTTCTCTATATCCTTTAGTTGCTAGCCCTGTATAAATAAAAAAATTAATAATCAACTTGGAAATAAAGCAACAAAAGAATAAATAATCGATATACTATGCATATCAACCTGATAATATCCTTCGGTCATCCTATTAACTTCATACTTTGTTGAAGTCGAGGCTAGCACAACATATATTTTCTCCTCATCTGAGCACAGACAAGGCTTGCAGTTTATATCAGGGCGATGAGCCCTCTAGTAATGAGAACAACCCTAGATTTTCTGCATTCTACCTTTGTGATTGATTGGCCTATTATACCTCACTGTCAGTTATCTTCCCTTTTATTTTTTGACATGCATAGGCTTTCCACACAGAGTTCCTTTCATAGCTCATGTGGGTCTATTGGTGAAGGTAGAAAAATAATGCAAGTTGTTACCACCATTGGTGCTAGCAACCAAATGATAGCAACTTCTAAAGATATTGACCGAAGGCTCAATTCCAATGAGTTTACAAAACTTGTCAAAAGTGAACAAAATGATCCACCCATTTGGATGAAGCCGGTCTCAATCTAGCTGGTAATATTTGAACACTTCCCTCACGAATCCTTGAAGAAGGAAAGAATACCCTATCGCATACATGCAAAAAGGAGTCATAATCTTAAAATAACCCTAGGCAAAGCCTAAGGTCTCCTGATTGATATGCCTAGCTTGGTCAGGCATCTAAGTTGTGTGTACTCCTCAATATAAAGGCGAGAAACAAACTCTATATCCTCTGCACCTAAAGTGCTTGGAACATCCTCCTCAGGGTTTTGAGGTAGCCTCTCCCTCTCTTGGGATTCCTTGGTAACAATAGGAGAAAAACTTTTGGGAGGAGAGATACTCTCCTCCCGACCAGTTGTGGACACTGGAGTGTCACTGCCTCTAGTCTTATGGCCTAGTCTTATGGACCCCCCAACCCCTACCACTTCTTCCAGTCTCGAGTTGAAACTTGAACTCCTTTTTTAGGGCAACAACACCTTTTTTTTATAGACAAATCTGATTATTTTTTTGTTTATCTTTTGGGTTTGAAACAGAGAATGAAAGAAGTTGGTGATGGAGAATACTTAGAAATAAGTTTGTCTCCTTGTATTGGAACTAAAATAGTTTGGGATCTTTAATAGAATGTTTTTCAAAAATTAAAAAAAGTAAAAAAAAAAGATAGAGGCAAAAAAGAGTAGGGTTATAAAGAAAACATCTTTCTACCCTCACCGTTAGATGAATGGCTTTTCATGCCATTTCAAATCTCCAAACATTCACTTAGTTACTGTATTAAATACAAGCCTTCATTTTCCTTCCTAAGAGACGCCTTCTTTAAATAAAAATGAGTCATCTGGCCATGAGGAATCCTAATAGTTCTCTAAATGATAGAAAAATCTTATAGAAAAGATAAAAAGGGGCTATCATTTACTGTTGGTACCCTTTTCAAATCTTTGCGTAATAAATATGCAAAGACTTAAGGGACTATTGATGGATCAACATATTTTATTTTTGTTTCTGTTTTTATTTTGAGTTCTTATTTAAAGAGACCAGAGACAATATGATAACTCAACATCCCTATACTCAACCAATCACTAAGCCTAACTATGTATGGGTCCAGTGAATTGCCAGACCCAACTCTCTTGGGCTTAGTTACACGCTAAGTTGAGGCATGAATCGGTCTCGCAACCTGTCAGACCCAGCATCTCCTAGGCTCAGCCAAGTGCTGAACCCATGCTTGAATGGGTTTTACGATTGTCAGAACCAATTCTCCTAGGCTCATTCAAGGGCTAAGCCCAATTATGTATGGACATGGTCGCTAGACCTAACTCTCATGGACTCAGCTAAACGATAAGCCCAGACATAAATGGGTTTGATGATTTGTCAAACCTAACATTTCATGGGCTTGACTAAACGCTAAGCCTAATCATGTATGGTTCTAGCAATCTACCATACCTAGCCCTGCTTGGCTCAGCCAAGCACTAAGTCCAAGCATGTAGAGATATTTTTTTTTTATCAAGTCAGAGATATTGTATCTATTTAATAAACAGGAGGGGGGAATACGATAAAAAAAAGGAAAGGATGGGTTATAAAGACCCATTGGGATCTTTAGAAAAGAAGGTTCTTAATCATCATTAATTCTCTACAACATATTTATTTTCAGAGTATCTCTCTAAAATATCATTGTATTTTCTCTAAAAAAGATACTTACTTGAGCATCGGAGAATCTTCAAATTTACCAAATGAAACCTTTCGCATGTATCAGGCACCAACTACCTTGGTTAAGAAGAATGGATTAGATTTCTAGAACCAACATATTAACTGATTATCCAAAATGTAAACCTTGCCTTTAAACTACTTGAATGTTTTTAGGACATTATCAAAGGAGAAAGTGAATGAGAGTGAAGATTTCCAAGCTTTTTTTAAAATAAAAAAACTCTGTCACGGCATCAAATATATAATTTGAGTAAAACGTTATTATTTATATGGAAATAAAACCATATGCATTCACATTAGATTAGCAATAACTGCTAACCAAGTCACTTTCTAGTGGATTTCTTTATTATCTATCCATGTTTTTTTTCTCAAGATAAAGAAACAGATCAACTAATTTGAGTTTAAAAAATCTTCATTGAATAAGGAAAATGGTTCACTCACAAGGAAGTTTCAATAATCCTCCATTAAGAATACTGAAATGTACATGGGAATTTGGCATAGTTAGTTGGTCATCCGTTTCTTTCAATGCTTGTGGGCTCAGTAGTGGCTAAACATCACGTATAAATAAACAAGTTTTTAGCTGTTAGTCTCATTGATGTTTTTCTCTTATACACTCCGTCAAACTTTCATGTATTTGTTCTACCTATAACATAGACTTCCAACAAAAACAAGCAAACCTCATAACAAGAAACCATGTGTTGTTGCTGCTGTGATGATGATTGTAAATGCAGGCTTTTAGGCTTTCTCTTAGGCCTGCCTTTTGCTTTCCTCTCCGTAATCCTCTCTATCATCGGGGTGTTTGTGTGGATTATTGGGTTAGTATTATTAACTTTCTTTACAATTTGATTCCTTAAAGTTTGAAGAACTTAAATATTATACAATGGATAGATGTTTGCTTGTGTAGTACTAGATTTTTATGGCATGAAACTAATGTGGAGTTGGCTTATTTTTGTGTACAGATTGGTGTTGACTTGCATATGCCCTTGTTACTTGTGCGTGACCATCATAATTGAGTTTGCATCGGGGTTGATCAAGGCTCCCATTCTGGTTATGAAGTGGTTCACCTCAAAGATTCCTTGCTAGGATTCTTGATTCAGAGTGCATATAAATGTCAAGATTTGTCAATTTCTGTTTTGCAGTATATACGATTGCATTCATTGTTGATTATTGTTAGATGTAGTTTGACTTTTATTTGGATATGGGAATAGGATGCCTGTATTTTCTGGCCAATCTTGATTCCCCATGTTCTTTACCTTTTGCTAAATTTGATTATTCCGTCTTTTGATTATTTGACATATTATAAGATATGAACGCAACTTGTTTTTTTTTACTTTATTTCAATTATTAAGTTGAAAACATAATAGCTAGTGCTTAATATTAAGTTAAGCCAGTCCGAGGGCTTATGGATTATAGCCTATCTATCTATCTAATATGACGGATGATAGGTTTAAAATTCATGAATATCATAAGAAAAAATATATGATTTTTCTTTCTCAAGGAAAAAAAAAAACCCTACAGTCTCTCTATATATGATGATATTTCTTTTCAAATCCAGAAAATCTCCTCTCCAAAAATGTCTTTTAAAAATCCAGACTCATTGGAATTTGATCGTTCCCTTGCTGAATGGGTTCACTAGTAAGCAGGTGCTTGCCAACAGCGAAATACACAGCATGGAAAGCCTATCTGGCCCAATCTTCATTGGGCAAGATTAGACTGATAGGCATAATGGGTCAATCTTCAAACCATCAGACTGTTACTGTGTATGATGATGGCATTTGCAACAGATAGAATTATTATCATCCAAAGTTTCTTTATAATTTGCTCAAATTGAAATATTCTTTTTTATCTTCAATAATCAAAATTTAGATCAAGTTGCAATAGGTAAAATTTGGGATGGCAACCAAAATTGCATCAGTTAAGATTATAGTTAAGTGGATTTATTAACGAAAACCTAAAAGCTATGGAAAAATAAGTGTGCACCAAGACAGTTTACTCGGATTGGAATATATTTTTTTTCTTTGATCATTAAATTTCTTTTTATTGATTTTGTCCATTTTGCTTTAATTTAGTTTTTTTATGAGATTATGAGAATGCCAGAAAAATCTCTTTCATTTTATATTAAAAAAACTCGATTTTATTAAATAAGAAAAAAAATTTATTAAAAGTTGAGGATCAAAATTCATAAAGAGGCAAGCAAATAAGGTCTTTTATTTGCCAGTACTGTACATCCAGCGCATTGTTAAAAGAAATTTGCCTTTGAATTTTTTTATATATGTTTTAGTTTGAAACTCTTACATTTTGGTTCAAAATATAATTTTGGATACATTTTTGTCCATACGAGTATGAGATGAGTGAGAGTCATCGTAAAAAAAAAAAAAGTGATCAATGAAACTTTAACCATCTCTTCTTTTATTTTCATATTATTTTTGTTTAATTTGAATTGTTTAACATAGTATCAAAGCATGGTTTCATAGAACGAGACTTATTTTCAAACACAACTTTCACGGATCTAATTTTTTAGAGTGATATTTATTTAGTTTCTGCAAATCTGGTATTTCATCTTCCCTTTAGTTTCAGCAATTTGGTAATGTTTCTGTAATTTGGTATTTTGTTTTCTCTTCAGTTTCTGCAATTTGGTATTTACGTATGTTTCTGTAAATTTGATAGATATTTTTTCAGTTTCTATGATATTTGTTCAATTTCTACAATCTGGTATTTTGTTTTTCGCTTCTTTTGCATTCTGGTTTTCTTTGTTTATTGATTATGACTACTGAAAAAGATGATTCGCTTTAGTCTGTGAGTGTGAGGTTGAATGGAAAGAACTATTTGTATTAGAGTTATGTAATGAGAAATTTTTTTAAGGGTAAAAAGATGTGGGGATATGTTAGTGGAACTTATGTGATACCTATGAATACTGATGAAGGGTATGCTGCTTTGATAGATGTATGGGAAGTAAACAATGCAAAGATTGTTACTTTGATTAATAATTCTATTAAGCATTCCATAGGTATACAGTTGGTGAAGTATGAGATAACAAAAGAGGTTTGGGATCATCTGCAAAGGTTATTCATACAATCAAATTTTACAAAACAGTATCAATTAGAGAATGACATACGAGCTCTTTACAAGAAAAATAAGAGTATTCATGAGTTTTATTCTGTTGTGATAGATCTTTGGGATCAAGTGGCTCTTACAGAATTAGCAGAATTAAAGGCATGTGTGCCTATATTGATCGTAGAGAGTATCAATGATTGATACAATTTTTAACATCATTTCACAGTGATTTTAAAGGATTTAGAGGTTCAATTTTGCATCGTTCTCCATTGCCCTCTGTTGCTAGTGAGTTTTACTGACTGAAGAAATACATCTCCGGTCTTATTTTGGAAAAAAAATTCTATCTGCTTCGAATCCTTCTATACTAAAAGTACCCTCTAAGTCATTCTCTAATAATCAGAATAAGCCTTACACAAGGGTTGCCTTCAACGAGTGTGGTTTCTGTAAGCAGAAAGGTTCTTGAAAGGCTTAGTGTCCCAAGTTGAGACAATATAATCAAGCTTGAAAGTATGGTAGTTAGTCATAATCTAATGGTCATAGACCACCTCAAGGTTATTAACAACCTCACCACAATACTGCAGCAGTAATTTCATCAGGCTCTATCACTTATCCTAGTACTCTAGCTAAACAATTTCAAAAGTTTCTCTCCTTACAGCTATAAGCAATGTTCACTTCTTCTTCTGTAGGCTAATTGCCTCATAGCTCCTCAGGTATGTCACATTCTGAATGGGTATTAGATTCTTGTGCTTCACATCATATGTCTCTAAATTTTTTATCTTTTACTTATGTGTCCTCTTCGTCCTCTATCCTTGTTATGACTGTTGATGGCAATCTCATGTCCTTAACAAGTGTTGATTCTGTTGTCACACCTCACTTGTCTCTCCCTAATGTTTATCTTATTTTAAAACTCAGATTGAATCTTGCTTCTATTGGTCAGTTATGTGATTTTTATGATTATTTAGTCATTTTTTCCTCTTATTTTTGCTATATACAAGATCTGCAATCTTAAAAGTTAATTGGGACATGTCTTATAAAGAATGAATTATATATTTTGGATGAGTTAAAAGTGTCTGTTATTGTTGCTGCTATTACTAGTGTTCATTTGTCTTCTTTTCATTCGACCCCATCTTCTAGTTTTTATTTATGACATTCTCATCTACATCATGTTTTGTCTTCTCATTTGAGATTTTTGGCATCTAGAAAAGCTTTAGAAAATTTACAAACTTGTGATATTTTTTATTGTAGTGAATGTAAACTAACAAAATTGTTTGCTTTATCTTTTAATTGAAGTATTTCCATTTCTTCTTCTTCATTTGACTTGATTCATTCTAATGTATGGGGATTTTCTCTTGTTTCCACAAAAAAAAAGTCTCGATATTATGTATCTTTGATTGATGATCATACTCATTATTGTTGGGGTTATTTAATGAAACATCATCCTGAATTCTTTGAGATATATAAAGCCTTTCGAGCTCTTGTCAAAACAACATTCTATTGTTATCAAATATTTTAAGTGTGATTTGGGTGGGGAACACACCTCTAATAAATTATGTGAGTTGTTTGCTTTAAATGGAACTATTCATCAAATTTTATGTACAGATACTCTGAATAAAATAAAGTTGCTAAAAAAACATAGGTTTATTGTCAAAATTACTATTTTTTTTTTATTATTTGCTTCTGTTTTTAGTAAATTTTGGGGAGAAGTTGTTAATAAAATTTCTATAATATCTAAAAATACTAATAAAAAATATGTTGCTATGATAGATATACGAAATCAAACAATACAAATATAGTTGCTAGAATTAACGAGTATTCTCTAAATGTCAAGTCACAACAAATAAGCCACCGACAGGCTATTGAGTGATTGTTAGATATTATTGTACGGAGACAATTCTGACTCCTGCAAGAATCCGCCCCTCCCATCAAAACATGTGCACTCAATTTTCAACTTTTGCTGCTTCATAATAATTACGCCTCCAGATGAACAAGGAAAACCAGCTTGTTTAAAAGAAATGTCAATAAAAGGGTCCTAGTTTGATGATTAAGATCATTTTTGTTTATGCGATGAAAAAATATTTTTAAAATTTTTTGTGTTTTTTTTATTATTATTTTACGTGCATGAACAGTTATATATGAATGTGTATATTCAATTTCATTTTATGGGGCTGTGGCAGAACAAAATAAATTAAATTAAAATCTCTGGTCCTTGAAAAAAAAACAGAGAATTCAGGATGAGATTCTTTTGAGTCCGAGTCTTACTATTCTCTAATTCAGAATGTATAAATTATTTTTATATCAGCAAATTAAAATGGTTTAAAAATATAAAAATAATTAATTTTAAACCTAAAAATATTTCAAATTTTAAACAAATAATATTTTAACCAAACTGGAAAACATCCATAAAATTCGTGCCTAAAAGTCTACAATACGTGGGATTGTAGTAAAGAGCACTAATTTGTTTTTCCTTTTTAAAAAAAAGAAGAAAGAAAAGAAAAGAATTAGAGAGCACATTCAAGGAGCATAAAATTCTAACACAACGCCGCCTCCATCTTTTACGCGCTTGAATGTTTTTAAAGGTGAGAAAAAGTTTTTTTTTTGAAAAAAATTTAATTTTTTAATTTTAAATTAATTT
>Ga0325401_1005493_pt1 | contig 12153 bp, 9 predicted proteins | sample PopdelMetagenome_FD_205666 | JGI IMG/M metagenome (GOLD analysis project Ga0325401, IMG submission 205666) | Populus deltoides microbial communities from Bellville, Georgia, United States - Xylem-PdKOR-R2 | ecosystem: Host-associated > Plants > Phyllosphere > Stem > Wood/Secondary xylem | place...
CACCGGCACCGCGGGGTCGTCGTCCCAGCTGTACTGGGAGCGCCGCGAGCACCCCGGTGACGAGTGGTCGGCCACCGTGCCGACGGGGGTGTGCGTGCTGCCGCACGACCTGCGGCTGCCCGTGCGCGCGGCGGTCGAGCCCGCGGTGAACCTGGTGTCGTGGACCGAGCTGCCCCGCGGCGGTCACTTCCCCGGCATCGAGGTCCCCGACCTCCTCGTCGAGGAGCTCCGCAGGTTCGTCGCCCAGGTCTGGCCCACCGACTGACACCTCGTCGGGCGTGCGTGGTCTGCCGACGCCCGCTTGCGTGCCACTCGTCCGGCCGTGCGCTGAGCTGTCACTCGACTGCTGGGCTCGTGGGGGACGGGCGCTCGGGGTTCAGTCCAGCAGGTAGTGCCGCAGCGTGGGGCCGAGCCACGCCTGTGCCTCCTCGCGGGTCATGTCGACCAGGGGCGGCAGGCGCAGCACGTAGCGGGCCGTCGCGAAGCCCAGCACGGTGGCGCCGACCAGCGCGGCGCGCTCGGGGGCACGGTCGTCGGTGACCGCGGCCAGTGCCGGGCCGACCTGGCCGGCGAACACCTGGCGCATCGCCTCGGCGGCCACCTCGCTGGTGGCCGCGGCGCGGAGCAGCGCGAGGAACGTCGGGTCGTCCTCCCAGACGGCGAAGAAGCGGTCGACGAGCACCCTGGACAGGTCGCCGGCCCGCACGCCGGTCAGGTCGGGCAGCCCCAGGTGGAGGTCGGCGGCTCGGGTGAACATGCCCTCCTTGCTGCCGAAGTACCGGATGACCAGCGCGGCGTCGACGCCGACGTCGGCGGCGACCGCGCGGATCGTCGTCCGGTCGTAGCCGTCGGCGGCGAACCGGCGGCGCGCGGCGGCCAGCAGCTCGTCGCGGGTGGCGGCGCCGTCGCGCGGCCGACCAGGCATGTCATCGTTCGTGGACACGGTCGCGAGGATAAGTCATCGACCGTTGACAACCTTGCTGGCCTCGATGTCATCGAGTGATGACGTGGAGGTGGCATGGACGACGTCGTGGTGGTGGGCGCCGGCCCGACCGGCTGCACGGTGGCTGCGGAGGTCGCCCGCACGGGCGCGCGGGTGACCCTGCTCGACCGGCACGCCGAGCCCAGCCCGTTGTCGCGCGCCTTCGGCGTGCACGCCCGCACCCTGGAGCAGCTCGACAGCCGCGGCCTCGCCGACGAGCTGGTCGCCACCGGCACCCCGGTCGACCGGCTGCAGCTGGTCGGCCGGGCCGGCATCGACCTCTCCCAGCTGCCGACCCGCTTCCCGTTCGTGCTCATGACCCCGCAGGTGCACGTCGACCGGCTGCTCGAGCGGCACGCCCGCGACTGCGGGGTGCGGGTCGAGCGCGGGGTCACCGTCACCGGACTCGGCCAGGACGACGACGGCGTGACCGTCACCGCCGGCGACCGCAGCTGGCGCGCCCGCCACGTGGTCGGCGCCGACGGGGTGCACAGCACCGTGCGGCAGCTGGCCGGGATCGGGTTCCCGGGGAGGTCGGTCCTGCGGTCGGTGGTGCTCGCCGACGTCCGGCTCGACCTGCCACCGGGTGACCTGCGGGTGGACGTCGACGAGCACGGCTTCGGCTTCCTCGCCCCGTTCGGCGACGGCTGGTTCCGGCTCATCGGCTGGGACCGCCGCCACCAGCCCGCCACCGACGCCCCGGTGCAGGCCGCCGAGGTCGCCGGGCTGCTGGGCCGGGTGTTCGGCCTGCCCGCGGGTGAGGTCCGGTGGAGCTCGCGGTTCGCCAGCGACGAGCGGCAGGCACCTGCGTACCGGGCGGGCCGGGTGCTCCTCGCCGGCGACGCCGCGCACGTGCACTCACCCGCCGGCGGGCAGGGCATGAACACCGGCATCCAGGACGCGTTCAACCTGGGCTGGCGGCTGGCCACCGACGACCTCGACGGCTACGAGCGCGAGCGGCACCCCGTCGGCCGGGCGGTGCTCCGGTCGAGCGGCGCGACCATCCGGCTCATGACCCTCGGCGGGCTGCGGGGCCGCGTGGCGAGAGCCGTCGCCCTGCGGGGACTGCTCCGGCTGCCGCCGGTGGCCCACCGCGGCGCCGGCACGTTCTCCGGCATCGCCATCCGCTACCCCGGACCCGGCCCGGTCGGCACCCGAGCCGCCGCCGTCCCGCTGCGCGGCCCGCGCCTCGCCGAGCGCCAGCGGTCCGCCGGGTTCGTGACGATCCCCGCCGCCGACCGCGCGGACGGCGGGCCCGGCCTGCTGGTCCGCCCCGACGGCTACGTCGCGGAGGTGCTCGGCGGCGTCGGCTGAGGGGCCAGCGGGTGCGCCGAGTGCACGACTGCGGTGCTCATGGGTCGCCGGAGACCACCGCAGCAGTGCGCTCGGTGCGGCAGGTCAGGCCGTGACGCCGGTGAGCTGCTCGGACGCCGTCCAGAGGTCCCGGGCGAGCTGGACGTCGGAGGCCGCGCGGGAGCGGCCGACCAGCGTGGGGGCGCCGCGGCCCTCCTGGAACCCGGACGGGCCGGCGTAGCTGCCGCCGGGCAGGTCGGCGGTCGCGACGAAGAGGGTGGGCAGGGCGCCGTCGGCGTCGGACTGCGCGATGAACCGGTTGCCCAGCTTCATCGCGAGGTCCTTGAGCCGGTTCTCGGTGTGCGACTGCAGGTTGGTCGCGGCGTAGCCGGGGTGCGCGGCCATCGAGCGCACCGTCGACCCGGCGGCGGTCAGCCGGCGCTGCAGCTCGAGGGAGGACAGCAGGTTGGCCAGCTTGGAGGCCCCGTAGGCGCCGGTGTCGGAGTAGCTGCGCCGCTCCCAGTTCAGGTCGTCGAGCACGATCGTGCCGCTGCGGTGCAGGCCCGAGGAGACGGTGACGACCCGGTCGGTGACGTGGGGCAGCAGCAGGTTCGTCAGCGCGAAGTGGCCCAGGTGGTTGGTGCCGAACTGCAGCTCGAAGCCGTCGGCGGTGCGACCGGCCGGCACCATCATGATCCCGGCGTTGTTGACCAGCAGGTCCAGGTCGCCGGTCCACGACGACGCGAACTCCCGCACCGAGGCCAGGTCGGCCAGGTCCAGCCGGCGCACCTCGACGTCCCCGCTGATCGACCGGGCAGCGGCCTCGCCGCGGCCGGTGTCCCGCACCGCGAGCACCACGTGCGCCCCGGCGGCGGCCAGTGCCCGGGCGGTGGCCAGGCCCAGCCCGGAGTTGGCGCCGGTGACGACGGCGGTCCGCCCGGCCTGCGAGGGGATGTCGAGGGTGGTCATGGCTCCACGGTAGGAGGATGCCCGCGTGGACCTCTCCGAGCTCGACCTCGTCGACCACCACTGCCACGGGCTGATCACCCGCGACCTCGACCGCCCCGAGTTCGAGTCGCTGCTCACCGAGGCCGCCGCCCCCAGCGCCCTGGGCGGTTCGCTGTTCGACTCCCAGATCGGGTTCGCGCTGCGCCGGCACTGCCCGCCGCTGCTGGACCTGGAGCCGCACGCCGACCCCGACGCCTACCTCGAGCGCCGGGCGGAGCTCGGCGCCGCCGAGGTCAACCGCCGGCTGCTGGCGGCCACCGGCACGCAGACCTTCCTGGTCGACACCGGCTACCTGCCCGAGCCGATCACCACCCCCGCCGAGCTGGCGGCGCTCACCGGCGGGCAGGGCCGGGAGATCGTGCGGCTGGAGCTCGTCGCCGCGGAGGTGCTGGAGCAGGCGGGCGCCGGCGCGTTCCCCGAGGCCTTCCGCACCGAGCTGGCCCGCCGCTGCGCCACCGCCGTCGGGGTCAAGTCGATCGCGGCCTACCGCGCCGGGCTGGCCCTGGGCGGCCAGCGGCCCACCGACCTCGCCGTCACCGCTGCCGCCGACCGGTTGCTCAAGGCCGGCAGCACCCGGGTCGCCGACCCCGTGCTGCACGAGTTCCTGGTCTGGTCGGGCATCGACCTGCAGATGCCGGTGCAGTTCCACGTCGGCTACGGCGACGCCGACACCGACCTCCACCGCGGCGACCCGCTGCTCATGACCGACCTGCTGCGGGCCACCGAGCCGCACGGCGTGCCGATCATGCTGCTGCACACCTACCCGTTCCACCGCAACGCCGGCTTCCTGGCCCAGGTGTTCGGCCACGTGTTCGCCGACGTCGGCCTGGCCACCCACAACCTGGGCGCCCGCTCCTCCGCGCTCATCCCCGAGCTGCTGGAGCTGGCGCCCTTCGGCAAGGTGCTGTTCTCCTCCGACGCCTTCGGCCTGGCCGAGCTCTACCTGCTCGGCACGGTGCTCTTCCGCCGCGGCCTGGGCGGCTACCTGCAGCAGGGGACCGACGACGGCGCCTGGACGGCGGCCGACGCGCAGCGGGTGGCGGCCATGATCGGGTCGGGCAACGCCCGCCGGGCCTACCGCCTGTGACACCCCGGCAACAGGCCACCGGCACCATGGCGGGGTGACCCTCGACGACTGGTACGACCGCCTGCACGCCGCCGTCCTCGAGGAGCTGCCCGCGGCGGTCGAGCTGCGGCACGCCCTGCACGCCGACCCCCGCCGCTCCGGCGACGAGGCCGACACCGCCGCGGCCGTGGTCGCGGCGCTGGGCCAGGGCGAGGGCCGCGAGGTCGCCGGCACCGGGCGCCTGGTGCGCATCGGCGACGCGACCGGGCCCACCGTGGCGCTGCGCGCCGAGCTCGACGGGCTGGCCGTGCTGGAGCAGACCGGTGTCGACTGGGCCTCGGGCAGCGGGGTCATGCACGCCTGCGGGCACGACGCGCACCTGGCGGGGTTGGTCGCGGTCTGCCGCGCGGTGGCCCGCGTGGGCGGGCCCGCGCCGCTGGTGGCCCTGCTGCAGCCGCGGGAGGAGTCCGCACCCTCCGGCGCCCGGGACGTCGCCCGCTCCGGCGTGCTGGCCGGGGAGCAGGTGGTCTCGGTCGTGGCCGCGCACGTGCAGCCGCAGTTGGCCGCCGGCGTCGTGAACGCCACCCCGGGCCCGGTCAACGCGGCCACCGACGAGTTCACCATCACCGTCACCGGGCACGGCGGCCACGGCGGCTACCCGCACACCACCCACGACCCGGTGCTGGCGCTGGCCGCCGTCGTGGTCAACCTGCAGCAGCTGGTCAGCCGGCGGGTCGACCCGACCGTGGGCGCCGTGCTCGCGGTCACCCAGCTCGACGCCGGCAGCAGCTTCAACGTCGTGCCGGACACCGCACGGGCCCGCGGCGGCCTGCGGGTGATGCGCGAGGACGACCGGACGGCGCTGCTGACCGCCCTGACCGAGGTGGCCGAGCACACCGCGGCGGCGTACGGCTGCACCGCCGAGGTGCACAGCGAGAGCAACGAGCCGGTGCTGGCCAACGACCCCGAGCTGGCCCGCGCGGCGCTGCCCTGGCTGGAGCGCGGCGGGGTGCCCGTCGACGACACCTGGCGCTCGTTCGGCGCCGACGACTTCAGCCACTACTGCGCCGATGCCCGCGGGCTGATGCTCTTCCTCGGGGTGGACGGCGGACCGGCCGACGACCGGGGCCGGCGTCCGGGCCTGCACGCGCCGAGGTTCCTGCCCGGCGACGACACCGTCGGGCAGGTGGCCACCGCGCTGCTGGCCGGCTACCTGGCGGGTGCGCAGCTGCTGGCCGCATAGCCTCTCCGTCGTGCCGGCCCACTCCCACTCGCACGCCCACGCCGACGAGGCCCCGCCCACCCCGGAGATCCGCACCCGCCGGCGACGCGCCACCTGGCTGATGCTGCTGGTGCTCGTGCCGGTCGCGCTGGCCACGGTGGTCGGGCTGGTCGCGCTGTGGCCCTCCGGCGACGCCAGCCGGGCCCAGCAGGCCGCCGAGACCTTCCAGCCGCCGGGCACCACGTACCCCGACGGCACGGTGCAGTCGCTGCAGACCTACGACTGCTCGGGCGGGTCGGGGTCGGGCCAGCAGCTCACCTGCGGCACGGCCGTCGTCGAGGTCACCGAGGGCGAGGGCGAGGGCGACTTCGTGTCGGTCGACCTGCCGCCGGAGGTCGTGGGGACCGGCGTCGAGCAGGGCGACGGCTTCGTGCTCACCCGCACGGTCGACCCCACCACCGGCGACCCCAGCTACCAGTTCTCCGACTTCCAGCGGAACACCCCGATCATCACGCTGGCGCTGGCGTTCGTGCTGGTGGTGGCCGCGGTGGCCCGGCTGCGCGGGCTGGCGGCCCTGGTCGGGCTCGGGTTCTCGTTCCTGGTGCTGCTCAAGTTCATCCTGCCGGGCATCCTCAGCGAGTCCTCGCCGACGCTGGTCACGCTCGTCGGCAGCTCGGCGATCATGTTCGTCGTCCTGTACCTGGCGCACGGGTTCAGCGCCCGGACGACGACCGCGCTCATCGGCACGCTGTTCGGGCTCACCCTGGTGGCCGTGATGGGTGCGCTGGCGGTGTCGGCGGCCACGCTGCTCGGGTTCTCCAGCGAGGAGACCATCCAGCTGCAGACCTACGACCCCACGCTCGACTTCTCCGGGCTGGTGCTGGCCGGCATCGCGGTGGCCGGGCTGGGCGTGCTCAACGACGTCACGATCACCCAGGCCTCGGCGATCTGGCAGCTGCACGAGGTCGACCCCACGATGACCGTCGGGCAGCTGTTCGCCCGGGGCATGGCCGTCGGCCGCGACCACATCGCCTCGACCATCTACACGATCGTCTTCGCCTACGCCGGCGCCTCGCTGCCGGTGCTGCTGCTGGTGGAGATCCAGGACCGCCCGCTGTGGACCGTGCTCACCGGCACGCAGCTGGGCGAGGAGGTCATCCGCACGCTGGTGGGGGCCATCGCGCTGGTGCTCGCCGTGCCGGTGACCACCGCGGCCGGGGCGTTCTTCGCCAAGGCCGCCGGCGACGGGCCGGCCCCGAAGCTGCTGGCGAGGCTGGGCCGGTGAGCCGCGTCGACGAGCTGCTCGCCGCCGCGGCTGCCGCCCCGGGGTTCATGCCGCCCGACGAGGGCCACGCGCTGCACGCCGCGGCGCTGGCGGTGCCGGTGCCCGGGCCGCTGCTGGAGATCGGCAGCTGGATGGGCAAGTCGGCGCTCTACCTGGCCGCCGCGGCGGTGCAGACCGGCCGCACCGTGGTGACCGTCGACCACCACCGCGGCTCCGAGGAGCACCAGCCCGGCTGGGAGTACCACCAGCCCGAGCTGGTCGACCCCGCCACCGGGCTGCTGGACACGTTGCCGTCGTTCCGCGCGACCGTGCACCCAGCCGAGGACGTCGTCGTCGCCGTCGTGGCCCGGTCGGAGGTGCTCGCCCCGCTGTGGACGACGCCGCTGGCCCTGCTGTTCCTCGACGGCTCGCACACCGAGGAGAGCGCGCGCCGCGACCAGGACGCCTGGGTCGGCAAGCTCGAGGTCGGCGGCACCCTGGCCATCCACGACGTGTTCCCCGACCCGGCCGACGGCGGCCAGGCGCCCTTCGGGGTGTACCGGCGGGCGCTGGCCACGGGGGAGTTCACCGAGCTGCCCGGCACCGGCTCGCTGCGGTTGCTGCGTCGGGTGCGATGACCGTCTCCGTCGAGCTGCTGGGTCCGGTCGTCGTCCGGGTGGACGGCGAGCCGGTCGCGCTCGGCGGCGTTCGCGCCAAGGCGTTGGTGGCCCGGCTGGCGATGGAACCCGGTCGGGTCGTCGCCGCCGACGTCCTGGTCGACGCCCTGTGGGACGGCTCGCCGCCGGCCGGGGCGGCCAACGCCCTGCAGGCGGTGGTCTCGCGCGTGCGGCGGGCGGTACCCGCGCTGCCGCTGCTGGCCCGCCCGCCGGGCTACCTGCTCGACCTGCCCCGCGACGCCGTCGACGCCACCGCGTTCGAGGACGACCCGCCGGCCCGGTCGTGGTCGGGGGAGGCACTGGCCGACCTGCGCGACCTCGCCTTCACCGCCGCCCCGGTCGAGCACTGGGCGCAGCTGCGGCTGACCGCCGCCGAGCAGCGGCTGGCGCGGGCCGACCCGGCCGACCTGCCCGAGCTGGACCGGCTGGTCGCGGCGCACCCGCTGCGCGAGACGCTGGTCGCGCTGCAGGTGCGGGCGCTGCACCGCGCCGGGCGCACCGCCGACGCCCTGGGCTGCTACGAGTCCGCCCGGCGGCGGCTGGCCGACGAGCTGGGCCTGGATCCCGGCCCCGTGCTGCGGGCCGCGCACCTGGCCGTGCTCCGCGACGAGCCGGCGGCCGCGCCGGAGCGGGCCGTGCTGCGCGCCCCGCTGACCAGCTTCCGCGGCCGGGGCGCCGAGCTCGACCTGGTCGCCGACCGGCTGGACCGCGGCCGGTTGGTCACGCTGCTGGGCCCCGGGGGCGCGGGCAAGACCCGGCTGGCCCAGGAGGTCGCCCGCCAGCGCGAGGCCGCCACGGCCGACGGTGTCTGGTGGGTGGAGCTGGCGCCGGTCGGCGAGCCACGGCAGCTGCCCGGCGCCGTGCTCACCGCCGTCGGGCAGCGCGCGTCCACCACGCTGGAGCGGGTGCCCACCGTGGTGGAGGCCGGGGCCCGGCTGCGCGAGGTGTTCGCCACCCGGCGCGGGCTGCTCGTGCTGGACAACTGCGAGCACCTCGTGGACGCCGCGGCCCGGTTGGTCGATGACCTGCTGGCCGGTTGCCCGGGGCTGGTCGTGCTCACCACCAGCCGGGAGGCGCTGGGCATCCCCGGCGAGGCGCTGGTGCCGGTGGGGCCGATGCCCGTGCCCGGCGCCGAGGACCCCGGCGCGGCCGAGGCCGACGTGGTGCGGCTGTTCACCGACCGGGCGCAGGCGGCCGACCCGTCGTTCACCCTGTCGCCGGCGGTCCTGCCGCTGCTGCTGGAGGTGTGCCGGCGGCTGGACGGCATGCCGCTGGCCCTCGAGCTGGCCGCCGCCCGGCTGCGCACGCTGGGGCTGGCGCAGATCGCCGCCCGGCTCGACGACCGGTTCGCCCTGCTGACCGGCGGCAGCCGGGTCGCGCTGCCCCGCCAGCAGACCCTGCGCGCGGTGGTCGAGTGGAGCTGGGAGTCCCTCGGCCCGGCCGAGCAGGCGGTCGGCCGGCGGCTGTCGGTGCCGCCGGACGGCGTGACGCTGGAGGCGGCCGAGGCGATCTGCTCCCGCCCCGACGTGCTCGACTCGATCGCCGGGTTGGTGGAGAAGTCGCTGCTCACCGCGGTGCCCGAGGGCGAGGGCGTCCGCTACCGCATGCTCGAGACGGTGCGGGCCTACGGCGCCGAGCAGCTGGACGCCGCGGGCGAGCGGGCCGCCACGGAGGCGGCGCACACCGCGTGGTGCCGGGCGCTGCTGGACCGGTCGGACCCGTTGCTGCGGGGGCCGCGGCAGCTGGAGGCGCTGCGCGAGCTGCGGGCCGAGTACGACGGGCTGGTCGCGGCGCTGCAGCGCGAGGTCGACGCGGGCCACGGCGACGAGGCGGTGCACCTGGCGGGCCGGCTGTCGTGGTTCTGGCTGCTGAGCGGGCAGCAGTCGGTCGCGGCGCGGCTGCTGGCCGACGTCGCCCGGTTGCCGGCGACCCCCAGCAGCCTGGGGACGGTCTGCTTGACCTTCAGCGCGCTCGCGGTCGCCGACGAGGTGGGCTGGATCGGGGCCCGCGACGCCCTGGCCGCCGTGGTGGCCGTGCCGGCCGAGCTGGGCCCGGCCTCGCCGGAACCGGTCGCGGTGATCAGCTGGGCGCTGGCGACGGTGTTCCTGGGCGAGCCGCAGCGGCTGGGCGAGACCGCCGGGCACCCCGACCCGTGGGTGCGGGCCGTCGTGCACGCGGCCGTCGGGCTCGCCGCCGAGAACGACGGCCGCTTCGAGACCCTCGCCGAGGACCTGCAGATCGCCCGGACGGCGTTCCGCGAGCTCGGCGACCGGTGGGGGATGTCGATCACCGCGGCGTCGCTCGGCCAGCTCGCCGCGCAGGACGGCGACCTGTCGCGGGCGGTCGAGCTGGTGGAGGAGGCGCTGCGCTGCTCCGACGAGCTGGGCACCTCCGACGACTCGCCGATGCTGCGGGTGCGGCTGGCGCTGCTGCGCGCGGCGGCCGGCGAGGTGGCCGCCGCCGGGGCCGACCTCGACGAGCAGCTGGTCCAGGTGGCCCGGTTGGGCGGACCGGTGCTGGCCTACACGGAGTCGGTGCGGGCGCTGGTGGCCGACCTCGCCGGCGACGCGGAGCTGGCCGAGGCGACGAGCCGGTCGGCCGTGGACCGCATGGCCGTCGGCGGCTTCCTGCCGCCGGACCAGATGGGCGCGCTGGTGCGCACGGTGCGCGCCCAGGTGCTGGCCGGGCGCGGCGCGCTGGCCGAGGCGGCCGAGCAGCTGGCCGCCGCCCAGCACGGCGCCCTGCAGAACTCCGCGGACATGCCGGTGCTGGCGATCGTGCAGGTCGGCCGGGCCGTGCTCGCCCACGCCGCCGGTGACGCCCTCGGCGCGGCCCGCCTGCTGGGCCTCGCCGAGGCCGTGCGCGGCCGGGTCGACCTCGGCGACCCGGTCCTCGTGCGCCTGCGGGCGCGGCTGGACGCCGAGCTCGGCGCCGCGGCGGTCGACGCGGCGGTGGCCGCCGGTGCCGCGGTCGGGCGGGCGGCCGCGCTGGTCGAGGTCGGGGCGGCGGTCGACCCGCCCGGTTCCTGATCTCCAGCGCGATCTGGTCGGCGTCCAGCTCGGCCAGCGCCGCGGTGAGCACGGCGGAGTCCGACCGGCCCACGGCGCCGGCCTCACACGCGTCGGCGGTAGGCCCGCATCGCCAGCGGCACGAAGACCGCCAGCAGGAGGGCCGACCAGCCCGCCGTCCACAGCAGCGGCTCGGCGACCGGGCCGCCCAGCAGCAGGCCGCGCACGGTGTCGATGACGTGGGTGACCGGGTTGTTGCGGGTGAAGGCGGCCAACCAGCCGGGCAGGGTGTCCGCCGAGACCAGCGCGGTGCTGCCGAAGGTCAGCGGGAAGGTGGCCAGGAAGCCCACGCCCTGGACGGCGCCGGCGGAGCGGACGGTGAGCCCGATCCACACGAACACCCACGAGAGGCACATCGCGAAGCCGATCGCGACCAGCACGGCGAGGACGGCGGCGGGCAGGCCCTGCGTCGTCCGGAAGCCCAGCAGGGCGGTGAACGCCAGCAGCACGCCGATCGCGGTGACGAACCGGACGACGTCGGCCAGCACCGCGCCGACCAGCGGCGCCGAGCGGGCGATCGGCAGGCTGCGGAACCGGTCGAACACGCCCTTGGCGATGTCGTTGTTGAGCGCGACGCCGATGCCGCCGGTGGCGAACATCAGGGTCTGCACCAGGATGCCGGGCACCAGGTAGGTCAGGTAGTCGTGCCAGTCGCCGGCGATGGCGCCGCCGAAGACGAACACGAACAGCACCGTGAAGATGATCGGCTGGAGGCTGACGTCCATCAGGGCCTCCGGCTGGTGCCGGATCTTCACCACGTTGCGCCAGGCGAGGGTGAGCGACTGCTGCAGGGCGGGCAGCTTCGGGGCGGTGGCGATCTCGGGGACGTCGAACGGGCGGGGTGCGGTGGCGGTGGTCACGAGACGGGCTCCTTCTCGGTCTGGGTGGCGTGGCCGGTGAGGGCGAGGAAGACCTCGTCGAGGCTGGGCAGCCGGACGGCGAGCTCCGAGAGCGCGATGCCCCGGGTGGTGAGCAGGTCGAGCACGGTGCCCAGCACGGTCTCGCTGCGCACCGGCACCGACGCGGTCCCGTGGCCGTCGAGGGCCGGCACGGCGCCGGTGACCTGCTCGATGACCTGCAGGACGGTCGCGGTGTCGGCGCGGTCGCGCGGGCGCACGCTCAGGGTCTGGGCGCCGGTGCGGTGCTTGAGCTCGTCGCTGGTGCCGTGCGCGACGACGCGGCCGGTGTCGAAGACGACGATGTCGTCGGCGAGCTCGTCGGCCTCCTCCAGGTACTGGGTGGTGAGCAGCACGCTGGTGCCGTCGGCGACCAGCTGCCGGACGACGTCCCAGACCTCGGTGCGGCTGCGCGGGTCCAGGCCGGTGGTGGGCTCGTCGAGGAAGAGCACCTGCGGGCGGCCGACGAGGCTGGCGGCGAGGTCCAGGCGCCGGCGCATGCCGCCGGAGTAGGTGCCGGCGGACCGGTCGGCGGCGTCGGTGAGGCTGAAGCCGGCCAGCAGGTCGGCGGCGCGGGCGCGGGCGGCGGCGCGGGGCAGGCCCAGCAGCCGGCCGATCATGGCCAGGTTCTGGGTGCCGGTGAGGTCCTCGTCGACCGAGGCGTACTGACCGGTGAG
>Ga0325401_1005495_pt1 | contig 12147 bp, 8 predicted proteins | sample PopdelMetagenome_FD_205666 | JGI IMG/M metagenome (GOLD analysis project Ga0325401, IMG submission 205666) | Populus deltoides microbial communities from Bellville, Georgia, United States - Xylem-PdKOR-R2 | ecosystem: Host-associated > Plants > Phyllosphere > Stem > Wood/Secondary xylem | place...
TTTTTACAAACACACTACTTAAAAAAGAAAGAAAAAAAATCCCATGAATAGAAACAACGCGTGAGATGTTTTAGGTATAGATAAAGTCGCGATAAATTGAAATAAAAAGCGAAAGCGACAGTACCAAATAACGAGGGACCGACTGGACGTGTGGAGCGAATATTCACTAGATTTGAATTTGTGGTTTCGAATCCGGCTCGCCACTTAACTCTACTTATCTCGATACGCAGATACACAAACATATAATCACTTAGGCTTATCAGATCATTTGTTCTACTTATCACTGATAGGTCAGTAGAAAAAGAAAGAAAGACCTCTGTACAACGCATCGAAGATAGCGAGACCAAGTCTCTTTTTATCTCCTCCTCTCTCTCTCTCTCTCTCAAACCGCAGCCTTGAAACCCTAGAAGTTGTCTCGATTTCCGAGCTCTAAGAGCCTTAATTGAGCTCTGAAGTCCCTGAATTCAGCTCAATTAAGCTTAGATTTGGTAGTAATTAGTGTCTCTAAAGAGCTAATTTTATTGATTGATCGAAAGAAATGTCGTCTTTGAGTAGAGAATTGGTGTTTCTCATACTTCAGTTTCTCGAAGAAGAAAAATTTAAAGAGTCTGTCCATAAGTAAGCCTCTGTCTCTTCCTGTATGTATATTTGTACGTATCTGTGTATTTTTGGATGTATTTGTATTTGTCTGTGAAAGTAGTGGATTTTGAAGCGTTATCGGAATGAAGTCTCGCTTACTGTATCTTTCTGTATGTATTTTGTACGTATTTGTATATTGTTTTGGTGTCTTTGTGTATTATGTGTGCTGTTTGTGGATTTTGAACTTTCGTTACGTGGGATGGATTTATGGCTGTTGAGTTATAGATAAAGTGCTCACTAGTTTTTGTTAAGCTTATTTAAGTGGTTTGGTGGTGGTATTTTGGGCTGTTTGTGGAAGTTGAAAATTTCGAAGTTGTGAAAAATTTACTGATATTCGCTTTTTTTTAAAAAAAGGATAAGTTGGTTTTATGGTGTGGAGGAAATCAGGTAAAAGAAAAATTTTGAGTGGGGAAGAGAAGTTTTGGAAGGTTGTCTTCGTTTTTTGAAAGAAGAAAGATTTTGAGTTAATTGTTTTAGTAGTTTGAATTTTAACTTAAAAACTTGAATGGAAAGAGAAATTTTCAAAGATCCGTTTTTGTTTATCGAGAAAAGAAGGAAATATTTCAAGTCTTAATTCTTTATAATTGTTGAATTTTATCTTAGAAAAGTTGAATGAGGCCGTTGGATTAGATGTAGTTGAGTTGTTTGAGGTTTTGATTTATTGAGCTTTGAGTGATGAAAGAGTTGGGAGTTTTGTTGGGCTGAGAGTTGGGTTTTTGTTTATTTATTTATTTTTTGTCAGGGCTGGGGTTATTCAAAATGTAAAAGTTGAAATATTTGCGATTTGGATGGTCTGTTGGTTTTTAATCTTTGTGACATAATTGATGGAGAAATTTTGATTGAATGCAAATGTTGTGTGCTTTAGGCTTGAGAAGGAATCTGGTTTTTATTTCAACATGAAGTACTTTGAGGAGAAAGTGCTGGCTGGAGAATGGGATGAAGTTGAAAAGTACTTAGCGGGGTTTACCAAAGTCGATGATAACAGATACTCAATGAAGATATTTTTTGAAATCAGGAAGCAGAAGTATCTAGAAGCGCTTGATCGGTAAATTGCATCTAGATTTACTGGGGAAACTTTCTGACTCTAATTTGGAATAGCTCTATTCATTTTTTTGTATTTGATTCACACTTACAGGCAAGACAAGGCGAAGGCGGTTGAAATTTTAGTGGGTGATTTGAAGGTGTTCTTGACATTTAATGAGGAACTGTACAAAGAAATCACTCAGCTTTTAACTCTTAACAATTTCAGGTATTTTTCTCTCTCTCTCATTAAGCTATATGGGTTATCTAGCAAGGTTTAATGTCACCATCTACTTCCCTTCTTGATCAGTTCGGCTGCTGAGTGTTGGGAAAATATTGAAATTCATCAATTGGTTGACAAAATGGTTTTCTTAGCTATGCTTAATTCCTGCTCATTTTCAACTATTATTTATTAACTTTTTTCTTCCCCTCATTTTTTGTGAAACCAGTGAAAATATGTGGTACTAGGCGCGGGGTTACATTCATGGAGTCACTTTCTTATATGAATTATGGAAACACAAAGAACTCTAATTTGTTTAAATGACCATCCTTTCTCTTTGTTATTTATACAGGGAAAATGAGCAGCTGTCCAAGTATGGCGACACAAAAACAGCTCGTAGCATCATGTTGGTAGAGCTAAAAAAGCTAATTGAAGCAAATCCTCTCTTTCGCGATAAGCTTGCATTTCCTACCTTGAAGTCATCTCGATTGAGGACTCTAATTAATCAGAGGTAAAGTTAATATAGCATTGGTTGATTAACGAACATCTTTTTTTGTTATTAGGACATGTTGTTTATTATGAGGTCTGATTTATGCTGTACTTGATTTATTATGTTTGGCTAGTTCTGCATTTTTCACGTTCTTCTGCGTTAAAGATAGCTTTTATTTATCAGATAACGTAGTTTATTAAATTGGCATGGCTTGAATGTTATAATCTCAGGAGATTACTTGAAATTATTTTGTTTCTGAAGCTTTCAGTTGACATAGTTAATGTTTTGACCATGTGCATACAGTGATGTATGGTTTTCTTTGAACAAAAGGGGATCTTCGATTTACTATCATCTTTTTTCCATGCTGCTATGTTTTCCATTTTATTTTCCATATCAATGTTTGCCATTGCATGTGACTATTTGGTCATTGCAGTTTGAACTGGCAGCACCAATTATGCAAGCATCCAAGGTCGAACCCAGACATCAAGACTTTGTTCATAGACCACACATGCTCACCTACAAATGGTCCTCTTGCTCCTGCACCTGTCAGTCTTCCTGTTGCTGCTGTTGCAAAGCCTGCTCCTTATACATCTCTTGGGGCTCATGGTGTATGATATCTTAAATTGTTTATTTTCCTAACCCAGAACAGGCTTTTGATTTTGAGGAGTTGATCACTGAAAAATTCATTTCATCTTTTTGGTGTATAGCCCTTTCCAGCTACTGGTGCAGCAGCTAATGCTGGTGCCTTAGCTGGTTGGATGGCAAATGCTTCTGCTTCTCCATCCGTTCAAGCAGCTGTTGTTACTGCATCATCAATTCCTATTCCTCAAAATCAAGGTTTGCAATTTGATTGAGTTTTACTTTACTTTTTAGCAAACATGTCACTTTTAAAAAATAGTGATAACTGATAAGCTGAGGAACTAAAAAAAACAGAGAGAGAGATAAGCTGAAACAACATCGAACTTCTCTCTGATTGCATCAATGACACATTCTTACTTGGTACATGTCTTTGGATCCAAAATGGTTACATTTATTCCTTCTGATTCCTATGTTTACTTATATTTTTGCGGGAGAAAGAAGGATGTGTTGGGGATGGGGTCCATTAATTCCAATAATTTCCTATCTGTTTCCAATCTCTGTTTGATTCCACCTCATTTTAGTTAACCAGATAGTGTAACATGGGTAATATGGTTATTCGGGAGTTGGGAAATGATGATTAAGAGGTTGACTCTTGGTTAACATACTCGCTTGTCTCCCAGTTTCAGTCTTGAAACGTCAAAGAACACCGCCAACTGCCCTGGGTATCGTTGATTATCAGAATCCTGATCATGAACTAATGAAACGTCTCCGGCCTGCCCAATCTGTTGAAGAGGTATTTTGTGCTAATTTTGCTCCATGTATGCAACTTGAGGATAATTCACAATGTTTTTTGTCATTACGTGTACTGTTCTTAAAATCTAGGTTCCATTGTTTCATTGCTAATTCTGGACAGGCTTTCTTTTTTAGGCTACATATCCAGCATCTAGACAACAGGCATCTTGGTCTCTGGAAGACCTGCCAAGGACAGTAGCTTTTGCCCTGCATCAAGGGTCAACTGTCATGAGCATGGATTTTCATCCTTCTCACCACACATTGCTTCTTGGTATATATATATTGATAATATATGTCAATGATCATATTGGAATACATTACTGCATTCCTGCCCCCCTCTAACTTATTGTGTCATTTGAGCAGTTGGTTCTGTTAATGGTGAAATTACGCTTTGGGAACTCATCTCACGGGAGAGACTGTTTTCAAAGCCCTTCAAGATTTGGGACTTGCAAGGTTGTTCATTGCAATTTCAGGTCCTCTCTGATATCCTTTTGTACTGCACTTGTATTAATATATTTTCTTCACAACGTTGCTCCATTTGCTTTGATTGTAAATGAAAACCAAGAACCTTTGTTATGCCATCAATGTGGTGGCAATTTTTTGGTTTCACTGGACATCTTTTCTGTAACTTGTGACATATGGGACTTTGAAGCAACTATTTTGTGGGTCTTATATGCAATTTCTTGCAGGCTTCTGGTTTCAAAGATGCATCAATTTCTGTCACCCGTGTTGCATGGAGTCCCGATGGAAATTTTGTGGGTATGTAACAGTAGTTAGATAAAGCATTAAAGGTGTGCTGCTGGTATCTTAATGTTTTTATCGTTACAGGGGCTGCGTTTAATAAACACTTGATTCACTTGTATGCATATAATGGACCAAATGATCTGCGCCAACATTTAGAGGTGATTCAATCTCTTGTTGCTGCTTGCTTGGCTATTGAACCAAAATCTGTAACTATAGCATTGACTTGCCTTTGTCACCACAGATTGATGCCCATGTTGGTGGTGTTAATGATTTGGCTTTTGCTCATCCAAACAAACAACTTTGTGTGGTCACCTGTGGAGATGACAAGCTAATAAAGGTAAGCGAGATAACTTGTCAGGAGAGTTTTTTTTTATTAAATTAGGGTTCCAATGTTATCTAATGGAAGAAGTGAAACAGGTGTGGGATTTGACGGGACGGAAGCTGTTTAATTTTGAAGGTCACGAAGCAGCAGTTTATAATATCTGTCCACACCACAAAGAGAACATCCAGGTATCTCAAATGGAAGCAAAGGGCTCAACTGTTTTTCCTTTTGATTTCTCTTCTCACTGCTGTTTGGGAAGCTGAAGACAGTATTCTCTGGAAATCAGTTTATTGACTTGATTCAAAATAGTCTGTACAGCTTTACTATTTAACGGAGAATACAAGACATGAAATCAGGAACCGAATCAAATCATATATTAGGAGTGACCCCTAATTTATAGGAGTTGATTAATACCAAATCTATTTCCTAATTTATAGACAACGTAATATGGAATCTTCTATTTTAAAACAGAAGCAAATAGCTAACTGAAAGCTATCTATTTTCTTGTAATTGATGGCTTGGTTCCCTAGCACGGTGGTTGTGCTATCTGCATGCTTATTCAAAATATTTTTTATATTATGTTGATGCCAGTCTATCAAGCATTCATCTCTGCTGATTGTTAAACTGGTTACTATAGTTTGGAATGTGATTCAAGTGCTGTGGTGACAGTCATATCACATTTACTAAATTAATATAGTGTAGCATTGTTTATGTGGCACTGACTGTTGTAATTGCATGCATGCTTGCAGTTCATATTCTCAACTGCTACTGATGGGAAAATAAAAGCCTGGCTATATGACAATATAGGATCTAGAGTTGATTATGATGCTCTTGGCCACTGGTGCACTACGATGCTTTACAGTGCTGATGGTAGTAGGTAAGTTAATCATACTGTAAATTTGATTTGTTATTTTTCTGCTGCTCCATTTTCTACATTTTTTATGAGGTCTGATGAAATCCATGTTGAGCATTGTTCTTGTTTGATCTTTCTTCTTTCAACAATTGCTCATCATTTCTTTTCCTTTTTCCAGGTTGTTCTCTTGTGGAACAAGTAAAGAAGGGGACTCTTATCTAGTTGAATGGAATGAAAGTGAAGGATCAGTAAAGAGGAGTTTTCTTGGGTTTAGAAAGAACTCAGCTGGTGTTGTGCAGTTTGACACTACCCAAAACCACTTTTTGGCTGCTGGTGATGATGGTCAGATAAAGTTTTGGGATATGGAGAATATCAATGCCATCACAACCACGGATGCAGATGGGGGACTACAGGTCATTTTTGTCAATGGCCTTTTATCTTTTACGGAACACCTCTGCTTTTTAACTGTTGCTTAATCATATTAATTGCAACAGACTCTTCCTCGCCTGAAATTCAACAAGGAAGGGAATCTTCTTGCTGTTACCACTGCAGACAATGGATTCAAGATACTTGCAAATGCTGCTGGTCTCAGATCATTGAGAGCAGTTGAGACTCATTCTTTTGAAGCATTGAGATCACCTATGGAATCTGCTGCAATCAAGGTTATGTTGATTACTTTTAGCAAACTTGGCTGTTTCTTTGAAAGCATTAATGTTCTAATATCTGTTTGGACCTTTTCTTGTTCATCGGTCAGGTTTCTGGCACTTCTAGCATAGTAAATGCCAGTCCAGTGAACCTTAAAGTGGAAAGGAGCTCTCCTGTCAGGCCTTCTCCGATTCTTGTACGTCAACTATGTGATTTTAACTCTAGTTTTGATTTATCTATGTTTTCTTCAAAATTTTGGCATTCTACTTTCAGGGCTTGCAGAATTAATCGAGTTTATTGTTTGCTTGGCCTAAGTTTAACATGCGTTACACAGAGGCAGTGTTAGCTGTAGTTTTAGTTAATTAGCAATTACATGGTAGAGAAGATGGGGTCATCTTTTTCCTTCATTTTACAATGCACTCCTTTTCAAGTCACCATGTACCCCACATTCTTGACAGGATGTTTGCTTAATACTTTTTGCTTAGTGAACAAAGTCATCTGTTAAGAAATTTGGCCCTCCTTTGAAGGCTCTGTCCTGTTTATGATCTTTTTTCTCCCATTGATATATGTCTTCTTAATTTCTAACATAATTGTGCAGTAACAAATGATTGAGACTAATGTTTTTTTTTGTTTGAATTTCTTGTTTAAGAATGGAGTTGATCCAATGAATAGAAGCATGGAAAAGCCAAGAACTGTGGATGATGTAATTGATAAAACAAAACCCTGGCAATTGGCTGAAATTGTAGATCCTGGCGAGTGTCGATTAGTTACCTTGCCTGATAGCACAGATACATCAAGCAAGGTGTTTTAAGTTTCTTCTGTTATTTGTGTTTTATTACCTGTTTTTCTACTCTAATAATGTGTCAACTGTTCCATCTTTCTATACAGGTTGTTCGTCTTCTGTATACAAATTCTGGTGTTGGCATGTTAGCACTAGGAGCAAATGGTATTCAGAAGCTTTGGAAGTGGCCACGCAATGAACAAAATCCAAGTGGAAAGGTAATATCTGGTTATAAATGAGTTTATGTATTTCTTTCCTTTTGCTTCTCTAGATTTGTTTATTTTTTACCTTTTCTATCGTTGAATGGATTTCTGAAGCTGGTTGGTGTTTAAAAAGGCCACTGCCAATGTCGTTCCACAGCACTGGCAACCAAACAGTGGTCTTCTTATGACTAATGATGTCTCAGGTGTCAACCTTGAAGAAGCAGTTCCGTGCATAGCTCTCTCAAAGAATGACTCATATGTAATGTCAGCCACTGGTGGGAAGGTTTCACTGTTCAACATGATGACATTTAAGGTTTGTCTGCACATGCATGTCTTGCATAATATGGTTAGCTTTATAATTTTTAGTATTTTCAATAAATTGGTTGGTCTGCAGGTGATGACAACATTCATGTCTCCTCCCCCTGCTTCAACCTTCCTAGCATTCCATCCCCAGGATAACAATATCATAGCCATTGGAATGGAGGATTCAACTATTCACATATACAATGTCAGAGTGGATGAGGTGATTACTTGCTAAAAATCTACATGTTGATTTTTGTTCTTGCATTATGATTCCACTCTCTTAGCTGGATCTAATGCCTCTGCTTTGTTTTTCCAGGTAAAATCAAAATTAAAGGGTCATCAGAAGCGAGTAACTGGTTTAGCCTTTTCCACCAATCTTAATATCTTGGTTTCATCAGGTGCTGATGCTCAGGTACATGGGAGAAACGCTGCTTGCTTTTATTCTATGAGCTTTTGGTTGAATCTAGTATAGTGAAGCACTTGGCTATTTCATGAGACTTTAGATTTTGGGTTTAAAATTTGTAAGCTGCATGTGCACTCGGGCCCCCAGAGATGCTGGTTTGGTATATTTACCACTGTTTGAGGGGGCCTTCCTGTGGATGCTAATTGTAGCCTAACCCATGTTGGATTATTTGCATCATAAAGAAGAAGACAGAGTTGGATAATATGCCTTTTGTTTTCTAGGTCCTACTCCAAACCCCCCTTTTTTTCATTCATGTATAAGAGTTGGGAAGGATTGATGTCACTGTAATGCATATCATTGATATTATAGAATTTAAAAGTTATAGGGGAAGAACTGGCCATTTTCCAGGGATGGTGGGAGATAATTTCCGAGTAATAACCTGGGGATTCTAATTTCTGGACATTAACAATCAGCACTCAAATAACTGTTTGAGCATGTTATTTGGTGGTCTCCCAACTATATGAGATCAAGTGTTTATCTTGGCAGATAAATTCTTTGCTTGCTAAAAATGTCACGCTATTGAAACCCTTATATCAGATGACCATGCAACCATTCACGTGTAAAATAGCTTTTGTATTTGTGGCGCCAATCACCTTAATAACTACTTTCTGCAGCTTTGCATCTGGAGCATTGATACATGGGAGAAAAGAAAATCAGTTGCAATTCAAATTCCAACAGGAAAGTCACCTACCGGTGACACCCGTGTTCAGTTCCACTCTGATCAGACTCGTTTGCTCGTGGTTCATGAGACCCAGTTAGCAATATATGATGCCTCCAAGATGGAGCGTATCCATCAGGTACGTTTGACATGAATATTTTATTTTTGTCCGCTTTAAGAGATTCAGTGACAGCATCAACATTCTTTCGATTTTCCTTTGCAGTGGGTACCACAAGATGCCATTTCTGCACCCATATCTTATGCAGTCTACTCTTGCAACAGTCAATTAATTTATGCTACATTCAGTGATGGTAACATTGCAGTGTTTGACGCCGATCACCTGAGACTTAGATGCCGAATTGCTCCCTCGGCATATAACGGGTATGTGGTTTTTAGCGTGCCTTGTACTTGAGTTTCCAATGCCACCTGCTATTCCTCTCGCAATTAGTAGTGCCATCTTGATCTTTACACTAACCCTTGGGTGTGTGATTTTGTAGGAGCCAAACTGCTCACCCACTAGTTGTTGCTTCTCATCCACTGGATCCCAACCAGCTAGCTGTTGGGTTGACCGATGGGTCTGTTAAAGTTATAGAACCCACAGAATCAGAAAAGAAGTGGGGAACAAGTCCGCCTGTAGATAACGGGGTGCTAAATGGTCGGACAACATCATCATCCACTACAAGCAACCACACACCAGATCAACTGCAAAGATGAGAGCCCTTTTATTGTACTGTATTTGTTTAGGTGGCATCTGTAATTCATCAACATAGAATTTAGGTTCTTAGTCCCCCATATGTCCCTTATCAAAGGTAAGATCGGACATCGATGATTAGATACACACATTCTTGTATACTTGTCAAGTCAGCTGTAGTTATTTGATTTTACTCTCGCCTACTGATTTGCACTTTTGAACAGTTCTTGTATCGATAATTTTATTGCTTTTTGATTGTGATTGTGATTGTGATTGTGATTGTGGGAGAAGGAAATTTACTATAAATTAAAAGAAAGAGTTCCAGTTTTTTCTCAATTAATATTTTTTTGTTTAATTTTATTTTTTAATGTTAGATTTTTTTTTTCTCTTCACAAAGTATTATTCATTTGAGTAGTAATTTTTTTTCAATTAATATTTTTTTAATTTTTTTTAATATTAATTTTTTTTTAGTTCTTGTGACATGAATCTCATGTTTGGCGGGTCTTTTGACATGAATTTTATGTTTGATGGGTTAACTTGGTTTGGTAGGTTAATTTTGTTGATTTAAATTTTTTTTGATTAATTATTTTTTTAATTTTGTTTTCTAATATTGATTTTGATTTGATTGCTAATTAAATGTTATAATTTATTTTTTATTAGGGTATCTTAATTTTATGACATGAGAATAATGCTTAACAGATTAACTCGAGTTAGCTCGGGTTGTTTTTGTGTTTTTTATTTAATTGATTTTTTTTAAAATTTTATTATTCAATATTATATTGGTTGAGAATTGATTTTTATAATTTATTTTGATTTATTTTTTACGAGAATATTTTAATTTTAAAATCAAGTTAGTAACTCTTGTCTTAGGCTATATTTGTTAGGAGGGATGACTAAGGTAGTGTTTGCATTATGTTTTGGAAATGTTTTTGAAAAAAATTGAAATTTTTTAATTTTTTTGTGCTTTAAATTAACATGTTTTTGATATTTTTAGATTATTTTGATGTGTTGACTAAGCTAGTGTTTGACATTGTGTTTTGGAAATATTTTTGAAAAAAATTAAATTTTTTTATGTATGTTTTCAGATTATTTTAATGTGTTGATATTAAAAATAATTTTTTTTAAATAAAAAAAATATTATTTTAAAATAAAAAATTCTTTAAAAAATAATCCCTATCATATTTTAAAACATGATGTAAAAGAAGGATGGAACGAGTCAAATGAAGAGATGTACTGGAGGGAGGATGAATGATTTACCATCATTCTAATTGTTTGGTTAATAGGAAAAGGGAAGGATGAGAGTCGATCTAATTCTTATTTAAAAAAGAAATGGAAGATTAAGATTCATCTATCCAAATTAAAAACTATGAACAAGAAAAACCTTTCTTGGATCTTTATCCTTCTTGCTTAATGAAAGATAAGCCCAATCTTTTTTTTATTCCCTCTTCTTATATTCTTTCTTCTCTCCATGCCTCTTGACAAGTATCATTTTATTTTAAAAAATTTAATATCAAGAATCGAAGTCTTCAAATCCGGCCTGGTTGACGGCCCGGTTCAAGTTTCGAGTTTTAATCGAGTCATCGGGTCGTCCTGGTCAATTTCTATTTTAAAAAAAATTCAAAACAACGTCGTTTTAGAAAAAAAAACAAAAATCAACGGGTTGCAACCGGATTTTTGACCTGTTTTTACCGGGTCAACCGGGTCGGTCGAGTCATGACTTTTCTTATTTTTTCTTCAACCCGACCAGATTCCAGCCCCGAACCGGGCTGGGTTTCAAAACTATATAAAAAATGACTTATTTTTGTTCACTCTTTTTTTTTTTTATGTCAATTAGAATTTTAAATTATGGATAAATTTGGAAAATTTTATGGTGTTTAGAAAATAAATAAACTTAATGTTTTTACAATGGCTAGATTTTTTTTTCTTTCATTTTCTTTTTCATTTTTCTCTGCTTTCTCTCTCTTTTTGAGAGTAATTATGAGTAGTTATTTTTAGCATTATAAATTTCTTGGAAAATTAAGAAGCTTTCTTCATTTTAATAATTAAATTTTTTATTATTTCTTAAGATGAGTTTTATTAAAATCTAAAAGTTATATATTATTTTACAAATAAAAATATATTTTAGATTATTTTTAACCAAAAAAATATTTTTTTTAAAACCAAAACTAAAAATAGTTTTTCAAAATCTATTTTTTTTAAATCGTCAACTGTAAAATCTAAGTCAAACACACAATTAGTATTTCAAATGGGCCAACATGTTGATGGGCCCTATCCTCTTAGGGCTCTAATCTCACGGCCCTTTAATGAAAACGCCCCGTCTCTCCTCCTCCTTGATGTAACACTCTCCCCCTCCCTCTGTAATCCCCAACTTCTTTTATTAGGGTTTCTCTATACATTTCTGAAAAATCTCCACGAAAATTCATCAAATCCAATGGCGAATCGAACAGATCCAACAGCGAAGAACATAAGAGGGACAAACCCACAAAACCTAGTAGAGAAAATCCTGCGGTCCAAAATCTATCAACACACGTACTGGAAAGAACAATGTTTTGGGTTAACTGCAGAGACTTTGGTCGATAAAGCGATGGAACTCGATCACTTAGGCGGTACCTACGGTGGAAATCGTAAGCCGACGCCGTTTATGTGTTTGGTCATGAAGATGTTGCAAATTCAACCCGAGAAAGATATTGTTGTTGAATTCATTAAAAACGAAGATTACAAGTAAGTGAAATTAATTTTTTTTT
>Ga0325401_1005497_pt1 | contig 12142 bp, 8 predicted proteins | sample PopdelMetagenome_FD_205666 | JGI IMG/M metagenome (GOLD analysis project Ga0325401, IMG submission 205666) | Populus deltoides microbial communities from Bellville, Georgia, United States - Xylem-PdKOR-R2 | ecosystem: Host-associated > Plants > Phyllosphere > Stem > Wood/Secondary xylem | place...
GTTAATGTTGGAGCTGGAGCTATTCAAAAGGAAGGAAGTCATGAACTAGATGCTTATTTTTAGGCGCAGGGTTGGGAAATATTGTTAAGTTTGTTTAAAGGTGAGTTAAGATTATTTGGGAGATAGTCGCTGGTTGATTTCTCTAAATAATTTAGGACAAGTAGTTTAGGTATAGAATTTGATTTGTAATGATGGTGTTATCTCCAGATTAAATTAGAGAGTTATTTAGCAATTTACTATTTTAGTTTGGGTCAATTTTTGGTTTCTATCATATTTGGTAGCAGAGCAGATTATGGCCACTAACAAAAAGAGACTTGACAGGCTGGAGTTTGAATTCCCAGAGGTACATGATGGCTTGATGAGATCAACAACTAAGACGGGGGAGACACGAGCTCAAATGCAAGGGATGGAGGGCCAATTAAACGAGGTCCTTAACTCTTTATGTGGATTATGTCTTTCTTGGGAAAAATCATCCTAGAATTATGGTGAGAAAGGCACTACTTCTCGAGGAGGGCACACTAAAGAGGGAGGGTTCCACTAGCACAACCACTCATGATTCACCAACATGGATTTTCCAAAAAATTTTGGTGATGACCCAACTAAATGGCTTAATAAAGCTTCTCGGTACTTTAAATTTTAAGAGACTGTAGAGGAACGAAAGGTTACTCTAGCATCTTTTCACTTAGAGGGTGAAGCCAACCAGTGGTGGCAATAGCTCAAACGGGTTCAAAAAAATAAAGGACTAAAGATTACTTGGAACTTATTTGAATAGGAGATCATGACTCGTTTCGATCCTACTATAAGTGCTTTGATGAAGCCTTGTTCCGAGTTAAGCAAACTAGTACTTTTAGGGACTATCAATGTGAATTTAAGAGGTTGGCCAACAGGGTTGTTGAGTGGCCTCAATCAGCCCTTATCGGCACTTTCATTGAAGGCCTAAGGGATGAAATTGCAGATGAGGTGCACATGGCTAAACCATAGACCTTGCGAGAAGCTAATAGGATAGCCAATATGAAAGATGACCAGTTCATAAAAAGACGAAGACAAGGGCAAACAAAAGCAGTATGACCTACACTTCCATAGCGCCTTCTCATACCACCATTTTTAACAACCCCTGCAGCTCCAAAATAGGTGGTTAGCTTTCTAGTTAAGCGTCTATCATGGGAAGAAATGTAGTTAAGAAGAGATAGAGGCCTCTACTTCAACTGCAACAAACATTTCACCCCCAGCCATAAGTGTCGGACCCTACAATTTTTTTTATTGAAGAAGAAGAAGACAAGGAGGGTGAAACTAATGGCTATAGACTCAAATTTGGGAAAATAACTAAAGAGTTAGAGCAAGAAGCAGGAGGAGAGCAAGCATAAATCACTCTCTATGTTTTTCAAGTTGGAAGGGGCCTCATACCATAAAATTACAGGCATTCATTGGTAAACAATATGTTACTATGCTGGTTGACAGTGGCTCGAGCCATAACTTTGTAAGTTACAGAGTTGCTCGCCACCTTCATTTACCAATTACTTCTACCGAGAAATTCAATGTGAAAATTGTTGATGGGGGATAACTTTTTTGCCAATAGAAATATGAAGTAGTATAGCTGGAGATCCAAGGTTTCTGTTTTGTGGTCACATTATTTTCTCTTTCATTACAAGGACTGGATGTAGTATTGGGGTATATAGTGGCTAGTGGAGTTGGGACCAGTCTTGTGTGATTGGTGCAACTTGACTATGAGATTTAACTAGCAAGGAGAGCCAATAGAATTGTATGGCCAGAAGGATTCTTTTTCTACAAAAATTATTGTACAGTCTCTTGAAAAAGAAATTGAAGGTGGAAAGGCCTTATTTGCAGTGGTGGTCAAGGAAATTATAGATAGTGAAGGAAGAGGTGCTGCGGTGCCGTTGGCACGGGTAGGCTTTTAGAAAATTTTGCTGTAATTTTTAAAGAATCACAATCCTAACCTCCTTACAAAGAAGTGGACTACTGAATCCCACTTAAAAAAGGAATCTCAGTTGTCAATATGCGCCCTTATAGGTACGCACACTTCTAGAAGAATGAGATTGAATGCTAAGTATCTAAGATGCTGGAAAGTGGGACCGTTTATCCTAGTCGTAGTCTTTTCCTTGTTAGTTTTACTAGTTAAAAAAATGGTTCATGCGTTTCTGTACAGATTGAGCATTAAATGAAGCTACGATCAAGGATCGCTTTCCCATATTGACAGTGGATGATATGATTGATGAGTTATATGGTGCCAAGTATTTTACAAAGTTGTATCTTCAAGCCGGATATCATCAAATTTGAGTTCAACCAGATGACGTGCACAAGATGGCTTTTCAAACTCATAATGAGCATTATGAGTATTTGGTAGGGGTGATCATTTTCGGTTCAGTTCGCTTCGTTTTTTATCTAAAAAATAATCAAACTGAAATTTAAAAAAAAAAACAAACTGAAACCGGTTCAAACTGACTGGTTTCAGTTCGGTTATTTTAGAGCAAAAACCATAACCCAACCAATTGGCTCGGCTTTTTTTGTTTTGCTCGGTTTTGCCTGGTTTGGCTTGGTTTTTTCGGTTTGGCTCAGTTTTTTCTGGTTCGGCTCAGTTATTAATTTCAGTTTGATTTGGTTTTTTGATTTCAGGCTTATGAAACCGAAACCAAACCAAACCGGTTGGTTTTTTAAATATTCTAATCGGTTTAATTAATTTTTTTCACTTTTCGATTTTTTCGGTTAATTTTTTTTTGTTTTCTCGGTTTAATCAGTTTTTTGATTTTTTTGCTCACTCCTAGTATTTGGCCATGCCTTTTGGATTGTGTAATACGCCATTGTCATTCCAAGCAACCATGATTGCCTTTTTTAAGTCACTACTGTGTAAATTTGTTCTTGTGTTCTGCGATGATATTTTGATATATAGTCATTTGTGGGAAGTGCATTTAAAAAACATTAGAGTTGTCTTTAAAATTTTGCAAAGCTAATAATTTTTTTAAACACTCCAAGTGTGCATTCAAGCAAGTTAAGGTGGAATTTTTGGGGCATTTTATTTCTAATGAAGGAGTGCAAGTAAATGAAAGCAAAATTGCAACCATGAAGAATTGGCCAAGGCCCGATAATGTCACCAAGTTACGAGGATTCTTAGGACTCACTACTATCGTAAGTTCGTGCGCAATTATGGTACTATTGTAAACCTATTAACACAATACTGAAGAAAGAAGAATTTTAGTGGGATGAGAAGCCAAAAAAGGCATTTGAAGAGCTAAAAGTCGCCATGACCACAACCTCGGTATTGACTATTCTGAATTTCAATTAAATCTTTGCAATTGAAATCGATGCTTTAAATGCAAGAATAATGGTTGTTTATCCTCAATAATGTTAGCCAATAGCATATTTAAGTGAGCCTTGGGTTCAAGAAAGAAAGCTTGGCATATTTATTCCAAAGAGATGTTGTCAATTATCGAAGCAATTCGTTGTTGGAGGCCTCACCTTTTGCAAAAAAATTTCAAGTTTTGACTGACCAATGTAACTTACTTTTCTTCCTTGAACAACGAGTTTCTACTCCAGAATAATAAAAATAGTGATTAGGTTGCTTGGTTATGAGTATGAAATAATATACAGGTCTGACAAGGAGAATAATGTTGCAGATTCATTGTTTAGAGAAAGTGGGTTACCAACCATTTGGGCTATTTGTAAGCCTTAATTTAATGTGTAGGCTGAAATGAGAAGGGCAACATTGGAAAGTCCATGGGTCTAAAAGGTAAAGAATTACATGGAAGAAAAACCTGACAAATTAGTTGTCTATATGTGGAAAGATAATTTGTTATGGTATAAAGGGCGTGTAGTGGTTCCACCAGAATTTACCATGAAGCCATGTTTACTCAAGAAGTTTCATGACACTAAGACAGGTGGTCATTTAGGAGTACTACGAACATGGAAGAGGATTGCTCAAGCTTTTAATTGGAATGATATTAAGAAAAATATGCAGAATTATGCGGCAACATGCAATGTGTGCCAAAGGAATAAAGTTGACTCTCGATCGCCTGCAGGCCTTTTGCAACCTCTCCTAATGCCATCATAAATGCGAGAGGATATCTCTATGGATTTTATAAAAGGCTTACATAACTCCAACAATAAGAATGTCATATTTATGGTGGTGGATTGATTAGCGAAGTATACCCATTTTATTGGTGTTAGCCACCCCTTTATAGCCAAGAAAATAACAAAATTATATGTGGAAAATGTAGCTCGTCTCCATGGTATTCCTTATATTATCATTAGTGATCGTGGTGCTTTATTTACTAGTAATTTCTAGCAAGATTTCTTTAAGTTGCTAAGAGTTTGTTTTAAAAACCATGTTATAAGTTATGCTTTATGCAATGTTGTATAAGTTAATATATATGTTTATTATCATCATAAAAACTAAATAAACCTAAAATAAAGTGATTTTGGATTTGGACCAAAAAAGACTCGATCCTCACTTTTGACGATAACAGTCTTTGGATATAAAAAGATGGTAAATGATTAATTGAGCTTGAATTTGTTTCTAATTATTACAGTGAAAAAGTGTTTAAAAGCTATTATTCATGTTTAATAAGCTTGTAATGAGTTGAATTAACCTAACCTATATTTGCTCGCTTTGAGAAAAAAGGAAATGTATTTTCAAAAGCAAACATTTGCTCAAAAAAACCAAAGCATATAAAAAACAAAACAAAACACCATAATTATTGATACATCATAAAGACTCAAGAAGCCTGATCCAAGATATCTTGATGTGTTGATTGTAGAACAGGGAAGATTAAGTCAGAAAGATGTTAATGTTAGAGCTAGAGTTATTCAAAAGGAAAGAAGTTGTTGCAAGGTGACGTCGAATAGCGGGCTAACCTTTTAAGAGTTATTGGGAAAGAAAAAGGTTTTGAGTCTAATCATTAAATTATGATTATAAGGTTCAGGAGTCGCCACCTTATTATGGTTACTAAGAAACCTAAGTTCTAGGAAATTGTCTCAGCTTTCAAAAAAAAAATTGATGCATTTGGACTTCTAGAACTCGAGATATGGGTTGAACACTGAACAATGTTTGGGCTGCAAGACAGATTCTGACTTCTCCATTGTTGCTAAGATTTGGACTTCCAAACAGTAGAATTGAGTCTTGGACTCTGCATGAATGTTTTAGGCTTATGTCTTAGCTTTTTAGCCATATAAACCAAATTGAAATCCAAGTTCTACAGCTCCAGTTATGATCCAATAACCGAATGGTGTTCTAGTTTGGACTGAACCAGCATCTATTTTCTAAGCTTAACCCTCTTTTTGTCTTTTTAATTTCAGTAGTTGAACTCATCAATTAATTCTTTGATTTATGTGATAGGCCTGCATTTAAAATGAGCATTTACCATAAATTAAAGCTATCTTATATTATCAGACTTGTTATTATAAAACATGCTTAAATTAGGGAATTTAATGATACTTTAAGTGCAATATGATGATATAAAGCCTTAGTGAGAATGCACTTTTAAGAACTAATCACACCCCCCAGCCAGTTTATTACTAGCCCCTAGTAATCAAAGCGTTAAAATAGAAAAATAATTTGCAAGTTCCACAAAGCAAGGCATTCATCATTCAACTTCCATTAATCTATCTAGATAAACAAACTCTCATTAAATTTATATATCTGCTCAGTACCTCTTAAACAAAATATTAATAAACCTTCCTTTTTATGTGCTAAATGTATGAAAACATAGATGATGGGGCTTTTATTGGAAGAAAATAATATTATGTTCTAATGTTTAAGGTTAACTTTCTTGGGTTGAGATTATTATCTTTTTTTTTTCTCCTTTTTTTAATGCATCTTTAACCCATGTAACGAGCTTTCGGCTAATGACTCCTAGACGAGTTGGTCTTAGGGCATTAGGTGTTGAGACACCCCTACGAGCTTAGTAACTCGGGTTGCAGATACTAATATGTAGATAGTGCAATGTTTGATTCCCTTATGCTTTTCTCCTTAACCCATGTAACAAGCTTTGGGCCAATAGCTCCTAGACTAGTTGGTCTTAGGGTATTAGGTGTTAAAATACCCCTTTGGGCTTAATTGCTTAGGTTAGGGAGGCTACGAAACCGAACTTATCTACGTTTTTATTATCATCAATATTATCAATTTGCTTTTTTTTTTTTGCAAATCATATATTATCCATTTCCCTTAGTTGTTACCTTTAACAAAAGAACATAAATAATGTAATAATCCAATGTGCAACCTACAATCATATGTTAAAGTGTGTGCGTGTGTTAAAATGAAGGTTTAAGAATACCTGTTAAATGAGTATATGAGCAGAATCAAGTGATAACAATGCGAGAGTTTATAAACCTGAATATTTCAAGAGAAGTATGTGATAAACCTTGTTATGAATATTGCAAATAACCATTAGAAAATGTTTACTAAGATGCATCTCAAGAGTCGATAAAATTCTCCCTTACTCTGCCATCTAGAAATAACAGTTTTGTCAAATGCTTTTATTAAAAATAGTTAGTTAGTTATTTTTTTTATGTCAACTATTACCCTCTCCCCCAAATCAAAACGAGACATTGTCCTCAATGTCCTAAGGTAGAAAGATAGAGCATAGAAGACATCACCTGAAACAACGAACATTGACAAACCTGAAACATACTTAAACAAATATAAGAAGTAACAAAACACAAATATTATGCTCGTGATTATGTATGTACATGTAGTTGTGATTGTGGTTCACATATTTCCTTGGTTGTACGTCCAAGAATGGTTTAAACGCCCTATATGGGTTGGGGATAGGTTTCTCATCCAGTTTTCTTAAAAATTAGCAAACAGGGTCTTTTTTAGTCAGATTCTCAAGACTAAGTCAATCATGTTCTTTATGAAAATGAGGCTATAAATCATGAATTGCACGATACACATCTCTACTAGGATGCGTCTCAAGAGTCAATAGAAGATTATCTAAAGACTCCTTACTTAGGCCATCTTTAATGAATTGTATTTTATCTTCACGGTTTACAGATATCATTCCTAAATAACAACATGTTGCATTACAAGTCCATCTGGCATATCGATGACAGACTTTCAATCGTTTTGCACGACGTTTTTTTGCAAAAGTGTTTTTACCTGTTCCAGGCATGTATGAAATGAAAGACTTAGAGAACTCATCTGATAATTAGACCTTTACTTCAATTAACCAATGAATATCTTTAGAAATTCCATGATTCATTAACAACCTCAATCTTGCACACTTAGCATAGTAAATTTTTGTAATTGCATTTTGAGGCAAAGCGGGAAAATACTTTTTTAATTTTTTAAGAGTGGTGTCCATTTTTAGATGAGAAGTGGAAAAGAGATGCAAAGAAAGGAGAAAGAGCAAATAATTGCACAAATATTTACACAGATATCAGTTATTATGAGAAATTGAAAGAACTGACTTAAGAGTCACGGAGTATCGTTATCCGCCATTTGACCGGGGTGAAAGAGAGTAGCAAAACAAAAGTCACACAAAAAAGAAACACAAAAACAATGTGAGAAAAACAAAATAATCAACCTTTATATACAGGATCATTCAAACTAATGGATTCATTTTCACTAGGAAAATTATCAAAGTGAGCTTTCAAACGATGTCCATTTACCTTAAAAACATTGTCATTCTTTGAATTCTCAATATCAAAGGCCCCATAAGGATACACATGTTTCACAATAAATGGACTGCTCCATCTTGATTTTAGCTTTGTAGGAAATAAACGGAGTTGAGAATTATAAAGCAAAACTTTTTGACCAGTATCAACTTTTTGACAATTTTCACAAGTAATACAAAATGCATGTGTGTCCTTGAACATGATGGGCCAGTAGTTTCAAAGATTTCAGAGTTGTGATTGATTTTCCTTTGTTTGGTCATGGCATGAGGAAATGGAAGTGCTGGCGAGGAATCAGTCTTTTCTTTGCAATGTTTAGATTCAACCCCTTCCTTACCCTTAGAGATTAACTCATCATCTTTCTCACAAGGTTCAAGAATGGGTTTTTCAATAATCTTACCACTGCGAAGAGTGATGATTGATTTGACTTGATCCATGTGTTGGCTTCTAGAACTACTTGCATTTACATTGTATTGCCCTTTGGATTTTGCTATAGTTGAAATGGAAACTTACCTTTCTCTTGAAAACTAAGAGAACATGTGAATTTTGCAAGAGCATCTTTTAGATCTGCCATGGTTTGAGCATTTTGAATGTTGATTATCTCCTGCTTTTCAATGAATGCATGCAATGTTTCATCAAGATTTCTTTTAGGAGGTGGAGCATAAGGAGATGCATGTCCATGAGAATTTTGAAAATTATAGTGTGCTTGAAACGGTGGCTGTGAAGTTTGTGCATCACTCTTCCAACTGAAATTTGGGTGATTTCTCCAACCAGGGTTGTATGTTTGCGAGTATGGGTTATGATTGGGCCTTTAGAAACTGTTTAAAGCATGAGCTTGTTCATGGAGGCATTTCTTAAAGGAAGGCAAAGTTGGACAATTATTTGTTGAGTGTTCATTGGTTTTACAGATTTGACACACAATGTCTTGAATATATTTTAATTGACCACTCCTTTTCAATTCTAGTGACTCGACTTTTCTAGCTAAAGATGCAAATTTGGCTTGGAGGTCATGATCTTCTCTAAGTGATGTGCCGTGAATGATTCGAAATCCAGCAACAATGAATCTGACGAAAATGGATGAAGGATGGGTCTGGTTGTATTGTATTTTTTTTTGGTGTTTAGGCTGGATTATAGTGATTTTAAGGTAAATAAGATGGGGGATAGACTAGAATGATACTTTGATAAGTCGATCTGGACGTCACAAAGATCAATCAAGGATTTCGACGCCACACTCTTTGTGATTGAAGAGTGATAAGTCAAGTAGGGTTCTTCACAAAATTAATTTGGAAGAACAATTCGTAATTCTGTGAATTAAGTTTCAAATATTGGCCAAAAATGCCTTATTACATATTCTGATACTATATTTATAACTAGAACATCCCTCCAAAGTTGGGAAAAATTCAACATGGCAGAAGTCAAACCTAAAAAATAGACTTTGACAAACTAACCTAGATAAATTAACTAGCACATGTTTTTTGACCTTTCTAACATAAACAGACCAAATTTAAAACAACCATATCTTCTTACATAAAAGTCCAATGCAATCATGGTTAGACAATCTAGAAAGAACATGTTCTGAACTTGCAATCCACCTAGATTAGTCTTGTTTTTACATGCAATGGATGACTTCAAATTCAGATTCAAATTCATTTGTTGTTCTGACCATAAACAGCATCAATTCCTTCACTTATTTGCATATCAACCCAAATTCAAGTAGCCCAACATCAAAAGAACCATTAAGGGCTTTTCCCATCTCCAAGTTCCAATTGTAGTCAAATAAACATCCTTGAACCAATTTCAAATTAATTGCTAATTTTTAACTCCGACGCAGCTTCAATCATTCCAATTTGACTCGTCAAGGCCCTTTGTAGTTGTTTCGCTCTCGCTCTTGTCATTGGACCATCTGAATCCTCTTGCATATTAGTTTTAGCTTTACAAGATGGATTATAATTCCCATGATGCACATCACTAAGGTTATACATACCTCCACTGGATGTATGAGTTTTACTTGGTGCCTCATAAGTGCTTGTAGTATCCCAATTTTGAGCATTTTCAGTTAGCAAGTCTAGGTACTCCATTGCTTCATCAAGGTCTTTATCTTCAAAAGTTCCATTGCACATCAATTCTACAATTTATCTATCTTTAGGTGTTAACCCTTCATAAAAATATGAAACCAATCTCCATGTTTCAAAACCATGATGAGGGCAAGTATTAAGCAAGTCTCGATACCTATCCCAACAGTGGTAAAATGTTTCTCCTGGTTTTTGAGTGAAAGTGATGATTTATCTTTTGAAAGAGTTTGTTCTGTGAGACGGAAAAAACTTCTTTAAAAATTATTGTTGCATTTCATCCCAACACACATATGGACCTTGGTCTCAAAATTTGTACCCATGTTTTAGCTTTATCTTTTAATGAAAAGGAAAAAGCTTTAATCTGATGATGTTCATGCTACAATTTAAGTCATTATAGGTGTTACAGACCTCCTCAAATTCTCTCAAATGCAAGTATAGATTTTCTAGATCTAAGCCATGAAAAGAAGGTAAAAGTTGAATAATGCCTGACTTAAAATTAAAATGAGATGCATTAGGGGGGAAAACTATGCATGAGGGTGCACTTGTTCTTGTAGGATTCATGTGGTCTCTAAGTGTTGTAACATGGTTATTCTCATTATTCTCATTATGAAGCAACTGGTTATCTTCTTCGGCCATATTTTCTGAAAATGATGAGGATACCCTACAAAGTCTACCACTTAATGTATGTGACCAAACTCTCGTGCACGTGTAGGAAAAGAATAAAAGGAAGAAAAGAAAAGAAAAGAAAAAGAAACAAAACAAAAGAAAACAAAAGAAACAAAAGTTAGATAAAATGAAAAGTAAAAAGAGAAAATAAAATAAGTATTATAATTTATACAAGAATTTACCTCCTCGACAACGGCGCCAAAAACTTGACATGACCAAAGAGTTAATGTCTTCTTCCAAATGTAGGAGTGTCGAAGTAATAAATAACCCGGTAAGACCGGGGTCGAACCACAGGGAGGTAAACTATATAAACTACAAATATAGAAATAGATAATAACATAAAAGGAGTTAAAAAGAGATTTGAGATGTGATATTGATATAAGGATTAAACAAGGATAAAATAATTGTCAAGGTTAGAGGATCCACTAGTGGTATTTCAAACAAATATAGTATAAACTCTTTTTATTACTCAACTAGACACCACACACGAAGGAGGTTCCAATTGGATTATAAATTTTTAACATGATTACATTAGTTATCTTATTCGAATAATGCTAACACTTGTAAATATTGTCAGGTATTCGTGATTATAACTTATATTCACAACAAATCAAGTTCCTTTCATAGCACACATGTCGGTTATACCATACGGTTGGGCTGTGAAAGTGCCAAGTATTTGTTGTACCAAGGGTTTACATCATAAATCTAGATTAACCATTTAACAAGCAAAGTATTAAAATTGAACAAGATAACAAATACAAAACATGTTAGTATCAAACATTAAAGTCCATATTGAGTTTATACTATACTTATTCTTACACATTATTGTAACCTTTTCACCTTCACATAATAAACTTAACTAAACATAATGAAAGAGAGAAACATAAATACAAGATAAGAACATAAATAAGATATATGTTAACTAAGGAAAGGAAAGGAAATGAAAGGCATAAACAAGAGATTAATGAAAGCAAAACTTAAGCATTACAAAAATATAAAGAGAGAGAGCAAGAACATGATCTTGATTTGAAAACCAAGATGTCAAAATGCATGGCAAATGCTTCCTTTTATGGGCCAAAATTTGTAACTATTGATTTGATGACTAATTGTTGAGTGGGTGGCCATATCTTGACTTGGTGACAATCCTTATCTTCTTGTCTGAACAAAATGTCATTATTAACGTCAGAATTTGAATAGATTGTCCTCATGAAAGTTTTAGGAAATTGTCTCAGCTTTAAAAAAAAAGTAAAATTGATGCATTTGAACTTCTAGAACTCGAGATATGGGTTGAACACTGAACAATGTTTGGGCTGCAAGACAGATTATGACTTATCCGTTGTTGCTAAGATTTGGACTTCCAAACAGTAGAATTGAGTCGTGGACTCCGCATGAATGTTTTAGGCTTATGTCTTAGCTTTTTAGCCATATAAACCAAATTGAAATCCAACTTCTACAACTCCAGTTATGATCCAATAACCGAATGATGTTCCAGTTTGGACTGAACTAGCATCTATTTTCCAAGATTAACCCTCCTTTTGTCTTCTCAATTTCAGTAGTTGAACTCATCAATTAATTCTTTGATTTATGTGATAGGCCTGCATTTTTTTTTTTTTGGTAAGTTGACGTATGTATTAAAAGAAGAAGATACAAACATTGATAGGCCTGCATTTAAAATGAGCATTTACCATAAATTAAAGCTACCTTATATTATCAGACTTGTTATTATAAAACATGCTTAAGTTAGGGAATTTAATGATACTTTAAGTGCAATATGATGATAA
>Ga0325401_1005498_pt1 | contig 12140 bp, 4 predicted proteins | sample PopdelMetagenome_FD_205666 | JGI IMG/M metagenome (GOLD analysis project Ga0325401, IMG submission 205666) | Populus deltoides microbial communities from Bellville, Georgia, United States - Xylem-PdKOR-R2 | ecosystem: Host-associated > Plants > Phyllosphere > Stem > Wood/Secondary xylem | place...
GAACTAAGGCTTGAGGGACCAAGTTTGAGATTGAAAATAATTGGAGGGACTAAAGTTGATAGGTAATGGAAAATGGTTGGTCGTGCATTGCACGTACCAGTGAGTAAAGAAAACCTCTACGCTCTAGTGGTGTGTGTGGCTTTTTTCGATGTTAGAATGCCGCCATATTTAATGGCATTCAATTCATCTTGGTAAGACCTTTCCAGCGGTGCTACGTGTGTGGCAATTGGTTCTGCACTGAGGGCCATTTTTAATTTTTTTCTTCTCATCCATATTTTCTCTTTAATCTCCTTGAACTTCACATTGCTCTATCAACAAAGTACTCCTCTCATTGTTTTTTATAGATTGAGTCCTTTTTTATTTTTTTGTTGTGAGTTCTTTTTAAAATTGATTTTTACTATCAACTTAATCTTTCAATATTGAATTGGTTGAGTATTGAACTTCATGATTGTTTAATGAGGTAATCCGGATATCATAATCTAGGTCGAAGGTTTGAAAAGCTAACCTGAGTTAATATCTTTCTTTCTTAGGTCATTTTTCAACACTGATATTCTTTTTCAATTCTATCCATCAACATTAAATTTGTTAGAGATTGAGTTTAATGATTTTCTTCAGTTTTCTTTTTACAAGGCTATCATGATCTCGTAACCTGGGTCGCAAGGTTAGTGTGTTAGCTTGGATCGATTTAAATTATTTTTCAGGGTGATTTTTTTAAAAAATTAATATTTTTTCTGTTTTGTCCTTTAACATTAAGTTTTTTTTTTTTTTTTAGAATCAAGGTTCATGTTGTTTTTTCATTTTGCCTTTTATTAGGCTATCTCGTTTGGATGTCCAAGGTCGTAAGGTTTGGTGGTTGGTTTGTTGATGATTTTTTAATTGATTTTTCTTTTCATTTTATCCTTCTATATTGGGTTTATTGGGTTTATTAGGAACTTGACTTTGTAATTTTCTTTGATTTGCTTTTTATGGGCTTATCTCGGATTTACGACCCAGGTTGTAGGTTTTACATGCTAAGTTGAGTTGAATCAAGTCTTTTATTTTGTCATTTCTTGATTTTTTTTTTAATTTAGTCCTTTAACATTAAGTTACTTGAAAAATGAGCTTCATAATTTTATTTTTTTTAGCAAGCATATTTTGGTGTGCAGATCATCATCATCACTTTATTTTTTAATCTAGTTCATTTATTGTTGTTGTATTTTTTTTATCATACAATTAAATAAAGCCAACTTCTTAGATCAAAACAGGTCTATGATCTGAATTGCAGATTTTTCTTACTTCTTTAAAAGTAACAACACTTAAACATCTTTTTTATATAAAAAAATCAGATAAGCCCGTGACATAGCACATGAATCAATCTACTATTATAAGTAACATTAAAAGGTGCGCGGAATCAACTATGCAAAAAGCATTGTGGATCACTTTACAAAACATTGTGGACACACTATTCACAATGTTTTTTTTTTCATTTAGTTTTTTTTGGACCAAATTATAGGTCAATTTAGGTTAATTTGTTAGGGAGCGTGAAATTAAAAGGCAAGGGACTAAAGTGAAAAAAAAATAGATGAAATTGGTGGCTTTTTAGAATTTTAGGGTGAAAATCCTATTTTTCCATTGAAAACATAACCAAGAAAGGGTGATATTGGGGTAATTTAGTAATTTCACAATGGTCTATTTGTCATTCTAAAATTTAAATGGGGTAAATACATCTTTTCATTTTATGATACAAAGTAAAATGATCCTTATACCCATATATTCAAAATTATTTAAAGCCTATGTTTAAGGGTGTTTTTGTCTTTGCTATTTTTAATGAATAGTAAAATGGCTTACATGCCTCTAGGTTTGGATTTTCTATAATTTATGTTCAAGGGCATTTTTGAATTTGTGCTTAGACTTTTTTGTAATTGTCAAGTTGATTTAGGGCGACTATGTAATTTAATATATACAAATATTATTAAAAAGAGTTGTTGATGGCTTGTTAGTGCGTGGGAAGCCCAACATTATTTGGACGGTGTGTGCGGGGATACCTGGTGATCAAACATCACCTTCCACAATGACATTTGAATCGTCTTGACGTGCATCTACGAGGAGGAGGTGCATGTGGCCAAAGGTCATTTAGTTTAGCATCAACGACCTTTCCCCCCTTTTTCTCTCTCTCCTACTCAATTTACATGCATGTACCTTCAAGATTTTAAAGAGGCCCTTTAATTGTTAATCCCTTCAGATTTGGTCCCTGTTGTTTTAGTTATTATTTATTTTATTTGAAATAATTTATAAAATTAAAAATCCTTTTCAATTTCACCCCTTTCAACCTTTTCATCTTTCAAACTTGGTCTCTATTCTTTTCATTGCTATTTGTTTGGTTTGAGATAATTTTTAAAATTAATGTTTTCTTACAATTTCATCCCTAACATTAAGTTTAATTTGATTTTCATATCAAATTTGATCCTTATTCTTTTAATTTTATTTTACCCTTTTATTAATTATAATTTGTTTTCAATTTAATGCCTAAGTATTCGATTTTAATTTACTTTTATGTTGAATTTGGTTTCTATTTTTTTTTATTGTTGTTTGTTTTGTTTTTGTTTTGAATGCCTTTTCACTTGCTTTTTTTTCTTTACAATTCAATCCCTTATCATTTTTTAGTTGATAACTATTTTTAGTTATTTTCTATTTTTATAAGGTTAGTCATAGCTTTATGGTAAAGATCACAAATTTCAAAAGTTAACTGAGTTGTATTTAGTTTTTTTCTTGGTTTTTTATAATAAAATTGATTTATCTTTAATTTTGTTATTCAACATTAATTTTTTTAATTGTTATTCATGCTTTTTTTTCTTTAACTTTCCTTTATGTGGTGTTATCCCAATTCCAAGTTGACTAGATTTTTTTTCATTGTTTTTATTTATTTTTATTTTTTTAGTTTCTTTGCTAACCATTTTTTTATTGATAATTTTGCTTCATTGTTTTTGGGTTTACCTTCTATGTGGTTGATCTCGGTCTCATTACCACGGTCATGGTTTTGAAAATATACACTAGTTAATTTTGGTCTTTTTAAAATTATTTTTAATTTCATCATTCAAGATATAATTTTTTAGTGAGTGATCTTCATTTTTTTTTTTCACTTTCCTCTCCATGAGTCCACGCTAATTTTGTGCCCATGGTAATAAGTTTACTAAAGTAACTAGATTGACCTCTATTTTTTTTTTCACTTGTTTTTTTTTAAATCTTGTCATTTCATAATTATGATAATTGGTCTTTATATATTTATTTAATTTTTTTATTAATGAATTTTTTTATTGGATATAATCATTTGATTGAATTTTTTAATTTAACTATATAGAATAAAATTCCAGATATAATTAAATGGTTGATCTGTATTGCTAGATCAAATATTTTAATACTAGTTATTTTTTGATTAAATATATATAAATATTATGGTTTATAATTAAGATTTTTTTTTATAAAATAGAAAATTTTATATATTTTTTTAATAAAAAGTTCTTATTTTACCTGGGAGAAAAATTTTCTTTGCCTGCTTCTTACAAATATTATTATAAAATAACGTCAATTCGAAGAAAATATTTGACAAAAATATTGATAAAAAAACCTTGGTTGAAATTTTTTTTAAAAATGTTTGAGGACAAATTCATATTTTTGGAAATCAAATCAAATAAAAAATAGACATTTAAGCAAGTAAAAATTAATTAATTTCGTTCTCCAAACAGGGAACAAGAAACCAGAGAGAGAGAGAGAGAGAGAGAGAGAGAGAGTCCAAGATCCGCTCCCCTTCGCTCTTCCACACACACAGAAAGACAGAAGAGAGAAAGAGAGAGAGTTCAGAGATAGATGGGGTGCTCTTTTTCGGGGCTGAATGCATTATACGACGCCGTTAACGGAGGGGGAGATGTGTGGATCAACGAGAACAGATTCAGGATCGTGAGGCAGCTTGGTGAAGGTGGATTTGCCTATGTGTTTTTGGTCAAGGAGGTGGTCAACGCCTCCGCTCCTGCTTCTGGTGGTGGTGCTGTTGCTGGTGGCCTCTCTAAAAAAGTCAAGGACAAATCCCATCTCTCTGGTACCTTCTCATTCTCAAATCTTAATTAAAAAAGATTCGATTTTTATTACTGACATCTATTTCCTTTCTCTTAAATATTTCCTTACGTATTCTCTTGTGGTTGCTGAAATATGGATCTTAAAGCATATGGGATGTCATTTATGTGGACATCATCATTTGGTGTTTGAGTGATTAGTGCTGTAATGTTTTGTAATTGATCCCTGATCTACAACATTTCTGTTGTAAATTATGCCATTTGGATATGCATTATATGGTCTTGATTTTATGAGGGAAGCTAGAATGTTTTGTTGTTGAATTTAATCTTACGGTGTTTCATTGGTCAGGTTATTTAGCTGATCCTAAAATTATGATGTTTTTGAATTTGTATGAGATAAGCACCTTGAAAAGTTTTCAGTTCACTTGTATCTGGGGCAGAAACATTGAATCTTGAAACTCAATCAGATCTCTTAAATTAGACCTTGTTTGGCATTGCAGCTCAATCATGCTTTTAATTTTTTGAGTGTTTTGGGATCGTTTTAATGTGCTAATGTCAAAAATGAATTTTAAAAAATTAAAAAAAAAACATTATTTTGATGCATTTGAGAGTAAAAAACACTTTGAAAAGCAACCTCTATCACACTTTCAAAATGTACCATCTCAGCTTTTTTCCTCCTTTCACTGTAAAATGATGAATATGTGTATGATGAATATGTCTGCGCGCGCATACAACTTTTTTTAGCATTTGGGAAAAAGAAATGAATTCAGTTACACCATCGGTCTGACTTTAAATACTGTGTAGGTGATGGAACTTATGCTATGAAGAAAGTTCTTATTCAGAATAATGAGCAGTTGGAGTTGGTACGGGAAGAGATTCATGTTTCTTCACTATTCAATCACCCCAATCTGCTTCCCCTTCTTGATCATGCTATTATTGCAGTCAAGGTAATAACTGCAAGTTCTTCCTTTTCAAATTATTGTAGATAGATTTCTTATAAAATTGATGTTGTGTTTGTCATTAATTCATCTGAGTCTCTTGGATGGACATATTCTGTCTATCTGCATCATGGTTGGGAAGTTTTTGAGAGAAGAGCATTCATTGGGTTTTGTTGAAGTTTCTTAATGCCTATGTGTCTGTATCTGTGTGTGCATCTCCTACATGGATTTCTAATCCAACAATGTTTTCCTATCCAATCAGAGGCGTAGAACCCTCTATTTGTGAAACTATCACTGCAGAATCCCCTTCATGTTCATAGCTAGTAACCTATGTGTAGAAGTAATAGCACGTTGTATAACAGAAGAATAGGAACTTGTATGTTGAATTGAAAATAATTTTTGTAAAAATGTCATGCGGGTTGGACTTTCTATATTGCTTTAACAAATGGGAAATTCCAGCCATTAACCATTTTCCAAACATGAGGCCAAGATCCTTTCGTGTCATTCGATGAGATTAGGGTTGATTTTTATTCTGTGCTTCAAAATTAGTGACAAGGAGACTTGAAAATAACTTATTTTCAAGTCTCTTCTTTCATACCTTTTACTTAAACATTCTTTTGTCCTGTTATGTTTTACTGGATAGGCTACTCAAGAAGGATCTTGGAACCATGAAGCCTATTTGTTATTTCCAGTTCACTTGGATGGAACCTTACTGGACAACTCCACTGCTATGAAAGCTAAAAAGGAATTCTTTTCTACCACAGATGTTCTTCAAATATTTCGACAGGTGAATAGAAATGATATATAATTTTCTTGTTAATTCAATACATTCTGATCTCGAAGCAGGATTGTTATGCAGTAGTATCTTTACATGTGCGTTAATATCATACTTTGATATGCATCAAATGTATTGTGTCCTATGCCCACTTATGAAAAATGCCGCTGCAGCTTTGTGCAGGGCTGAAACATATGCACAATCATGACCTTTCATATGCACACAATGATGTCAAACCTGGTAATGTTCTCCTAACACATAGGCAAGGGAAATCACCTCTTGCTATATTGATGGATTTTGGGAGTGCCCGACCTGCAAAAAGGCAAATTCGATCTCGCTCAGAGGCACTACAGTTGCAGGTAATTATTTTTTTTCTCCTTTTCTTTTCATACTAGCAGATTGTAATCTTTTACTCTTCTATGTTCATTCTTCATCAGTATCATTATTAGCAACCTTCTTAGTGCATCCATGTACCAATATATATTTTTATGGGTTTTTGTTATGTACTTGTACAATTTTTTCTTGGTGCATACTTATGTGATCTTTAAAGCTTCATTCGATTGAATGTTTTGTACTTGTTCAATTTCTTCATCTATTTTTCATAATAAAAGTTAAAATGTTCTTGAAGTTTATTTGATTATGAATTTATCACCACACAAGGGAGCCTTTACCTTTACTTTTTAGTTTGTTTAGCATATGTGGATTTCTGTAAGATATTAGCATCCACCACTGTATCATGACTAGATTTTGATGGCTATAATGTAGGAATGGGCGTCTGAGCATTGTTCAGCACCTTTCAGAGCTCCTGAGTTGTGGGATTGCCCCAGCCATGCAGACATTGATGAGAGAACTGATATTTGGTCACTAGGATGCACACTATATGCAATAATGTAAGAATCGTTTGCTCAAGTCATAATTTTTATTCTATTATCAGAAATCATTTGTAACTAGTCTTGTGTTGTGTACTTCTTACTTTCTGCAGTGAAAACTGTTTGATTTTATATATGCCTGTGCTTACCCCCTATTGAGGAACACGGAGTCCATCTGCTGTTTTGTATAATTTTAGGTTTAGTATTTATTAACTTTTTTTTTTCTCTTAATTCTTATTTACAATGGTATTGAAATTAGTTTATATGGTTGCATATATAACTCATAGATGCGTTATCATGTGTGTGAGTGTGAGCACATGCATGCTTTGTTTGTGTGTGCATGTCTGTTGTATCGATGTGTTTGCTGCAAGCATGTTCCTGGGTGCATCATGTTTTCTGAAACTTCATATTCTTGTACATTCACATTTCCTTTTAACTGTTGTTTGTAATTTCAAAATCTGTTGCCTTGCCCTCTAAGGTGAAACAAGATCTCATTTATGTCTCAACCAGCAGCTACATGTTTCTGACTTTTCTTATGGCTGATTCCACAGGTACGGAGTATCTCCATTTGAATACGCACTTGGAGAGTCTGGAGGAAGCCTTCAATTGGCCATTGTAAATGCACAGATAAAGTGGCCAGCTGGACCCAAACCTCCATACCCAGAAGCTCTTCATCAGTTTGTGACATGGATGCTTCAACCTCAGGCAGCAGTTCGTCCTCGCATTGATGATATCATAATTCATGTTGACAAGCTGATCTCAAAGTTTTCAAATTGAGATAATAATATAGAACAAAAGAAATATTACATTGGGAATGCAGCGGATGATTGTGCAGCTCAGCAACTTCCTATACACCAGTGATGGTGGATGTTCAAAATACTGAAGCGGAACGAAGTAGCAGCAGTTTGTTCGAACGGTTACAGAGAGATGATTTCCTTTTTTTGGCAATAGTTTTGTCAGTTGTGCAGTGGCTTAATTTTAGTGCATTGTTGTTACAGTTGTATTTAGTTTTACAATCTGTAATTTACGGAACTGGATTGTCTTTTGCACACAAATATTCAATGTTTTAGTTCAAGTATAATAAATGGTGACAGAGCATGGATGAAGTAAACAAATCCTAGCTTTTCTGGCTTTCAAGATCATCATCGAATATATAAAAGCCTATTCAACAAAGCGTATCTTTCTTGGGATACCATCTTGAAAAAAACCAAAAACAAAATCTTGGGATATATCAGGGCTTGATCGGTTTTGCTCAGGCTAAGGTAGGAAGCAGCAGACAGCCAGGGAGTAGTCTTCTTTCGCTCACAAAAAGGAGGTTATAGAGGCTTCAAGTGGAAGTGATGATGAAGAGAACGGTTTGACAAGGAAGGGGCTAAGGCTTTTTAAAGAGCAAGTGATGATGAAGAGAACGGTTTGACAAGGAAGAGACTAAGGCTTTTTAAAGAGCAACCAGCCTTTCTTGAAGAGAGTTTCAAAGAACACAATACCCTTTATCCTGTAAATTATAACTTGAATAAAACCTTTGCAAATTGATCTGTTGGTTTTCTTTAATGTAGCCATCGAAGTTTCTTGAAGACAACTTTCTTCACCTTTTCTCCGCCAACTAAAGTTCATTTAATAGGTTCTGGTTCGATCCAGGTTATATTTTCAAAGAATACCAACTTCTGGTTCGGTTAGTTTTTTCTACCCTGACCGGACCGCTGTATCATGAGTTCCTAGCCCACTAGCCAAGTCAGTTTCAGAACCAACCTAAAGAGAGTGAATGTGGTAAGAGAGAAGAAGCTTCAAGCTAGCTGACAGCAGCTCAGGGCTTTTTCTACCAGGAGAATAATTACCTTTGAAGGTCATTCCATAATATGCAAGATGAAAATCGTAAAACAGTCATCCCTTTTGCACCATGTTAAACTGCAAACAAAAACCTTAACTGTCATCGGAGAGCCAGTTAGATACGAGGTGTAGGATTTGCCTGGCCAGTTGAGTAAGCACTCTTTTCTTTGGCGTGCAAAAAGATTCCAAAAAGTAACAAAGAGAGAGACGCACGAAGAGCCTTAAAAGCTTACTTGCAGTTCACCTGAAACATGTCGACCACAGGATACAGAACAACCTCTTGCAGCTACTTGATATTACACGTTTTCTGATACTACCTCCCTTCTTGTTTGCTTACAGTAACCACTATACCTCCTCCTACTTCACTTGTGTTGATGCCATGGATATGCGGGCACAAGTTATCGCATGAAGAACTGACAGCTGACGACCAATACTTGAAGAAAACAATTCTGACAAAGGATGATGGATGTTAATTCTGCTCTTCTGTGCTTGGAAGATCTTGTAGCCGAGATTATTCTGCAAGATTTTACAAGTTTGCTGGTGCAAGATTTTTATTTGGGAAAATTACCTATTTTACACCTTACATTGTTTTTTTTTCCCCATAAATTACTGAAAACATCATTGCTCAATAAAAAATTTCACATCACATGAAATGACAAACTAACCTTATATATATTATATTCACAAACACATCAAACAAAACATTCAACCCTATCCCACCTTTTCTGTCTCGTCTACCTTTGATCTCTAAGCAAAAGCTTTCTAGAAATTGAACAAATTTCAGCTCAATTAAACCTAAAATTTTATAAAATCAAAGTTTGGGGTTCCTAGTTGATTCTCATGGAAACCAAGTGCCTGTTTGCATCATCAAGTTATGGAATTTTTCTCATGTATTGCTATCATCAAGAACAAAACAACAAAAAAATATATCATCTCACTTGTTTTCTCGTTTATTTTCTTGAATCGAGACTTTAATAAATAAATTAATGGGTTTAGTTGTTATTAAATTATTGTTATTTTCTTAGAATATTGTTTGATTTACTCAATGAAACAAAAAATACATAAAATTAGGGTTAATGTGGAACTTATATATCCCTAAGCTTAAAAATTGAAAATCTCAAGTTATTTTTTGTTCAAGCTTGCACATATAGATGTTATTAGGAGCTCAGATAACAAAAGGACAAATCATGAATTTCATTCTCACATGTAGAAATTACAAACTTAAAAAGAACAAGTATTAGCTACATGAGCAAATTCAAGAACATGAAACTTGACATAATTCAATTCAAGAAAGAGTGAATTTGATATAGAACTTTAATTACCCATTGAATACTTTGTTGATGAAAGCAGTTTTAGAAACTTCATGTTCCCTGTTGAAGTAAAGCTGCTCCTGCTATTGCTGTTTTTGCTGCTGTTTGTGATGCAAGCTAAAGCTATATAGGATAACAATGATATGAAAATCACAAGAAAAAGATAGAATATTTAATGAACAAAGAGAGTTGTGAACACAAAGTTGAATTCATAATTTTATTTTCTGAAAAATAAAAAATATAATGGTTATCTTTTAAGAAGTTTACAAAATCTTTAAATATATTAAAAAACCTTACCTCTACTAGAAAACAATTAGAAATCCAAAAGTATAAAGGAAATAATTAAAATATCTGAATTAAAACATAGATCCCGAAAAAACATAAAAAAATTATAAAAACTATCATATCAAGAACATCGATGCTTAAATATGATTTTGAAAGATCCAAAAGTCCATTCAGCAATATAGTGGTTGCTTTAAATAAAATTACTTGTAGAATCACATATAAATATTTGAACCCAATCTAATGATCATATCCCCTATTATTGTAATTTTAAGAAGTTAACCAGTCCTAGCGATTCCAGATATTTTCTTCCACCTAGACCTGTCCCACTAGTTTATAAAGATATCTGCTAAGCCATTTATATAGTTTGTTTGGGCTAGATTCTCATTTAATAATGTCAGATCATCACCCGAATGGTTAGAATTGCTCGTGTCTACAAGCCCGACTACATCATTCTCCTTGGGTTAGAAAGAACTTGCCCTCAAGTTCTATTTTTCTTTTAGATAGGGTATCAAGTGTTTAACATTAAAGACATTGAAAGTCTTTAAATAAATAGGGAGGCGAAGTTCATAAGCATTGTTATTTATTTTTTGCAACACCTTATAGGACCTAATTTTCCTTTCCTTAAACGTGTTATACTCACCCATTGAAAACCTATCATGGGTAAGAACTGCTCATACCTGATCGCCAACATCAAACACGATTCTCTTATGATGAATATCAGCCAAGGCCTTATACCAGACATTGTTGTCTATGATTGTTTTATTGATCAGTTTATGGATACCATGTAAATAATCTGTCATACCATCATCTTGAATACTTAGTTGTCTAATACGAGGAACATACATCGACTTTAGCTTTTTAGAGGGGTTCTATCTATAAATAATTTCGAGTGGATTTAATTGGGTTGTCTGATTTTAAGACCTGTTATAAGCAAACTTTGCCTATGATCAAGCTATATTCTAATGTTTTGGTATGTCTCCGATTAAACTCCGGTTCACCACTTTTATTTGCTTAATTGTTTGAGGATGATACAACACTACTAAAATTTAGTTGAATCTCCATCTTATATCACAAACTCTCCCAAAAGTTACTCATGAAATTCACATCTCTATCTGAAGTACAACGAGAGAATGAAAATCACATTCAGGCCACAGAAAATGAGCTAGAGACATGAGAGCTAGCAAGTTAACTGACAGACTACTTCTGAGATTAAGCAATTAGTGGTAAACGAGAATAAAACTTGGTCCTATCTTTCATAATTAAAATCCTTTTGTACTTCCCATTATGCTTTCTATATACGTTGAAGATGAATACAACCTGAGCTAATTTCTCAATTGGTTTTAGGAGTATTCTGGTCAAATGTTATATTTCTAGTTTGATGCTGTTCTTTCATGCACCCTACCCCCCATAAGAGAAAGAAAAAAGACTAGCAGCATCGTTACATATTCTGAAGCTCGAGGTCAACAACAAGAAACCAGTCTTGTTGCCGATCTTTAATAAAAGCTGATTGCACTTTTATGCCTTAGATAGTGTGATAGGAAGGGTCCACAAAGCAGAAAAAGGAACTCAACCTCGTATAAAGAAACCTAGACTCGGCTCTAACAAGGAGCTACGATAGGAGGAGAGTAAAGCACAGTTGCATCTCAAGTGCCAGCCACCATTGAATTTATTACTCGAGGGTTTATATGAGTTTTCCACCTTATGTTTTGGATCTTAGTTGGCTCTCAGTCTCACCCTATTCATCCTGACTGAGTATCCTTTCCTGCACATCCATTGGATAGCTTTCACAGGATGTTTTTCTTACACCAAGCACCCACCAAGAGTTGTTGGTTCTTCCAGTCCCTAATCAGTGTAGCCAAGTGTAATGTACAAGGATTCCAAATTTCAAAACAACTTTAAGGCCTAGAATAATATCCAAGGATGCGAATTCTGCACTAACCACAGTGGTACATTTTGTATCACACTTAGGAAGGCTTAAGTAGAGCTATATATGGATACAGTTGATGGGTGAGAATTTGATGCAAAAGGACCTGATTCTGACACCTCATTGTCATGTGTGAACATCAGATACCTCGTTACTTTCATGCCTT
>Ga0325401_1005501_pt1 | contig 12139 bp, 6 predicted proteins | sample PopdelMetagenome_FD_205666 | JGI IMG/M metagenome (GOLD analysis project Ga0325401, IMG submission 205666) | Populus deltoides microbial communities from Bellville, Georgia, United States - Xylem-PdKOR-R2 | ecosystem: Host-associated > Plants > Phyllosphere > Stem > Wood/Secondary xylem | place...
ACATCTTACCTCCTATTTTTTTCAAACAATTATATGAGTTTCCTTTGAAATTTCTCTTTTTAATTTCCTTCCTCTTCTTGATTGCTTGTTTGACTCTCTAGAAACCAATCTCTTTACTTTTGCTAACGCAAGTACATCTCTAACACTAATTTCTCTCAATATCCCTATCCCTCTCTTGCAATCTCTTTAATTTGCTTTCTAAAACATATTCTTGAAAGAAGGAAAGAAAGTTTGAATGAAAAACACTTTCCCTTCTCCCTTTAAAGCTCTCGATATGAATAGTACCTTAGAGGGTTTATTTTTACCCGGGAGCTTATACTCGTACACTTTTAAATTACAAAGTTCACAATCATTATATCCATTTAATACTTATTTAATCTCTTTCTAATTATCATTTACTTATTTTATATTAATTTTATCTTCTAAAATTTCTAATTCTATGAGGGATTTACAAAGTTACTTTTCAGTTTTGCAAGGGTTTATTTTTTTTATCGTATAATTAAATAAAATATTTTAAAAAAAAACTTATTAAACTCAATGGAGTTCATTATCCAAGTCACGAACTTGATAAGTTAACCTAGGTTGATTCAGGTAAATTTAATATGTCGTTGTCTCAATATTTTTTTAAAAAAGATATTATCTTGAGAATATTTTTAAAACCAAACCATATTTTTAGTAGTTGTTTGAGTTTTCTTTAATCCACCAAATCGATTGAATCACATTAGCACAATTCTATACAATTTAATTTGAAACTCGAATCAGATAAAAAAATCTAGTTTCAGATTCAACACACATTAAGTTGAGTTTAATAACATCGTGAACAAAGTATTTCTTGGTACGAGCATTATTCTTTTATATGTAAAATTTTGTTGTGGGAATTATCCAGTAAATTAACGACATGTGGATAGCATTTAAGGCTCGCCAAAATGAAATATTCTTGTTGAGTTAAATCGACCCAACAACAATTGAAGTTAATTTGTGTTTCTTTTCAAGTAGTTTTGTTTACACAAAATGGTATGCATGCAAATACGTAGATCTCACAAACAATATTTTATCTTGTAAGTTTACGTACCGACTGCCGCTAGGTTAACTTTCACTGGATTGGGGAGTTAAAATGTGAGGTGAGAGATTTTATTTATTTATTTATTTAAGAAATAGATAACAATAAGATTAATGGAGTAAATGAAAGAAAGCATTGAGAAAAATGATCTCTTGCAACTGTTATTAGAACGGGCTCTTTGGCCCACCTGGTCCGAACAATCGGGAATGAATGGGCTTGCTCAGGATTTTTGTGCGTGGTGGCCTGGCCTATATTTTCCTTTTAATTGGGGTTTTGATGTTAATGCCATAACACGCTAGTATTATCTTCATAGCTGCTGAGGCAAAAATAATCTCCATGTGTTGCTACCACACAAGAAAATAAACTGACCATGATTTTTACTAACAGATTATATATTTTATACGAGTAGGAGAGTGATACGCTGGGAGTATCCAATAATATTAAAGGAATCTCCATGTATTTTAGATTAGCACTAAAAAAATATCTTTAATTAAAATAGTGTAATGATTTTTTTATCTCTCGACTCAAAAAAATTAATCCGGACTTTTAAAGATATTAAAGTTTTTCCACACCGATCATTTTTTATTATTACCAAATAGAACAAAGATAAATAAATATTTTTGCAACTTGATTACATAGTAAAATAATCAAAATACTTTTAAAAGCAAAAACAATTAAACTCGGCGTCAAGATGTATTTTCACAATGTATTTTCACAATAGTTATTTTTAGCTAATATAATTTAAGTTGAGAAGTAATTTGATATTTAATCAAATATAATAAATAATAAATAATTAAGATTCATATTGCAATGCAAGTCCATGGAGAAAAAGTATGGAACTAGGTCCTTTGAATTGTTTGGCCAACAGAATCCAAGTCCACGAGTCATCTCAAGATTGATTCGATTTTATTTATTTTTGTGTTTTTAAAAAGATTTAATTTTTTTTTATTTTTTATTTATTTTAAATTAATATTTTTTTAGTGTTTTTAGATCATTTTGATGCGTTAATATTAAAAATAAAAAAATATTATTTTAATATATTTTTAAGTGAAAAACACTTTAAAAAATAACCCCAACTATATTCCAATAAATACTGTAAGCGAAAAGCTGAAAACCGCTATAGATTCTGATGGAAATAACTATTTAGCTTGTATGTTCAATGTACTCAACTACTTTTTTTCTTCCCTTGTAGATGAGCATAGTTATCAACGAATCTCTGAGGCTATATCCCTCAATTGTCAGTGTTTTATGTGAGGTCAAACAAGAAACAAGATTGGGAATCTAATTATACCAGCAAATATGGAGGTCCATGCTCCATCCTAGCTATTCAATGGACTTCAACTCCTGATGCAGGCAGTGTGAAAACAGAACAAAAAAAAAAAGAAAAGTTGAAGATTAAGATTTTCACAATAATCGTTCATTTCATAGACAAGAGTATTACCTGTAACCCCTTTTGAGGATATTGTTATGTTTGTAAATGATGCATTTTAGCCCATAAATTAAAAGTATTGTTACCATACATTAAATTTATTAAATTCATTATTTTTATATTTTTATTTAAATTCAACCGTACTAGCTTGCTAACTCACCTTAAAGTAAAAAGGATAGCTTAACTGGTTAAGTCTTAAGTTTGCTCCCTCAATAGTCACGAGTTCGAGTCCTTTCAGGGTCACTGAATGCTTACATGGTCATTAATTTCATCTAGGGTGATAAATCCTCTCTTGATCACTCAAGTATCTTCATATAGTTCATACTATATCTAATGTCTGTCTTTTCATTAACTGAATTAAGATAACATGTAACATGATCAAAATATAACATTCTCTATATAAGATGACTTAGTGATCTCAAGTCTAAGGATCACTTATACAACTGTCACGTGAGTCTTTCCATAGATATAAGTGATCTTTCTTTATGAAACTCTCATGCGAGTTAATTCAGTGTTCATGTTTTATGACAAACACCTATATATTAGTTCTAGATATCCCTTATACCTCAGCTTATGAGAATAATTGCTTCATTTCATAAAAAAAAACATATTATGTATCAGTTTTTACGGCTCTAATGAATGTCAACTACTCAAGAGAGCATCGATTAGGAATATTTTAAAAACAATGCTTTGATGCAATATGAATCCCGTAATTATAACAACTTCATAATTTTTTTTACAAAATATTTTTGTCTCGTGGACTTTATTTTTACTCTAGATTCATTAATTTAATATTATATAGATATTAAATATAAATTAAGTTTTTATTAATAATAAATATATATTTACATGAATACAATAATACCATGTGTAATTAATCGATTGACTACATAACATATTAGACTAAAATCTACTTTGTTTCGTGATGATTTTCTGTTATATGTTTAGTTTCTAAGAGATGGTTAAGTATTGGAATTTGATCTTTGATTGGGACTTTAATGGATTTAATATCCTTAATTTCTTATGCAATATTACCTTGGTTAATTAGTGGTTAAGGTTTGTTGATTTTGGTGAATTAGGGGTTAATTATGTGTTGAGGTCTCAGTCTCAAGTTATGGTTCGAAATTGACCTTAGTAATGGTAAGTTATTCAACTAGAAAAAAAAATTCAGATTTCAGAATTGATAAATTACAGAGTCCACCGAACCCCCCTCCCCCCTCTTTTTCTTTGGAGCTGAGAACAATGTTAAACCAAATTCAGCGAAATTTGAGAGAATTAGAGAAAATTTTCATCAACTTCTGTCCTTTAATAAACTCTGGAGTCAAATTAAGGAAGGCCTTGCTATTAGTTTTCGACAGCTGTCTCATTCCCTAGATTTTTCTTCATCTAGAACTTTATTTGTAATATATGGTTTAATTTGTTTCTCCGAGTCAACTTTGAAATTATAGATGTAACTTGCAAGTCTTTAACTGTTTTGCAGTAACCCTTGATTGGATGGCGAGGAAAGTTTTGTTGAGAGAAAAATCAGAATCACTTTTCATAGATTGCCATTTCATCATCAAATTATTTCATGCATTATGGGATTGGAGAAGTTTCCAGTCTGAATCGGCATCATACCCTCAAGTTATTTTACTGAGCTAAATTGATCCCTACTTTATTAATAAGCCCTCTGTCCTTCCTTCAAAAATATTCAATGGTCTGCACATGGATGGTGGGGCCAACATTCAACCTTGTAGAATCTATCCGACTAGTGCAGAAACTTCTCAATCTGTAGTATCCTTATCTGGGAACTGCAACTCAATGTAGTTAAATGCTTTGATTCCTGTTTAGCGAGGTTGCAGATTTTGGCCTACCTGTTGGTGTCTTCAGCAGTTCCCTTGACAAATAGGATGAGAGAAGGAGCGGATAACATATTTAAAGAGTCCTCAGAAGCTGCCATTAGTATGGGATTCCTTGCATTCGTATCACTGGCTATATCAGCTCTTATTTCAGGATATAAACTATCAACTCAAACTCACATTTAAATTTCTGTCACTTGGTTTGTGATTCTTTGTATATGTTGATTGTTTCATGGGTGAACTACTTAATGTACTGCTGAGTAAATTTCTGTGTTGAATAGAGAAAAGAGCGGTAAAGCCCTTGTTTAATTTGTTTGTATCTAATACAGGAGAGGGATCTATTATTTTACCCTTCATATTTATTATTTTTTGAGCTGCATTCATGGTTCTGTTTTGGAAAAGCTGTCCAAAGACAGCATTTCGTATTTTCTAGTCCTTTGCTCATTATGAGCAAATGATAAATTACTGATCAATCATTGAAGGACCAATTCCACGATTATAGCAAGTAAAGAAATAAAAGGTTGACCCAAGATTTACAGAGGATTCAGGAGGGGGCGTAATCTGGTAGCAGAGGAACTTCCAAAGTCCATGGTTAAATGAGACTGCATACAAAAAATGAACATTTAGCTTTCTACTTAAATAACCTTAAACAATGTTACATGGGAGTAGTCTACTGAGCTTCAAAGGGCCACCCAAAACAAATTAAAAAATGCACTAAATCTATATCAATATACACTAACACAAACATATCTAATTGAAAATGTTTTTTCTGTTGCTATCTTTTCAAGCGTTAAAGTCATTTTTAGCTTAGGAAGGAATCAAAAAATGACTTATTCTTCGGCTCTTCCTTGGCTTTAGGGAAGACACCCTCAGAGTACTGTGTTTGATTCATGCAGGTGCTGGTCTGCTTTCCAAAACCTCAGTATCCAAAACTCCCTTGACTCTGTAACATTTGGAGGGTAAATGGTGCTTGACTCCCTGATGTTGGCAATAATCTTGTGCTGTGAAGGGAGTTTGGATGATAACTTGTCTGGTTAGAATGACTGGCCATGACAGAAGGCCTTATAGGGATCGGAGCATTGGCAGTGCTGTTAGCATTGGATGGAGCTTTGTTCACATTGCCCCTGCCCCGGGCAGCTGGAACATCATGGTTGTGTTTTCCTTCGTAAGTTGTAATCACAGCTCTCAAATCATGTGATGCTCGCTCTACATGTTTTCTCACAGGACAACCAGCAGATGTACATTTGTAGTAGCTCCTGCTTATCAGAAAAGTGTAACAATTAAGAAACCAAGTGATGACCACAATTAAGGGCAAATGATCCCTTAACATCAAAACTTGGATGAAGGGCAAGCACTAATTACCTTGGATTTGGATTTCCCCTGACGACTTTCTGCCCGTATTTTCGCCATCTATAGCCGTCATCAAGTATGTCAATGTCACTTGTTGTTTGAACCACAATTCTAGATTCTCTAACAGTTTTGCTTCCAGCACCTAAAATACTCTCATTTTCGTTCTGTCCCAGCCTGTAAATTCACAAAATAACATGATTAAGCTCACTATCCAATTTAATCTCAAAAACAAAATCAAGGCCATGAAAGACAATCTTTTCCTGGCTTACCATCTTTTGGCATCAGGTTCGTTTTCGTTGTCCTCTCCTCCAGAATTGCTAATCGGTGAGCTATGGTCAATATCATCCTCCCCAAGTGAAATCGAAGAGTCCTCCTGCATCATGCCAGACTCCATTGGTGCTCCTGATTGATAAGAGATTTCAGAGTTGGCACCTCCAGAAGGATACACTGATTGAGAGGATGATCTTCTAGTGGACTGAGGCTTGGAATGGTTGTGACTTCCTTTATAAACTATTTCAGTAATCTGTCCATCCAAAGACCTCTCCACTTTTTTCTTCGTTGTGCAATTCGGATATGTGCACTTATAGTAACTCCTCGGATTCTCACTTCCTTTAACTTGTTTTTGTCCATATTTTCTCCACTTGTATCCATCCTCTGACCTTCCATTCTCCCTCATATAATGACCTGCTTGATTGTATTGGCTGTAACTTGGTTGAGGAGCAGTGCTGTTTTGCATGTTTGCTTGTAGCGGAACCAATTCTGAGGAGAAACTCTGAACTGGTGCAGATACTGATTTCACTCCTGTTTTCTGATCTAATGAAAAGTCAGTTTGCTTCGACTGGTTAAGATTCCATTCTTCATGTTTCCTCTTCAGTGATTTCTCCTGTCAAAGTGGAATCACAGCATGTTATGGAAATAATTCGATAGATGAACTATACTAAAATTCTCAGGATCCCATAAAGCGATGGACCTTTTGTTCTGACACACGCACAGGAATAAACAAGAGATTTTTGTCTATAAATACTTATTATATTTGTCCAGGCCAACCAGACAAATAGGAAAGAAACGAAGGTTTTGTCCCTCAACAAGCAAATGAAATTTACTACAAACTCAAGTTTAGTGTTTTTTTTTTTTTTTGGGGGGGGGGGGTATCAGGAAGTTTTATTGCAATTATTTTGAATTTTACAATTGCATTAATAATTTTCAATGACAATTAAAAGGGTCAAATGTTGAACAGTCTTCATTTTTTAAAAGCTCCAAACTTTTGTGATATAAAACTGCGAATGATGTGTAGAGAAAAGTACCACTACAACACTGTTTGAAGAAGATTGAAACAAGGATGATGATGATAATAAAATTGTATATAAAACTGTGAATGATGTGTAGAGAAAAGTACCACTACAACACTGTTTGAAGAAGATTGAAACAAGGATGATGATGATGATGAAATTGTGGGAGGTCTTGTTTGGGTTTGTAAAGAGAAATCACTGCAGTCTTTCTCTTCTCCGCTAACACCTCGCTGATTGTCATTAGAATTACTTCTCCAGTTGAAGGTTTGACCAGCAAAAAACCCACTTGTTGGAGATGCAAGAGCCTGAAAAAACATGACATAAATTAGACACTAAAAAGAAAAAGGAAGCAAACCCATTTATCACCGTAAGAAACATGTCCACACGAGTACAACTCAGTCCAACAACTTACATAGGAAGTAGGGAAAAGTACAGGTGAGTCCAAGAGCTCAGTTGGGCTTAAACGAGGAGGAATGGCCCAGTAAGAAGAAGGAGAAACTGGGGGAGGAGATAGAGGGAGTGAAGGAGGTTGAAATGACTTGAAGTTCGGGATTTCAATTCCATTTCTATCATTAGTTCCATGGTCATAAAGTCCCCAGCTTAGGTTGTCCATATATTTGTTATTACCAGAAACAAGATCAGTAAAAGAAGGAGAATAGAAAGTCATGATTTGGGTTGGGAGAGAGAGGTTAGATGGAGAATTTATAGTAGTAGTTGAGCTAGCAGAAGCTGAAGATGCCATGAAATTTGAGAAATTCAGAGGAGTTTTTTAAGAGGGTTGCAAGGGAAGATATAAAGGGTTGGATGTTAGTACAAATTTCGATGAGGTATGATGATGCATTGAGGCGTCTCTCTCTCTCTAAGCTTCTTCTGAGAGGCTAAAAGCAAAGATTGACCGTGGAAAAATATTTTTGGGTCAAGGCCACAAGCTTTGACTAGACTTGTCCCATATTGAAAATGGCGGCTTAAAAACTCAGCCTCTGTGATTCATTACTTGCCTGGAGGTTGCATGATTAGCCACCTATCTTGCATCCGATTTGCTCAATTTAGAGCAGCATCATCAATGGCTTCACCCGTCCCTTTATGGGTTGTTGGGGGCTTCTGTCCTCCTGGATCTTGTTCATCCACGTCTACAAAAGAAAAAAGAAAAAAGAAAATTGATACTTCATCAATAAATATTTAGGATGTGTGAGAATTGCATGAGATGATTAACAAAAGATAAATCCAGCTAACAAGTAATTGTGTTTTTAAAATTCTTACATTGAGACTCTAGTGACAACGATATGTAAATGAAAATAAGATGCAATGATTTTGAGTATTGAGTTGGGAAAGAAATTTAAAGTATCAAATTCAAATATTAGGATGAGTTTATTTTTTTTAAAAAAAGTTCTACATGAATTTCAAAAAAATAGAAGGCAGATCTCATAAATGTAAGAAAGTTGCATTTGAATTAATATAAGTTCAAGAATGGAAGGTAAATTTATAAGTTCTTAGTAAAGATCTATTACCCCTTTATTTCAAGAATTTCCATTTATCTTTTCATAAAAGTAAGAAAATTACATTTGTTCATATTAAATTAATTAATAAGTTCTTTCCAAAATCTAAAATGTTTAGGAATAGGTTGCTTAGTTGTTAGATTATGGGTTAATTACATGTTCTATCAAGATAGTCTATTTTCTATTGTTTATGAAACTTGTAACTTGTTGTAAAAAGCTTGTAATTCGTAAAACAAAAATTTTTTTGTGAGATTTGGGGACTCTCAAATAATAAAGTTAGTGATCTTTAAACAAATAATTATAATAAATTAGAGAATGAGTATTTATAGTTAAGAATGAAAGTGTTTGTTTTTAATTTTGATACAATAAATGCTCTGAAATTAAAAATGCATTTTTATAGAGAATAAGTATTGTGAATCTTTTACTTGTATGATTATAATGGTATTTAAACCTTTGAGTCTTATCTTTTTTTTACAGAGGATAAATTGGAGTGTTATTTTGCATTAAAAACATTAATGAATAATAAATATTTCTTACACACAACTATTAATGTGAGATGAAATATCTCTTACATTAATATTAAAAGGGGATGAGAGATGAATATCCTTAATACTAATATTTTATATTAAAAGTCATGAGAATAAACAAATAGAGTCTTATAGCCTAACATAAGGCATATAATGATATTTAGGCCTTTAGTCCTTTGTATTTGGCACGTAGCGTAGCGGAGTCTAAGGATATCGGGTCTGGCAGGACGTTAAACTCATATTTAATTGGACTTGACATGCAACCAAGTACAAGGCCAATGAGTCGAGAAAGTCTCCAAACCCATGTCCAATTAGGCTCGATACATAGCCAAGCACAATGGCAATTGGTTTGAGAAGGTCAATAGACCCATGCCCAATTGAGCTCGACACGTAGTTAAACTCAAGAACATTGGGCCTGACAGCTCGTCAGACTCATACTCACTTTGACTTGGTGCGATATCAAACCTAAATGTGTATGAGTCATGTAAGCTTTTTAGACCCATCTTCACTTGAGCTTGGCATGTAGCCGAGCCCAAGACTATTGGGCGTGGCAGCTCGCAAGACCTGCATTTCTATTGGGCTCGACACATGGCTAGGTCCAAGAGCACTTCGTCTAGCAGCTTGTCAACGTCGTATCAACTTGGACTTGACACGTAGTCAGATCTAGGGGCACTGAGTCTAGCAACTCATTAGATCTATGTTCCTTTGAGTTCGACTTGTAGCCACGTTGAAGGACGTTAGGTTTCACAACTCACCAGACTCATGTCTAATTGGGTTCAAAATGTAGCTAGATCCAAAAACATAAGGTTTAGAAGCATGCTGAGACCCATTTCATATGAGCTTGACATTCAGCTAAACCTAGAGATTTTAAGCATGAACGAAAGCTCCACATATCTATCAATAAGTTATAACTTTCCCTTTCGTCTTAGGAATTTAGGCTTATAATTTTTTTTTTCAATGAAGCGTCAAAAATACTGAACCATCAGTTCTATTTAGAGGTTTGATAAAGTCGAGGAAGCATAATTAAAAGTGTATTTAGCATTGTTGTTGCAAGAATGGAAGGCAAATTTACAAGTTATTTTTATTATTTAAAATTTGTTTCATTGTTAGTTGCTTTCAAGAAGGCTGCACAAATCTTGCATTCGTTTTAAAGTGGCCTAAAAACTACTAGGTGGCTTGCCACCTTATAAAGCCAACCAGTTATCATTTCGTAAAAGATACATAATTGCAGCAGAAAGGAAAAGATGGATCATGCTTCCATAGCAAGAATACAAGTTAAGGATATGATGAGAATGGAGATTTCAAATATCAAAACTCCAAATCTAGACTACTAACTTTATCCTCAATATCGTATATTCTCTTTCTAATTTTAAAATATTCTTTGATTTCTTCAAATAAATATTTTTTAATTAATTTCCTATAATTTTAAAATAACCAACTGTGAAGAAGGATATGATGCTGTGCACTCATTTTTTGACTTCTAAGCTCGTTGAGTCAGCTATGTTACTAAAATACTAATTGCCAGAAAGCCTTTTCGCCGTAAAGAAAAGAGCCTTGATATTCTTACTCTCTCAAGTTTGTCAAGCTGTGTGCGAGCAGCTTGAGGCTTTGACCATTTCTCAATTTCACTCGTGTGAGAACCTGAACCGGATTTTTATATTAATACAGGTTCCATGGGGTAGCTGGTGGTTAGCACTCTGAACTTTGAATCCATCGACCTGGGCTCGTCTTCCGGTGGGACCTTTCCGACATTATTTGAACCTTTTCTTTTCTATATTTTTGTGTCCCCCCCACGAATCATTTAAGCAGCAGGGAATAGCCGGGGAGACACCGGAGAGAAAGGATACCTGCCATGGTGACATCTCATGTTGTTTTATGAGAAGATAAAAGATAATGTGTTTTATTATCATATAATAACACGGTTGTTTTTAAAAATATTTTTTTATTTAAAAATATATTAAAATAATATTTTTATTTTATTTTTAATATTAAGACATTAAAACTATTTAAAAATAATTTAAAATAAAAAAAATTCAAAAGTAACAAATACACGTACTCTTTTATTTGACTTTGTCAAACAATATTGGTTATTGGAATAAAAGTGTTGACGCATTGAAAGGGAAGAGTTGACCATGTCCCTACTGAAGAATTGACCCTTACATGAGGGCTATATAATCTATTAATTTTGTTGCAAACAGCCCAGGTTTGGAGTCTGTTCGGTCGGAGATGGAAGAAATTAAGCTGCTTTTTTGAGAAAATAGAAGAAGAATCTTCTTTGGGTTTGTAGTTTTAGACTCTGAGGTTCTTCGCTAATTTTTCAAAACAGTAATATATTTATGTTTGATGAGTTCTATTTATAAAGATATTTTAAACATTAGATTTAATGGATCTCTTCAGATTTATGTGAATATAAAAAATGAAATGTCCATTTGAAATGTAATATTTCAGACACTCTAAGCCTTTGTTAATCCTCTTCACGTTTTTTTATATATATGTATAAAAAAGGAAGCTTTTGCTATTCCAAGGCCCATGAATTCCTATATGGGCTACTTGGAAGCCTCATTTTGGATTTTCAGGAGTGGGCCAAGAATTATAATCACTCTTAGATGTCGAAACTATGAATTAGAGTGTGTTTGGTATTGAGGTTACTGTTATAGTTGTGGTTTAAAAAAATTATTTATAAAAAGTACTTTTTGTTGAGGTTGGTTTTGAAAAATATATGTTTGATTAAAACTGTAGTTGAAATTGAGGCTGAACAAAAAGTAGTTTAATGTGTTTGATTAAAAAATTAATTTTCAAATTGATGTTATAAAATAATTAATATATATATATATAATAATATTAATGATTTTTAATTTAAATATTGTAGATTTAACTACTGTTATTAAATCATGAAATAAATAATATTGATATCAAATATTTTTTATTATTCCATTAAATTATGTGCAATGTCATCACATACGAAATCTATCCAACAATTCAATACTAGTTTTTCGAGTAAAATATAATTTTTTTAAAAAAAATTACCACCACTAGGAGCAATGGAACTAAAGAAGTTTAGTTTATGACTCAAACCCTTAACACTCCCACACAGGGAAGATTTCATTACGTACAAAAGTCATTCGACAAGAACTATAGTTTCCATGATTT
>Ga0325401_1005506_pt1 | contig 12136 bp, 11 predicted proteins | sample PopdelMetagenome_FD_205666 | JGI IMG/M metagenome (GOLD analysis project Ga0325401, IMG submission 205666) | Populus deltoides microbial communities from Bellville, Georgia, United States - Xylem-PdKOR-R2 | ecosystem: Host-associated > Plants > Phyllosphere > Stem > Wood/Secondary xylem | place...
TGTGGCTTGGGGCCAGATGCCCATAATTTACCTTCCCCCTCTTGCAAATAGGCTGCTTGTGCCATAAACTAGCAGTTGGGTTAAATTCAGCCGCTAGTTCTCAAGGGCTTTTTCTCCTTTTACTACGCCTCTTGCCGCATGCAGCCCCCTTTTAGCAGATGCGTCTTTTTGCTTGAGTTTCCCGCAATTCTGCCTAAACTACGCTACTAATCCATTCCAAAACCTTTACTCCTTTGAAAAGACGCGAATTTATGGGCCTGACCGGTTTGGCGGCCGGCGCGATGTTTCTACCTAGCTTCCCCGGCTTCGGGGGCACCTTGGTAGACCCAGAGCGCTTGCTCGAACAGGTGGACCCCGCCGTGAAAAAACGGCTCGCCGATGCAGCCCTAAACGCGGCGAAGTCGGCCGGGGCGAGCTACGCCGATGTGCGCATTGGCCGCTACCTCAACCAGAGCGTTTTCACCCGCGAAAAGCAGGTACAGAACATTGCCAGCGGCGAAAGCTACGGCGCTGGCGTGCGCGTTATTGCCAATGGCACCTGGGGCTTTGCCGCTACCAACACAGTAACAGAAGCGGGCCTAGCCAAAGCCGCTCAGCTTGCTGTACAAATTGCCAAGGCCAACTCAAAGGTGCAAAAGGAGCAAGTGCAACTTGCCCCGCAGAAAGGCTATGGCCAGGTAACGTGGAAGACGCCTATCATGCAGAATGCCTTCGAAGTCCCTATTGCGCAAAAAGTGGAGTTGCTATTGGCTGCCAACGCCAAAGCCATTGAGAATGGCGCTAGCTTCGTGAACTCCTCTTTGTTTCAGATCAACGAGCAGAAGTATTTTGCCAGCACCGACGGCTCCTACATCGACCAGGACATTCACCGCATCTGGCCAAACTTCACGGTATCAGTGGTCGACCGCACGACGGGCAAGTTCCGCTCGCGCGACGGGCTCAGCTCCCCCATGGGCATGGGCTACGAATACCTCACGCCCAAAGCGCAAGATCAAGTAGCCGGCCCGGCCGGTACGGGCCTCGTGGGCTACAAAGGCAGCTACGATATTCTGGCCGATGCGGCCCTAGCCGCTAAGCAAGCCAAGGAGAAAATCACGGCAAAGTCGGTGGTGCCAGGCAAGTACGACCTGGTGCTCGACCCCAACCACCTAGGTCTGACCATTCACGAAAGTATCGGTCACGCTACCGAGCTGGACCGTGTGCTCGGCTACGAGGCCAACTACGCCGGTACTAGCTTCGCGACCCTCGATAAGTGGAAGACCAAGAACTTCCAGTACGGCTCGAAGCTCGTCAATATTGTAGCCGACAAAACGCAGCCCGGCTCCCTGGGCGCTGTGGGCTACGACGACGAAGGCGTGAAGACGGGCCAGTGGGATTTGATCCGCAACGGTGTGCTGGTAGACTACCAAAAGATCCGCGACCAGGCCGGTATTGTGGGGCAAGACCATTCCGATGGCTGCTGCTACGCTCAGTCGTGGCAGGATGTGCAATTCCAGCGCATGGCCAACGTGAGCCTAGAGCCCGGCACCACTAAAATGAGCGTGGACGACATGATTAAGAACGTAGACAAGGGCATTTACATCGCCGGTCGTGGTTCTTATTCTATTGACCAGCAGCGTTATAATTTCCAGTTCGGCGGCACTGTGTTCTACGCCATTGAGAAGGGTAAAATTGCTGGTATGGTGGAAGACGTGGCCTACCAAGCCAACACGCAAGAGTTCTGGAACAGCTGCGCCGCCATCTGCGACCGGTCCGATTACCGCCTGTTTGGCTCCTTCTTCGACGGCAAAGGGCAGCCTTCGCAAGTATCGGCGGTGAGCCACGGCTCGGCCACCACGCGCTTCAACGGCGTGAACGTGATTAACACCGCCCGCAAGATTGGGTAACAAATGCCATTCCCTAGCTCACTCCTTCCGGAGCAACAGCTAGGCCCGGCTACACTTGACAATACTACCACATCAACATACATGGCAATTCTTTCCAAAGACGAAGCGCAGACCATTCTGAAGAAGGTGCTCGGCTTCAGTACGGCCGACGAGTGCGAGGCCACGCTAACCGGCGAAACCGGCGGTAACGTCCGCTCGGCGCGCAACACCATTTCCACCGCAGGGGCCGTCGACAACGTATCGTTGGCCGTTGAATCTCGGTTTGGCAAGCGCTCGGGCGTTGCGACCTGTAACCAGTTCGACGATGCTACTTTGCGCCGCTGCGTGCAACGTGCCGAAGAAATTGCGAAGCTAGCTCCCGAAAGCCCAGAGTATGTGCCGCTGCTCGGGCCGCAGCAATACATGGCTTCGCCTAAGTCATTCGCGCAGAACACTGCCAACATCACACCCGACTACCGCGCCCAGCAAACAGCCGCCAGCATGCAGCTGTGCGATACGAAGAAGCTGGATTCGGCGGGCTTTTTAGAAGATTCGGCTGGCTTCATTGCCAAGCGGAACAACAAAGGCTTGGAAGCTTACCAGCAGGTAACGAGCCTTTCGTATTCGGTAACAGTACGCACGAAAGAAGGTACTGGCTCGGGCTATGCCACGGCCGACTACAACGACATCAGCAAGTTCGACGCCGCCCGCCTGACGCAGATTGCCGCCGATAAAGCCACGGGTTCGGTGGGTGCTAAGGCCCTGGAACCCGGCAAGTACACCGTCATTCTGGAACCCGCCGCGCTGGTAGCCAACACGGATGCTTCGTTGCTAGGAGCGTTGATGAACGCTTTCGACGCGCGCAACGCCGACGAAGGCCGTTCGTTCCTGAGCAAAAAGGGCGGCGGTAATCGCAAGGGCGAGAAGATGTTCGATGAGCGCATCACCATCTACTCCGACCCCAGCAACGCCGAAATTCCAGACCTAGCTTTTTCCGGCGACGGCCGCCCGCAAAAGAAGATGACCTGGATTGAGAAAGGCGTGGTAAAGAACATGTACACGTCGCGTTTTTGGGCACAAAAGGCTGGTATTCCAGACATCCCACGGCCCGGTAGCTGGATCATGGAAGGCGGCACGCAAACCACCGCTGACCTGATCAAGGGCACGCAAAAAGGTATCCTAGTCACGCGCCTATGGTACATCCGTCCCGTTGACCCACAAACGTTGCTGTTCACGGGCCTCACGCGCGACGGTACCTTCTACATCGAGAACGGCAAGATCAAGCACCCGGTCAAGAACTTCCGCTTCAACGAGTCGCCCGTTATCATGCTCAACAACATTGAGGCTATCGGTAAGCCTGTGCGCTTGGCTGGTAATCTAGTACCGCCTTTGAAGGTCCGGGACTTCACCTTCACCAGCTTGTCCGACGCGGTGTAGCAACGCTTGTCATTCCGAGTGAAGCGAGGAATCTGGGTAACTAACCTAGGTCGGTAACTCAGATTCCTCGCTTCACTCGGAATGACAGACGAACCGGAATGACAATTAGCTGAGTATTTCAGCGTGTAAATCGCGCCACTCCGGATTACTTACTTCTATCAGCGCATTCTTTTTCTCACGTCGCCAACCTTTAATCTCTTTCTCACGGGCAATAGCCTGTTTGATGTCACCGAAGGCTTCCCAGTGCACGAGCAAGTTGCAGAAGTACTGTCCTGCAAAGGAGTGCTGCTGACTTTCATTCTCGATATGTTGTTCCAAGCGCCGAGCTAGGTCGTTGGTAACACCAGTATAGAGAACTGTTCGTTTGGGATTGGTCACGAGATAAACGAAGTAATGATGGTAGCGCATAAAATTGATTTGTGAATCAGTGATACACCGTTTTGTCATTCCGAGCAAAGCGAGGAATCTGGGTTAACTGCCTAGGTTGATAACTCAGATTCCTCGCTTCGCTCGGAATGACAAATACCTCTCCACCACATGAAAAGACGTGACTTTGTAGGGTTGACTGGCTTAGCCGCTGGCGCTCTGTTTTTGCCAAGTATTCCGGGTTTTGGCCTCGGCAATTCCGTTGATCCGGCGCAACTGCTAGATCAAGTTGACGTAGCCGTGAAGAAGCGTATGGCCGACGCGGCCCTGAACGCGGCTAAATCGGCGGGGGCTAGCTATGCCGACGTGCGCATTGGCCGCTACCTTAACCAAGGCATTTTTACCCGCGAGAAGCAGGTACAGAACATTGCCAGCACGGAAAGCTACGGGATTGGCGTACGCGTTATTGCGAACGGCACCTGGGGCTTTGCGGCCACCAACGACGTGTCGGAAGCCGGCGCCGCTAAAGCGGCTCAAACGGCCGTTGGCATTGCCAAAGCCAACTCGAAAGTGCAGAAGGAAAAGGTGCAGCTCGCTCCCCAGAAAGGCTTCGGCGAGGTAAGCTGGAAAACCCCCATTCAGCAGAACGCCTTCGAGGTGCCGATTGCGCAGAAAGTGGAGTTGCTGCTCGCGGCTAACGCCAAAGCTCTGGACAACGGAGCTAGCTTCGTGAACTCGGCGCTCTTCCAAGTAAACGAGCAGAAGTACTTTGCCAGCACCGACGGCTCTTACATCGACCAAGACGTGCACCGTATTTACCCCACTTTCGGGGTAACGGTGGTCGATCGGGCGTCGGGCAAATTCCGCTCGCGCCAGTCGCTCAGCTCGCCCATGGGCCTAGGTTACGAATACCTCACGCCCAAGGCAGCCGACAAAGTAGCCGGTCCCGCCGGCTCCGACGTAACGGGCTACAAAATGAGCTACGACATCCTGGAAGATGCCGCCGCTGCCGCCAAGCAAGCCAAGCAGAAGATCACCGCAAAGTCGGTCGTACCGGGCAAGTACGACCTCGTGCTCGATCCGCACCACCTAGGTCTGACCATCCACGAATCGGTGGGCCACCCGCTGGAACTCGACCGCGTGCTCGGTTACGAAGCCAACTACGCTGGCACCAGCTTCGCCACCCTCGACAAGTGGAAGAGCGGCAACTTCCAGTACGGCTCGAAGCAGGTGAACATCGTGGCCGACAAGTTGCAGCCCGGCTCCCTCGGCGCCGTGGGTTACGACGACGAAGGCGTGAAAACCAAAGAGTGGGACCTGATCAAGCAGGGTATTTTGGTGAACTACGAGAAGATTCGCGACCAAGCCCAGATCGTGGGGCAGAACGAATCGGATGGCTGTTGCTACTCGCAGTCGTGGCAAGATGTGCAGTTCCAGCGCATGCCCAACGTAAGCCTGCGCCCCGGTCAGGCCAAGCTGTCGGTTGATGAGCTCGTGAAGAATGTGGATAAGGGCATCTACATCGCCGGCAATGGTTCTTTCTCCATCGACCAGCAGCGCTACAACTTCCAGTTTGGCGGACAGGTATTCTACGCCATTGAGAAGGGCAAAATCGCGGGCATGCTGGAAGACGTGGCCTACCAGGCCAACACGCAGGAATTCTGGAATAGCTGCGCCGCCACCTGCGACGCCTCCGACTATCGTTTCGCGGGCTTCTTCAACGATGGCAAGGGCCAACCCTCCCAGAGCTCGGCGGTGAGCCACGGCTCGGCCACCACGCGCTTCAACGGCGTGAATGTGATTAACACCGCCCGCAAGATTGGGTAAGCCCTGACCTCAGCCTAGCTCCTTTTGAAGAGAAGTTAGGCTGAGGTCCAACGTTGCACACTCAGTCACTCAGCTACTCAGTCACTCTATGGCTATTCTGTCTAAAGACGAAGCCCAGAATATTCTTAAGAAGGTCATTGGCTTCAGCAAAGCTGATGAATGCTCTGCGAGCCTCAACGGGCGTACGCGCGGCAACATTCGCTACGCGCGCAACACGGTAAGCACCGCCGGCTCCTCCGACAACGTGTCGCTCGTAGTCGAGTCACGCTTCGGGAAGCGCTCAGGCGTTGCGACCTGCAACCAGTTCGACGACGACACCTTGCGTCGCTGCGTGCAGCGCGCCGAGGAGATTGCCAAGCTAGCTCCCGAAGACCCGGAGTACATGCCCTTGCTCGGGCCGCAGCAGTATCTCACGCCCAACTCTTTCGCCCAAAGCACGGCCAAGATTACGCCTGACTTCCGGGCGCAAGCGGCCGGCGACAGTATTGCCGCTTGCCAAACGCGCGACCTCACGGCAGCCGGTTATTTGGAAGATGGAGCGACCTTCACGGCCATTCGCAATAGCAAGGGCCTGGAAGCCTACCAGCAAGCCACCAACATTGACTTCTCCGTGACGGTGCGCACGAAGGATGGCAAAGGCTCGGGCTACGCCGTGGCCGACTTCACCGACGTATCGAAGTTCGACGCCAAAGCCCTCACCAAGATTGCCGCCGACAAAGCCGCGGGCTCGGCTACTGCTAAGGCGCTGGAACCCGGCAAGTACACCGTCATTCTAGAGCCCGCCGCACTAGTCTCCGACGAAGGATTACTCAATAACTTGGTGTACAGCTTCGACGCCCGCGAAGCCGATGAAGGCCGCAACTTCCTGAGCAAGAAGGGCGGTGGCAACAAGCTAGGTCAGAAGCTGTTTGATGAGCGCGTGACGATCTACTCCGATCCGCTTAATCCGGCGGCGCCCGGCAGCGTGTTCGATGGCGAAGGCTTGCCCGTAAAACGCACGGCGTGGGTCGATAAAGGCGTGGTGAAAAACCTCTATTACAGCCGCTATTGGGCGCAGAAAAGCGGGCAGCAGCCGACGGCCTTTTCCGGCAACTTCATCATGGAAGGCGGCACGCAAACTACCGCTGACCTGATCAAAGGCACGGCCAAGGGCATCCTAGTAACCCGCTTGTGGTACATCCGTTCCGTTGACCCGCAGACGCTGCTGTTCACGGGCCTCACGCGCGACGGTACGTTCTACATCGAGAACGGCAAGATCAAGCATCCGGTCAAGAACTTCCGCTTCAACGAGTCGCCCGTTATTATGCTCAACAATATTGAGGCTATCGGCAAGCCCGTGCGCTTAGGCGGTAACTTGGTTCCTCCGCTTAAGATTCGCGACTTCACGTTTACGAGTCTTTCTGACGCGGTGTAAGCCATCTGTCATTCCGAGTGAAGCGAGGAATCTGGGTTACGTACCTAGGTCAGTAACTCAGATTCCTCGCTTCACTCGGAATGACAAACTAGTTGAAACGAAAAGGCCCGTAGAGTATTCTACGGGCCTTTTTTGTTTGCACTGGAGTAGCTACTAAAACGCGTAGCCGATCGAAACCTCTAATGCCCGATTGTGCAGGCCGCTGACGTTCAATGCCCTGCGCGTTAACTGCGACTGGCTATTGTTGTCGATGTCGGTAACTCCGTAGTTTAAGCGAGCCGCCAGTACAAAGCCGCTTCTAAAGTCGAGGCCTAGGCCTGCGCACAACCCAATGTCGCTTTTGTAGTCCTTGGTCGTTTTTACGTCGGCGGTTTGATACGAGGCGCCGTTGGGGGTGGCCGTGTAACTCACCTGCCCCACTTCGCGCCCCGACAGCAGCACGCCTATTTGCGGGCCAAACTGCAAGTTTAGGGTGTTGCCCAGGTAAACTTTGGCCAGAATCGGGATGTTCAGGTAAGCTAGCTTCGTCTTGCTCTTGAGCTCCACGTATTGCAGCAGAATACGGCTCTCCGTGCCTTGCTGCGAATAAACTAACTCGGGTTGGATTGCAAAACGCTCAGCAAGTCGATACCGAAAGAACCCTCCTAGGTGGAAGCCCGATTTGAGGTTGGTTTTCCGGTTAAGGGCGCCATCGAACCCAGCCTCTGTCAAGCCCCCTTTCACGCCGAAGCTAGCCGGTGCAGCCTTACGCGCCGAAGGTCTGTACCGATGGCGTGACTGTGCTTGTGCACTGTTGGTCGCTACTACAATACCTCCCAATAAGGCTAGCGAGTAAAGAAATTTCATTCTGAAACCAGGATGCGGTAAAAAGTTATAAAATCCTTCAAATGTAGAACAGCCTTACTAAAAGAGGTGGCTCTGGTCGCGTTTTGGAAAAGCTTGCGCAAACACATTCCTACGCTTAGCCCACAAAGACGCGTTAGGCATTCATAAGGGTCTTGAATTCGATGCGTCAATATGTACTTTTAGTCATCGGAAACGTCTCTTTTGCTCTATTTATTCCTTGTAACTGTCCTAGTTTTTATGAACCACTTTTTACGTGCTTTTATTGTTGCGGCCATCAGTAGCTTACCGCTGAACGGCCACGCGCAAACCGATACTACTAGCACGCAGGATACCAGCGAGAAATCACTCATGGCCTGGAGCGAAGTGGTACTGGCTCAAGGCAAGAAAGTGCAAGGCTATTTTTCGCTGAATGAGGCGGGCCTGGAAAAGCGCATTTACTATTGCGCCACCAACCCAGAAGTAAAGCCCCACCCGGAAACCAAGTTTGTCAACGTGGACAACATTCATTCGATGACGCAACGGGGGCGCTACTCGGAAAGCTTGAAGCTCAAAGGCAAGAGTCTGCACCTACTGGCCTTACGCGTGGTCGAGGGGCCGGTGGAACTGTTCACATTTGCCGATCCGAAAAGCATTCCGCTCCCGGTTCCTCTGCCCGGCGCTACGGCGGTATTTGCCATTCCTTACATCAACAACCACTGGTACTTACGGCGCAACGGCGAGCTGATTGAAGTACGCCGTGGGCAGTTTGAAACACAAATTGCCGAGTACGTTCAGGACCTGCCAACCCTCGCCGCGAAAGTGCGCAGTAAGGACAAGGAGTATCAATACCAAGACATGATCCGCATTATCACGGAGTACAACCAGCAGCTAACGACCACCAAGTAAGTATAGCCCGAAAAAACGCAGAAGAGCTCCTAGGTTGCTGACCCAGGAGCTCTTCTGGTTGAGGAAGGGCCCCGTTTACTTACCGAGCTGAAAAGCGACGTAGCCCTGAAACACGCGGTTTTTCAGCTGCGAATTATTGACGCCGGTTACGGACTTTGCCGCATTAATGTCGTTTAGGCCAGCGTTGAACCGAGCACCGACGAGCACGCTGTGCATTTTAAAACCCACACCAGCGCAGAGGCTGAAATCGTTTTTCTTGTAGTTATCCTGCACCTGCCGGCTCACTTCCCCGTACTGGGCCTGCGAGTTGGGCGTGGGTGGTGCCACGAGCATGGTGCCCACTTCCTTGGCCGTGAGCAATACTCCGAACTGCGGCCCCGCCTCCACGAACACTGGACCTAGGGTCAGCTTGGCCAAAATGGGTAGGTTCAGGTAGTGCAGCTTGGTATCGTAGTCGGCTAGGTCGCTTTTGCGCTCCGTGCCTTGCACCGAATACAGCAGCTCCGGCTGCACCGACAGCGGGCCGGCAATCGTATAGGTGTACAGCAGCCCGGCGTGATACTGCGTTTTGTACTTGGCTTTCAGGTCGGCGGGGGCGCCGTCGAGCACGGCGGCGTTGATGCCGGCTTTAAAGCCAAATTGGGCGTGCGCAGTGCCGGCCAGCAGCAAACCGACGAGGAGCGTAAAAAAGCGTTTCATAGCAGAGCAGGAAAGTTAGACCGTTTACGGGGTCAAAATTCCGGTGCATCTGCTTTCAGGACAATCGCATATAGATGTGGTAAGTGCCACCCTAGGCTACTTGCCGAATTGTAAGGCCACGTAACCTTGAAAGACCCTGTTCTTCAGTCGGGCGTCATTCACGCCGCTGAGGTTGTCTATGTTGTTGATGTCGTTGATGCCGGCGTTGAACCTAGCTCCTACTAAGAAGTAGCCTAGCTTCAGGCCCGCCCCAGCGCACAAGCTGAAGTCGCCGCGCTTGAAGTCGTTGGTGGCGCTGCCGCCGTTGGTGGTCATGTTGGTGCCTTGCACCTGTACCTTGCCGTCTTTGTCGGCTTTGAGCAAATACGAAAACTGCGGCCCCGCTTCCACGAACACCGGCCCGACGCGCACCTTCGCCAAAATCGGGACGGAGAAGTAGTGCAGCTTGTTGTCAAAGTCCTCAAACTGCGACTTCCAACTACTCTTATTCAATGAGTAAAGCACCTCGGGCTGAATGGAAAGTGGACCCAGGATATTGGCCTCGTAGAAGATACCGGCGTGGTAAGACGTCTGGTACTTGGTGTCGGCGTTGATGTTTTCGCCGTTCAGGACGGCCTGGTTGATACCGGCTTTTATACCGAACTGCGCTTGTGCGCTGAAAAAGAACAGCAAGCACAGCAGAAGCAATGCGAATCGTTTCATGCAAGTAGGAAGTGAGAGTGAACGGAAAATTGTGGCAGATGCTATACGCTCAAAAACGTAATCTATTGTGTGCCTCAACTTGGCTAGTCCAGCTTAACCTAGGTTCAGTACCAACTGCTTGCTCCTTCCCTGTTCAGCGGCACTGATCAACTTGCTAGCTGAAGCAAGGTTTTTTTGCGAAGTAGCGCAGTTTAGAGCCACCTTAGGGGCCGCAGTTGTGTCTCTTGCCTGTTTTCGTTCGCTTGTTGTCTTCTCTATGCCCGCTCCTTTCACCTTCGTGCGCCTCCAATACCGCTCCGGCGACTGGGACGGCGTGGACGAGCGTATGCCCACCAACCTGCTCCACTCCCTCATCCAGTACACCAAAGTGCCCGTGGCGCCCAAGGAAAAAGTGGTGGCGCTGGATAGCCCTGAGTTGTTCAATTACCCTTTTTGCTACCTCTCGGGTCACCGCCTAGTGCAATTTTCGGCGCAGGAGAAAAAGAACTTCACGCAGTACGTACGCAACGGCGGTTTCGTATTCGTCGATGACTGCAACCACGACATCGACGGCCTATTTGCTCGCTCCTTCGAGGAGCAGATGCGCCAGTGCTTTGGCGCCAGCGCCCTAAAGAAAATACCCAAAACCCACCCCGTTTATAGCGCCTTTTTCACCTTCAAAGACGGGCCGCCCCCTACTTCTTTCGAGCTCAACGGCTGGGGCGACGACCTCGTGCACGACTACTTGAAAGGCATCGAAATTAACGGCCGGCTCGGGGTGCTTTACTCCAATAAAGACTACGGCTGCGAGTGGGACTACGACTTTCGCAACAAGCGCTTTTTGGCCGAAGACAACACCAAGTTCGGGGTGAATATCCTGATGTATGCGCTAACGGCCTAGGCTGAACTCTGTTTTTATATATGGCGTGCGAGCCGGCGCGCAGTTCACCTATAACGCGCTTTACTGCTTTGTTTAACAGCTATGCGGAAATTTGTACTACTTAGCTTCCTCTTCCTAATGGGGCTAGCCCCGTCAGCTAAAGCCCAGGTCGACGTACATATAAAGGTTGATGCGCTGTCTCCATTGAAGCTGCGCTATGGTGTGCGGGCTGGAGCTCAGGTTACAAGTATGACTACTAAACCCTCAGATTTCTCAGGCCCTCCCTCCTTTTATGCGGAATTTAACCCAAAAAACAACTTCTGGAACGGACAAGCTGGGGTCGTACTCGATGCATCTTTTGGCTGGCTGAGCGTGCAACCAGCCGTCGTTTTCTCGCAGAAAGGCTACCGTATAAATGAATCCTGGCAAAGGGAGCTATCAGGAACTGTCTACGATGTGAAGAGTTTCACGCGGCTGCGGCTCAATTACTTAGAAGTGCCCGTAAACTTAGTAGTCACGGTGCGTGGGGTACAGTTGTTTGCCGGTCCCTACCTCGGCGTTGCACTCAGCGGCGAGTACCAAAATCATTACGCAGGGCCCGTACGCGCCTCTGAATCGCAGCCAATCTATGCATTTGATGAGTGGTCTGACAAACAGAAGCTCCGAATTGGCAAAAGTAGTAGCCCCTATTATAACGACGCCTTTCGTCGCCTTGACGCGGGCTATAATGTAGGAGTTGGCTATAAGCTCGGCTCATGGCAAGCCCAGCTTTCACACATGCATGGCGTTAAGAACACATATCCCAGCCCGTACATTGGTGTTAGCCCACAGGCTAAAAATCGAGGTTATCAATTGAATGCCACTTATTTCTTCGGGCAACAGTAAGTACGCAGATGACCTAGTAAATCAGCACCAGGTCTAGATAATTTGGTAGGACTTTGAGCTTTTACCCCTTGTATTTGCAACACCGAAGCAGCCTTATTAGGTGAAATCAGACTTTGCCTGTATACTGCCGGTAAGCTCAACTTCTCCTCTTTAATTGTGACTGAAGCTAACGTTCGTCAACTCCTTGCCAAGCTCCCGCCACTGCGGGAAGAAATCGGAAAAATTATCGTCGGCCAGACGCAAGTGCTCGATGAAGTGTTGGTAGCCCTGTTGGCTGGTGGCCACGCCCTCTTAGAAGGCGTGCCGGGCCTTGCCAAAACGCTGCTCGTACGCACGCTCGCCAGCGCCACC
>Ga0325401_1005508_pt1 | contig 12135 bp, 12 predicted proteins | sample PopdelMetagenome_FD_205666 | JGI IMG/M metagenome (GOLD analysis project Ga0325401, IMG submission 205666) | Populus deltoides microbial communities from Bellville, Georgia, United States - Xylem-PdKOR-R2 | ecosystem: Host-associated > Plants > Phyllosphere > Stem > Wood/Secondary xylem | place...
ATCTTGACATTTTAAAAATAAAAAATATTATTTTAATATATTTTTTAAATAAAAAATAATTTTTCTTTTACGTACACACATATTTTTATACAACTTTACAGTGCATCACGGCACAGAAACAGAATCCAATAAGACTAAATAGTAATAATAATAATAAGAAAAATTCGCCCTCCTCTTCTTTACTCATTTTCTTACTCGTAAACAAATTAAAAATTCCTTTCCAACAAATTCAACCCTCCCAACGACGCAGTCATAACTCCAACAAAGTCTAACGAGAAAAGAAAGAGAAAGTCTTTCCTAATCTCATATTAGAAAACAAAATGCACGCGCTGTTCCAATTGCACAAATTGCACAAGTCTCAAGCTCTTGCCCGTGTCTCCTTTTCACAGCCATTACATCAGCACTCGCGAGTAAGGAATCTCTCACAAACTTCAAATTACAATGTTTAAATTCCTTTTCAATGTCTCTCTCTCTCGATTTTTTTTCTTTTTTTAAAAACAATTAAATACCTAATGAATATACGCACAAACGGCGAGAAATTATCGTAGCTTAGTTTCATTTCAGACAAAAAAAAAGTTATTTCAATGTCTCATGGTTTCCCTCTCTTTTGACATAGTCGGAGGGAAACAAATTCTTCAAAAATTAAATTGAAAACAAACTCAAATTCCTCTCCTTCTCTCACCTTTACTCTCTGTTGTGTATCTCTAGGGTTTTACACCCTACTGGTAATTTACTTCACCGTGGGTCCTTCAATTCTTTGATTTCCAGCATAAAAAATTAGTGTCAGTTCAACACTTGTGATCTGCTCATACTCGATTTTAACTTACCAGGTAATCTTTTTCTTGTTAATGTTGATTTTCTGCTCTCGATTTCTTCTTTTTTTAGTTCTAGCTGTGTATTGTTTGTTAAGGTTTTCATGAATTTGATGTTGTGAATGGCTGGGTTTTTTTTGACGGGTTTAGTTTGTTTAGCGGTGGGGTTATGAAGTTTTGCATGCTGGAATTCATTATTAGTGATTTTGAAGTGAAGGGGCACGTCTAGGGTTTTGTGCTTATGTAGTTGCATGAATTTGATTTCAATTTGGGGCGGTTTTTTGAAATGGGTTTTAGAGAATTTTTTTTTTCTGTATGTGTTTTAATATGATTGAAAACTAAGGTTTTTTTTTTTTGCATAATTAATGTGATCTTTAGCTGTTTTTTCAGAGTCTGGGAATTTAAGGTTCCAATTTTGACTTCAAACTAAGGTTTGGAGTTCTTAGATTAGCTAATCATTTAAGATTTGTTCACGTGTCCTTTTAAATCTTTTGTAGCCAACCCAATTGGTTTCAGGTGTTGTAGTCGAGCTAGTACCTATTCATTGCTGCTAAGCAGTCTGAAGCTTAGGAAAATGTATTTTTTATGGGTTTTTGCTTTAATCTATGACCTGTGTTTGGATATGTTGGCTTTCTATTAAGCTTTTAACCAGTCTATCTAATTTCGAAAGTTTGCTTCAATATGTTGCCAATGTGTTTTTGCGGCCAATATATTACAAAGTCCATGCCTTGTGTAGAAGCCTGCACTGTTTTCTTTCTTGTGTAGTGGGAGTCTTCCAGTTTACCATCAATAATGTGGTCTGTGACTTGTATTGGAGGACATTTATATAGTGTTAAAAACCAACTCTTTCATGTTTAAGGAAATCCATTTTGATCTTTCTTTTTGCTGTTTTCTTTTTTCACCATACTGTGCAAGTTAGAGCTGGTTGACTTCAATGTGAAAAACTAAACAGTATTCAATTGATCTGAGTATAGGGTGCTCCAATCAGAACTGGATCTCCAATTTCTGGATTTTCTGCTGGAGCTGCATAGGGTGAAATAGACTCAAGATTGCGATAATCTTCCTGTGGAAATGCAAACTAAGAAAAGAATTTCTGGAAGAAATGCTCCAAGAGAGCCTGCAAGTCCCAGGATTTCGAGAGCTCAGAAGAAATTGTTGGAAAATTTGCAAGTTGCTGAAAAGAAAGTTTCAGAGTTAATTACATCTTCAGCCAGAAAGCAGAAATGTGGTATGTTGTTACTTTTTTTTTATATATATTTTCATTTCATGCATGCTTGCACAGAATACACTGTGAACTTATTTTTGGGTAGATTGTAATTGAGTGTTGGATTTTTTTTATTTTTTTCTGGGGGGGTCAGTGCTCAGTGGAGCAAGTATTGTACAATTTTGTTTTTGTCTTTGAAACCTTCAGTATAAATGTTTATTTTCTTCGTCTAGTTTAAAAGAAAAATCGAGAAGAGCTAGGAACCCAAGTATACTGCTGAAGGATGTCCTCCGATGCAAACCATTCATCTAAAAGAAGGAGAAATGTTGAATCCTGTTTTGAACTTAACACTCAAAATCAACACAAAACACTGTTCTTGGTGCCTGACATCAAACCTGTGCAGTACTAACCAGTGTCAAGCAATTCGATCTGTTGAAGGAAAATGTGATTTACCACAATATTAGCAGATTCCTGCATGAATTTAGGTACCTGAATTAAGCTTAATTCCTTAGTTGCTTGCATTGTTGTCATAATTTAGCATTTCAACTTCCTGTTGCTTCAACTAATGACCTCTACTGGTTCAAGGATATTGAAGGATGTGATTTGTTTAAGAAAATGTAATAGTGCTCTTTTCTTTCCTTTTTTTAAATGTACTTGATTCTGTTCCTGATAGCATCAAGTTTCATCCTCACTGTTGCCGTTCAATGTCAGGCTCCGAGGAGGGAATTCTAATATAACAGAACTCAGCACCACACATTGTGTTATTAAGAAATGAATTTCTTGTGTATTGCCATTGCAAGAACCATTAAAGCTTGTTAATTTTGTTTGCATTCAATCCCCAACACTCTTATCAGGCACTCTTCCAAAGAAAAATGAGTCTATATCGGCAACAAATTCGAATACTAGATACAACAATGTGCATCAAAAGGCTTCCAATGCTTCTACCCAGTGTGATGTGGTGGATCCTAAGGTAACCGCACCAACTTTGTGTGCTATGCTCCATTCTGACCAATCTGCTTTAGATTCGTTTTTGGGTCTGGCAATGAATGTGTAAAATTTGGCATGCTCCTATTATTTTCTCATCAAATTGTATTAGTCATGTTTAACATAATAGCTCTCTGAAGCGTATATCAAAAGAGTGAAAAAATAACAAAAAAGAATCAATAGATAAAGTATTAAGGTTCTGTTATATGATTTGCTATTTTGGATTGCAGGGTTGTGATGAAGGATCTGCTCAATGTGTGTTGCAAACTATATTTTCTCCTTCTTTTCACATATCTAAAATTGCTGGAGGAGAAATTTCTGGTGGAGGTGGGTGACAAAATTGATATTTTTGTTTTTAAGGTATTACATGTGTATGTATATTCATTGAGGTTCCATTATTTTTTCCCTCTCATGTGATGCTCTTTTATTTTTTGGTAATCTCCTGTTTAGTCGACTTGATAAAACTGTTTCGGACTGGAGACTCTCGGGTTGATATGCTGGATGGTCATGTTACACAAGAAACTTTTAAATCCTCTTTTGGAGAACACAATGAGAGCACATTAACTTCACTCAAAACATGTCATAGTGACATGGAATTGGAGAAAAATATATCAGCCAAAAACTCATATGGGGATCGCTGTGGTGATCAGGTGCTCTCTACTGATGCAACTACTGTGAATTCTTATAGTATTGCAGCTTCAAATGGAGTTGGTCTTGCTTCTGATGTTTCAACTATATATCTTGCATTGAAGAACTCAAAACTGGAATGTGTTGATGAGCACGGTCAAGATTCTATGTCAACTGATGTTTGCTTGGAGGAGGATGATTATGAGGATTTTGATGACTTTGACCCTTATCTATTTATAAAGAACCTGCCAGAGCTGTCATCAGTAGTCCCCACTTTTCGGCCTATGTTGCTACCTAAACAGACTCGGAGTTGTCCTCCTACAACCCTTGTTTTGGACCTGGACGGTACACAATTTTAGACACTTTTTTTATGCTAATTTTGTACATGATTTTGCCATCAAACATGTCTATCATATGTGGTCTCCAACTTTAGTGTTGGATTTTCTATTCTTTTGATTTATGTGTATTTATTAATGATTTGTTTCACAAAAAGCTTGTTATTCTACCCATTTTATCATGTCAAGGCAATTTGTCTCTTAATCTTTTGTTTTTTGTTGCATCCATGGAGGGGATTTTGCAGAGACCTTTCATTTATTTATTTTGTTTTTTCTTGGAAACTTTTTTGCAGCTTCTTGATGTTATTATTTGTTTCTAAAAAAAGAATGCCTTGCAATATTTCATTTGCAATTCTAATTTGCGGGTTGCATTAATTGTGGTGTGAAAAAAATTGAGGTTTTTTTTTTAATTAATATTATTATTATAGCTTTCTAGTAACTCATGAAATGTAATTTTTTGATTTCTATGTACCTGGTCATCTGCTATATGTAATTTTGATTGTGATAATGAAGTGAACATTGGTCTTTTTCATATTGACTTATTGGTGGAAGGTAGGATTGTTTAATCAGAAGAAAAATTGGAATCGATGCTGCCTAGTTCCATGAAGTGGCAGTTTTGCATTTAATATTTTGCAACATGCATATTTGGCCATTGAGCTACCTGCATTCGATATGTTTCTGTTTGTGAAAGTGTTGATTGCTTTTTTAATTTCAGAGACTCTGGTGCACTCTGCCCTGGAACCTTGTAATGACGCGGACTTCACATTTCCTGTCAACTTCAACCTCCAGGAGCACACGGTCTTTGTCCGGTGCCGTCCTTACCTCAGAGATTTCATGGAGAGAGTTTCTAGTCTTTTTGAGATCATAATATTTACAGCTAGTCAAAGTATCTACGCAGAACAGCTTCTAAATGTGCTTGATCCAAAGAGGAGGATATTTCGACATCGTGTTTTCCGTGAATCCTGTGTTTTTGTCGAGGGTAACTACCTCAAGGATTTGTCAGTTCTTGGTCGTGATTTGGCCCGTGTTATTATAATTGACAACTCTCCCCAGGTACTGTTGCAGAATTCTTATCTTTCGGTGCTTTTTGATTTACCTGGCACTTGTCCTAATTTAATTGGTGATACAGTTACTTCATCTGTTTTCTTGGTCTTTGCCTTTTTCAATAATATTTTGGGGTTGTTTGGGGCATCGGGCATTATATTCTATCCATGGCACAAAATTGATTAAAGATATCTACTTTGTATGAAAACCATTTCTAATCTGTAGTTAATTTGCCTAAACACTTGCATTTTTTTGGGGATGCCATTGAAATTAAAATTCATGCAATAGTTTGATCAATAACGCTATTTGAGTTCCAGTCTGAAACCTTGAAATTCTCTCTGAGGACTGTACACAAGTAACCATTGAATGTGGGTGTCAGCTGTCTTTAGAACCCATGTATATCTTTCAAGATAAAAGCAATAGTTTAGCTTAGTGGATGAAGGACAGAAGGTACGGAAGAGAGTTGAGGCAAGGCAAAAGGGCGGAATGACCTGAGGCTTGTAGGAGGGGTCAGGTTTTTTTAAATTGTTGGAGCTTAAATTACTGACAAGGCCGATGGTTTTCATTTCAGGCATTTGGCTTCCAAGTAGACAATGGTATACCAATTGAGAGCTGGTTTGAAGATCGTTCAGATAAAGAATTGCTCTCACTACTTCCATTTTTGGAGAGCTTGGTTGGGGTTGAAGATGTGAGGCCTGTAATTGCAAAGAAATACAATCTTCGGCAGAAAATTGCTGCAGCTGTTTACCCTCCGTTGAATTCAAATAGAGGAGATCCTTTTGAAAGGTAGCTTCAATGTGAATTTGAAGTATTCGAGATGGGACGTATAAACAATTCCGCCTTGTCTTATTTATTACAGAATTAAAATGTCAAGAAAACCACTTCTCTTTTGTTGAGAATGTCTTGGCAAGACAGTGAGATTTACAATTGCAGTGCGATCCTAACCATAAAGCGGGAGGAAAGTGTTTATGGATGTAAATCATGTGTACGAGTAAGAAACTTTTCATAGAAGGAACCTGTAGCATGACCAGTGCACCATAGGCAATACTTGGAAATAAGAAGCTTCATGAACAGTTTGTCCACCCATTTATCAGTTTTGAAGGCGATGGAATTTGTTCCTTCAAGTTTATTATAATTTGGAGCTATAATCTCCTGTGGTTATTCCCAATTGATGATTAGAGGAACTAGAAGGGTGTGAAAAACCTATAAGCTTATATAATATTAGAGGGTCTCTGTGAATTTTTTTTAATGATTTTAAATGGTTTTAATATATAGATGTTAAGAATGATTTTTTAAAAATAAAAAAAAATATTATTTTGATGTATTTTTAAACTTAATTTGTAATTGTTATTATATTTTTAAATACCCATATTAAAGTAAATATTTTTCAATTCTTTTTTGAAGCAAATGAGTAAATTTTGATTGAGTCATAATTTTTCAAAGTTATCTTTTATAAATAACTTATAAAAAATTGATTTAGTGAGCTGGTTTGGTTTGTTAGGCCTAGCTTTTGTTTTTCTTTTTTCAATTTTTTTTATTTAAATTTTATTAATTTATATTTAAATTAATACTTTTTTTTCTTTTTATTTTGTGAAAGTTTCTTTTAAATAATAATAATTTTTTTAGTTATGTATTTAAATTTGAAGAATTTTATTTATTTATTTATTTATATTTGTTTTTTGTATGAACCAACTTTATTTTTGAAAATAAAATAAAATTTCAGATAAAATTTCTAATATGTACAGCCTTGCATTGTGTGTTTTTTTTTTTTACTTTATTCAATCAATTTAATATATCTCTATTTATATTATCGTTTGTTTAAATAAAAAATTATTTTAATAAACAAGTTTAGAAAGCATAATCAGGTGAATGTCCTGTTTTTCTAGATTAAATATTCTAATATATACATGTTTGTCAATGATTTTTTATTCATTTATTCACATATATAGTTTTAAATTTATTTGATTATGTATACAAAATTAAACTTTTTAAACTATAAAGATATATTGAAAAAAACTTGAATATATATATAATTTTTTATAAGAAATAAAAATTTATAATCCACGTACAGTTCAACGCATAAATGGCGGTGCAAACATAAAATGTTCCAACTAACAGATTTATTGTGACAAGTAAATTAGTGGCCAATCGATCACCCTTCATCTTCGACATTTCAAATCAAGTGGGGATTTTATATTCCCGTGTTAGCATGTTCCTATGTTTATTTGAGATAAAATTGCTTCAGGCGAGGTCTCCCTCCCTACCATTCATCCATGATCCGTGTGCTTCGTGCCACACATCTAACACTGAAAGATGACTTCTTGATGGGAACCTCCCCATTATCTTGATGAATCAAGTATTGAAGTTAAGAATATCTTACAAACATTGTCAATATGGCCTGATTCAGCAAGCAGAAATATAAACCTGCAACAAATTAAAGCTCCGATATAGAAAGACCATAGAAGCGCAGTTTGCATCCCCGACGCAATAGCGAGGATAGGATTCATATTCAGCAAGAGACACCAAAACAAACGGAGATCCATTTTCCAGGATGCAGCTAACAGTGAAGCTGGTCCTCAGTCATGTTATCACAATTCACTGAGTCAAACCCTTTTAAGTATATCCTTTTTGTCTTACAAGTTCAATATATAGCAGCAAACATCGAATTGTTGTTTCTGCATATGACAACTAGCCAAAGAGATTAATCTCCAACAAAAAGAAAAAAAATAAAAGAGATTAATAGCAATAGTTAAGTAACTCAGTTTTTTTTTAGAATCCAAAGTAACTCAAATTAGTAAAACGAAAAGAGGCTAAAATTGTTCCACACTGCTAACAACCCTAGTGAATCCTCTCCACAATTTAGTGAGACAAAAAAAGAGAGCATTATTATTTACAAAGCCTGAAAGACCACAGAACAGAACAACATCAACCAGAAACCAATCAACGGATTGACGAATCATCAATCCAGTATCCCCGATTCCAGTGCCCTTACTTCCACACCATTAACAATAGATTGGAATTTACCGTAAAATTGAATGGGAAAACAGCGCTAAAGGTCTTCAATCTTTATGTTCCCAATTTTCAGGTAATTAGGATACAATGAAAAGGAAAGAAAATAAAATTACTGTAGGCAGTATTTGCAGTGCATCTCTCAGGAGATTGAAAGCTAAATTTTTATTCCATGAACACCAAGTGACAGAGGACACTTGGATGAAGAAAAAACAAGAAGACACTTGACAGCTAGACATGCACCATAACAAGAAACAGAGCGGAGTCACCAGACCTCAGGACGAAGCTCACCAGTTGCTGGAGGCATCCATTTTCCAGAATTATAGACACTTTGACCAACTTTCCAACCAGGAACATCCTTCATTACTTCTGCCTCGTATTCAAGATACTTATTCCACTCCTTGACAAATCTAAATAAAAGCAAGCAGGGAGGGAAACAAAATTTGAATATTTTACAATAAGAGATGGAAACACATTAGCTAGTGATGGACGAGAAGAGCTGTTTGCTACCTTTCATCTTCTTCAGCTTGAAGCAGAGGCAGGATTGCCCTGCGTGCAGCATACTTCTCTTCCTTAAGTGCTCTGCAGAATGCAAATGATTTAAGAACAAATCTACGGTTGATGACATACCACGATAAGGGAACTTGCTTTGGCAGTATAGCTATATCATCAATTACTACATACAAGGCTATAAAGCAGACAGTTGCATGAACCACTAAAAAAGTACAGTATCGGTATAAACTTATGATATTTTAAAAACTTCTCTTATACAGCATACAATAATCTAGGTTTCTTATATGAGGTTGACAGTCATATAAACACGTTCGAGGTCAAGTGTACAAGTAATCCAGCATACAATATCTCACATGTCCTCAGCTCAAATTAAGATTTAAGCTTGTATATTGGCAATATGCATAACACGAACTGTGATTGTACTTTTACTTAGGAACTGGAAGCAGGGAGTATTTGTTGAATTCAAAATGATGCTTACTTTCTATATTTGGCACTCAAGAGGCCTCAACATCCTTCTTCTCCTGTGAAACTATTCCTCGGATATACACCAACAAAAATGACAACTTCCAAGGAATTTCATGGGCAATCAAATCACCCAGGTGTGGTTTCCCAAAAAAGGGAGTCTTTTCTACACCTTAACAAGGAGAACATGAGGAGATAAACCGCATAAAATTTGAAATCTAAAATCACTCCATTCAAAAAATGCTTTCCTCCAAATTTATAGTCTGCCTAGGTTGATTCTCATCAAAGAACAAAATATAATCTGCAGGTAATGTCTCCACTGCAGCCCCATTCTGAATACAAACAGCCAATTCTTCAAAAGGATAGCAAATATAACAATGAAAACACTTACTATAAGCCCATGTCAAAGAATCTTCAGTAACCTTTTTACAGCTTTGACTGCCTAAGCAACACACTAGCTCTTTCACGGTAACAATCCTTCACTTTTTCATTAATACTAAAAGACAATGACACCAAACAACTTACTCAAAATATGACAAACCAGCGTCTCCTTATCAAAACTGAAAGATTTTTCTTACACTGTCATTCACAAACCTCAATGTTTTCTCAAAATTATGGTTTGCCCCAAGAGTAAGTGCCTTGAGAATTCAAAACCATGGTTTCTGAAAAGGTAACATAACATCCACAAAACCTGCCTTCTGCCGATTCAACCAATCCCAAACATGCTCTTGCAAGTGCCTTGAGAATTCAAAACCATGGTTTCTGAAAAGGTAACATAACATCCACAAAACCTGCCTTCTGCCGATTCAACCAATCCCAAACATGCTCTTTCCCGATTCAAAATAATAGACATCTCCATCATGATATATCAGAGATGCAAAATTGCTTATTTCATGAAAAACATTAGCAAGTAAAGACCAGCAAATCACCAATAAATTTAAATTACTAACCAAATTCACTTTCTTGAAAATCAAAGATAACCCCTCTCCTGCACCCTGTATTTGAATAAACTAAATCCAACTTCACTACAGCAACCCACTTTTTCATTAAAAAACACATTCATTGATCTTCAAGTCTCCTCTACTAACTATATTGAACAATATATAATTGACTGGAAAGGTTGCGGCTTTTGTACTTGCGAATGCATGCATGTCTATGCTTTTAGTGCAGACTTTGTAAAAGAGTATTTCAGGGGGGAGAATCTACTCTCACCTCTTCTAAGGATTTTTTTAGTTAAAAGTAAAAGCTATACATTTGTAGCATACTGGAGAGCATTTTGCTAGCGAAGGTTATTAAATTTAAATATGAAGTGCAGTCAATGAATTTGGCAGTTCCTTGGTACCTCTTGGTGCTTATAATAATGGACCTCTCTTCTCTACCAGTCAGCAGCACGCATTTGAAACCCTCCTAAAATCTCAACATTTCTAATGTCCATTTCAGAAATATACAAAATTCAGCTACAAAAAACTATGTCCACTCACAAGACTTCACAATTTCTACCTTTCACCCTTAAAAACAACAAAAGCCCAGTAGCGACCAGCCAACACCGCAATCAAAGTAGGAAAACTCTAGCAAAATTTTAATTTCATAATATTAATACTCTGAAGAACCAAAATAACCAGCCATATTTTAGTGTTAATTTCACAATCCAAACAAGTCCTGCTGCCAGAAATTATCACAGACATAAACATAAATTTTGATAATTTTAAAGAGCCATATTAAGTGTTCCTAAACATCTTCAATTTAAAAATGCAATCCAATTGACATGAAAAAAATCCATTTCCTTCGAATTTCCAACTCTAATTAAAAAAAACACAGATGCCAAGACCATAAAACAATCGAGAATCTTCAAAGACAAAAAGAACCCTTTTCACCTGCGGACCTTGTTGCCCTGGCCGACTTGGTACATTCCATAAGAAAAGGCGCCAAAAGCAGCGAGAAAGATGGCCATAGCACTAGGACCCTTGTTAGGGATCCTGCGAGCGAATCGGACAGGAGCGAAGCCACCAGGAGGAGGGCCGTCTTGAAGGATCGGCATATCCTTCACGCTAGCCATTCCTGGCTTGTTCCTTATCACTGCCTCCGTCATTTTCTCTTGCTGTTGCTCTTCTTCTTCTCTCTCTGTTTGTGATTTTTAGGAAAGGGGAGACTGCATGATGAATAGTGGAGAGGCTGGGGGGGGGGGATGCTGTTATGTGCGCGTATGGTGTGGGAATGTTAGGGGATCCGGTTAGGGATAGACACGTGGCCATTTGTTGTGACTACTTTCACTTTCTCGGGTTAGGTTATCAAGTGCTCTTTTTGGCAATTCTTTTGCTAATAAATGGAGTAATAATTATTTTGATGATAAAGGAATTGTAATTTACATATTCTATAATTGCAAAAATATTTGTGGTATGAAATATAGTTGTCGTGGGGATGAAATAAATTTTATATTGATTGAGGAATAAATACTAATAATTATTCTACGAGGAAAATTAAAAAAGAGAGATAGAATTGTGAAAATAATATTTGAGTTTCTATTAAAATACTCTTATGACTTTTTGGTATAGCTCTTTGTAATGTTATCTGAATTTTTATTTTTATTTAAGTAATATGAATAAGATTCAAGTTCAATATTTTTATATTTTTCTTATGAAAAATATATATAAACATGCTAGGATCATAAAAGTGCACATGGGAGGCTTGAATTTAAGAGTTTAAAGTAGAGTTTTTAAATCCAATTTGATTGTTAACCCAATCTAAAATTCAGATTATGAATTTTATTTGGATTATTGGATCATTAACATCAATTTTATTTTTTTATAAATCAAAATGATGTTTTTGTTAAAAAAAAGTTATTGGATCAATCAGTTAGGTCACCCGAGTTTTTGTTTTTCTTTATTTTTTAAGCCCGGTCCGGTTTCAGCCCGGGTTAGCCGGGTACCAGGTTGACCCGTCAGGCCGGGTTAGGTTTTAAAACCATGGTTTAAAAGGGCCATGACCTTCCCAAAATTTCTAAAATCAATTTTCATTCCAACTTCTAAGATACTTTCAATTAGGCCCTCGTGAGAGGTTTATTTATTACCCTCGTGGCCAAATTTCCTTCATTTGTTTTCACTTCTGCCCCTGCATGCATAACCCCACTCGGCCCCTACGGGAAGAG
>Ga0325401_1005509_pt1 | contig 12135 bp, 6 predicted proteins | sample PopdelMetagenome_FD_205666 | JGI IMG/M metagenome (GOLD analysis project Ga0325401, IMG submission 205666) | Populus deltoides microbial communities from Bellville, Georgia, United States - Xylem-PdKOR-R2 | ecosystem: Host-associated > Plants > Phyllosphere > Stem > Wood/Secondary xylem | place...
CATAGATATGATAACTATGATTTTAACAAAATAATGGTGAGGTCAACCGTAGTTAAATGATACTAAATTATAGTTTTTAAATTAAAATACTAAGTTATAATCACGTATAAAATACAAGGAGTAAAGAGTAGCTGCATTTTATTTATATTTATTTCTGTGTTTTTTGCGTGTCCAAGCTCTCAAAGGCAAACAAAGCCACCTGCTCTTGCTATATATATATGTCTGCCGAGGAGGTTCTGATTTCTAAAGGAAGCCCAGAACTAAATCCAAAGACAAGAACAAGAAAACGCAGACTTATTTTCTTTTAGTATTTTTGATTGCTCGTAGTATATGAGAGCTTCTATATATCGAAACTTTCTTTTCAGATTACATCCAACAACTACTGCCAAGGCTAGTAAGATTACCAACCATACCAGGAATATCATGTCTGAAGCAGATCAATCCACTGGTTTCAGCACACCCAGATTGGTGACCAAGAAGGTCCTGGCCAAGCTCCAACATGAAGGCGAGGGTGCTGTCGTTAGGAGAAGCATTGGAAGGTACGTCTTGAATCATGCATGGCTTCTTGTGCTCTTGATTTCTTGATTTGTTCCAGTTCTGGTTTTCTGATTTCTTGATGCATTTCCTGGTTCTCTTGTTTTGGCATATTGATTCTCAGGAGTGAGCTGAAGTTCTTGGATCCTTTTCTCATGTTGGATGATTTTTCAGGTTAGTTTTATATCAATGTGTAGCTGGTTTAAGAAATATCGTATGGTATTGATATTGTAAGGTATTTTGGTGGTGGTTGTTGTTGCAGTGTCTCCCCCTGCTGGATTTCCTGATCATCCTCACAGAGGTTCTTGAATTATTCCCATCATTATCAATGTTTTATTTTATTTATTTGGGTTTTTGTATGCTTGTTAGATTTTGTATGGTAATTTGGAAATCTTATGCCTTTACTTCTGTTTCTTTTTCTAATATGGATTGCAGGTTTTGAGACTGTTACATACATGCTACAGGTAATGTTTTTTTTTGGTACAAAACCAATTTGCAAATCAGATTTTTGGAGGATTGGATCAATTTTAAGAAACTAATGTTTGATTATTGTGGGTATCAGGGAGGCATCACTCATCAGGATTTTGCAGGACACAAGGGTACAATCCATACCGGAGATGTGCAGGTAAAGGAATTCAGATGGGGGCAATGAATCGGAGCATTTTACACCTTTGACTTTCTTCTTCTTTGTTTCATTTGATTCTTAGCTTGTTTTTTTCCCGTTCGTCGTGCAGTGGATGACGGCAGGAAGAGGTATCATCCACTCAGAAATGCCTGCTGGAGAAGGTGAGCAGAAGGGTCTGCAGCTGTGGATAAATCTATCTTCCCAGGACAAAATGTGAGAAATTTCTACTTTTTACCTTTTCTCTCTCTCTTTCTTTTCCCCTGTTTTTCTAATGGTTATAAGGGCAAGACTGGAACCTGACTCCTGGTGTCCTAACCCTTTATGACTCATCTGCTAGTTACTAATTCTCAATCAAATTCTCCTATGTTTCAAAAACTTATGGCCTGCATCCAAAATTTCCTCTTTGCAACACCCAATTCTATGTTTCTAGTTTCTAAAATATTCATGAGAATTTAGCTGCATCTTCATTTTTTTTGTGTATGTGTGTCTGTCAATGTCCCATTGTCCCAGGTCAGTTCTTATAATTCTTTCAAAAATGTCTACTTTCCTTGACCCTTAAGATAGGCCAGCTTTCCCCCACCAACAAGCAATTTGAACTTTTCAATATATTTCCAAGGTTCATCTTGAAAAAAACAGAATGTTCAATCAGAATTTGTCTTTTATATTCTCCAGGCAGAATTAACAGTAATCTAAAAACCTATTTTGCAGGATTGAACCAGGGTATCAAGAACTTTTAAGCGATGACATAAAAACAGCAGAGAAAGATGGGGTTGAAGTGAGAATTATAGCAGGGAAATCAATGGGAGTGCAGTCTCCAGTTTATACCAGGACACCAACAATGTATCTGGATTTCACTCTGAAACCTAGAGCTCAAATGAATCAAAGTATTCCAGAATCATGGAATGGGTTTGTGTATATTATTGAAGGTGAAGGGGTCTTTGGCAAGCCAGCTTCTTCGCCTGTAACTGCTCATCATGTCCTGGTTTTAGGTCCTGGAGATGGTTTAAGTGTGTGGAACAGGTCTTCTAAGCCTCTGCGATTTGTGCTGATTGCCGGACAGCCGATTAACGAGCCTGTGGTTCAGTATGGACCTTTTGTGATGAACACGCAGGCAGAAATTGATCAGACCATTGAGGACTACCACTATAGCAAAAATGGGTTTGAAATGGCCAAGTATTGGAGATCCCAATGAGTGGTTTAGAAGCTTTCTGCAAACCATGAAAGCACATTACGACTGTTAAAAGCAAAAAAGTAAGAAGAAATAAAGGACACATCACCTTCACCTGTCTCTATCTTTCAATATCTGCCTTCACACACAGCAATCCCACATAGAAGCTGAAAAGGACGTTTTCTTTTCTCATTGGAGCAAAGATGATTCTAGAAGATTGAAAAGTGCAGCTGGAGAAGCTGAGATGATTATCACTAAAGTCATGATGGATCGGCTTATCTTAGTTGATCTCCCTTATTATTAGTCTTTTACTTGAATTTTCCCCTTTTAATCACACTTTATAGTGGTAGGTTGATCACTTGAGGGTTTTATATATATATATATATATATATATATATTCGTTCTTCTATATTATTTGATGATTTCTCTTAGCTTTCTGTGTGTTATAACTTACAATTATTAGAAGTGGTGGTAGGGTTCAGTTTTTCTTGTGCTTGGGTTCCCAACTAACCCATACACAGGCGAGCCTCCCACTAGCAAGCTAGATGCCCCACATATTAGGAAGCAAACACAAGATCTTGGGTTTGGTTGGATGGGTTGGCCGACAGTTGTTGGATAACGTAGTCAAGTTATGAGGTTGATATTTGGTTGCCAGGCAACCAAAGAAGTTCACAGTTGTCTTGAGACCACCTTGTAATGCTCTCGAGGCATTGACAAGGAGCAGAAACCAAAGTCAATTCTCTCAGTTCCCGAGCCATGTGATCTCACATCCTGATTCTTGTCTCTAAATAGACAAAAAAACGAGCAAGGTCTGCAATCGTAAGGCAAATGAATGAGAAAAGTTTGGGCACAAGTTAGTTATGATCACTTGGATATGGAGGAGGAACAACAGTTGCAAGACCCTTATCACCCTGCCTCCCCTGCTCAAACGGTTACAATCAAAAATCGAATTTGAAAATCCAAGTCACAACCTTAACCTGCTAAGCGTAGGCAAAAATGGTTTGCCTCAACAAATATATACATATGGTTTCTTGGGTAGATACTGGCTGGCTGGCCATCTGAGCCAGGGGCCACACCCTTCAACAGAACAACTACAAGTAATACATAATTGCATAGTTAAAAGACTTAAAAAAGGAAAACAAGAAAAGAAAGACGAAAGAAAGAGGGAGAAGAGAGAAGAGGAAGTGAGGGCATGATGAATATTCCAGGACATTTTAAAAGAAAAAAAATAGGGCTCAATAAGCAAATGGATGCATCCCTGTGGCTCCTCTGATGAGAAAGGATGCAGGTGCTGGTAAATAGAAGGAAACAATTTTAAAGCTACGTGTAACATTTCCACTAAAGATTACAAGTACACAAAGAAATATGACCGTTCACTTTATCTTGTGCAATTACATGATTCTGCTATCAAAAGCACAGAAAAACTTGATCCTTTCTTTTACCTTGAATTAAACAATTTCATTGCTATAAATATCAACTTATTTTGCAATTAATAAAGCCCTGAAGTCATAATAATTAAATAAAACAAACCAACCACCCAACCAAATTGAATCAACAAGCCAACCATGTCAAATCCTGTAACTTGTACACTTGTAAGACATGAGACGAACGGAGATCACCTGGAGCAGCAGGAAAAGTAGCCTTGGGCTTGCTTGGAGTCACTCCCATTGTTAACAAGGGTTACCCTATTCAGAGATAATTCAGCTTTGTATGTATCAGAATTCAAGACCTTCCTGCTCACGTTGTTATATATCTCTCGAATAACAATCTCAAAAGCCTTTTTAACATTTGTTGAGTCAAGGGCAGATGTCTCCATGAAGAACAATCCTTCAGCTTCGGCAAGGCTTTTGCCCTCCTCCACACTAACATCCCTGATATTCTCCAAATCACACTTGTTACCAACCAGCATCATTGCTACAGTTGTATCAGAATGGGCTGCAGAAATGTTTCAGTTAAGCTCAAAAGGTGATTTTAAACTGATAGGCAATTATGAAAATCCAAGGCCATGATCAGGAAGAAAGTGATCCCTTGGAAGCAAACAGATAGGCTAGATATACATGCAAAGGATAAAGAATACAGATGAATCTTGAGACATCTAGAAAACGTTAAAAATCAGTATCATTAACTCTTTGCAATTTCTAGCCAATCTCAGGCCAAGCTAAAAACTGCATTTTGTTGCCATTTAAAGAGAACTCTTGATAATAAAAGATACCAGAGTGCTCAACATGTACAATGATAGGGGAACTACACCGCATTGAAACTGCTTATAAAATCAAAATTTAGAAAACGCAGACATTGAGAATCTGGGATGAGTAAATTGTTTCTCATGCAACTATTCCTCTCCAGTTAGAAGCTCGATGCTCAAAGCACTGTGTCTTTATTCATCATGTTGAAGGATGAATAAGGCATGATATGAACTCTAGCATGCTTGGGAACACATGCTATTTCTATATTCCACTCTAATGCAGAGCAGATGTGATGCACAAGGAGTAGGGCTATTCATCCCAAAATATCCATCCAGAATTGGGTTTCTGAACAATGTCAGCCACTTGATAGTTGGTGTTGTATGGGAGTCATCAGTTAGGTCCATCCAGTTAATGGTTGATTTTGTTCAGGAAACTCATTTGAGATGAATATTTCAGGATGGATAGAAAAACTCTAAAATACAGACACCTACAATTTTTTATTAACATAATGGAATCAAGTTCATCTAATCACCAAATCTTATGGCTGCGGTACTTAAACATTTCATACTCATGATGCTCCCTGTGGAAGTACAAAGAGAAATGACATCTTCAACAAACAATGAAGTTGCAAACACTCTTGTAGTCTTAATGGACAAAACATTTTGTATATATACAGAATTGTACCGTTGCAAGTGCTTGTGCTATTTTGTGGTAGATTTTATAATGTACATGATTCATAATCAAATTTGTGAACATAACATCACATGTAGACATGATGATTTTGGTCATACTCATAAGTCAGGAGTTAAGGAAGAATTAGGCCTCTTGATGGTGGACAAAGGTACTGTGTTTGAACTTAGTCTATTTAAAAGTTCTTTTGTACCAAAAAACTGGTTGCGCTCCCCATCCCAACCCTTTCTGTATATGATTATTCTTTTCTGTCAGTTGAATAGTTTTCCAAAGAGGCAGGGATTTACCTATTCCAGCAGGATTCTAACTCTCATCACTAAATACTCTTTGAGCTGTCACTTATCCAGTATAATCCGTTGTTGCTTTCAGGTTTAGGCCATTACTGTGGACATAGGCATAAGAATTGATTTTTCCTGATGTGCTGGATAGCAATTCCTAAAGGATTAATTAATCATTATCTGATGATACTCTCCACGTTATAACTTTTAACTACTCCAATAAGACCCACCAATACCAGATTATCAAGGCTATAATATCGTAATCAACTTGTGGTGCATGGTATTTTTATGATGGAAGCAGCCAGCACGCAAGCAGTGATAAAGAATTACTCAATTCACATTCTATTAAACCATCCATTAAGTTTTGATATACTTCACTATATGTCCTACACATAAGCTAATTTACATCCCTATCTGAACCTTTATCTCTGTAAAAGGAGAGCTATATTGCCTTAAGCTTAGAGATGAAAGATGAAACAATAAAGTACAAACACATCTGCATGACCAAAATAACAACCACCAAAGTAAAACATTAAAACTATGTAAAGCACCCAAACTTACATGTTCTCTGCACAACCTAACCACATGTATTGAAAATAAGACTGAAATATAGAAACGACATGCAAATTGCTGCTGACCTGAAAGATAAAAAATTTTTACATGACCTGCATCAGTTAAATACATGTCTGGCTCAGTTGACTTCATTAATTATTTTCTTCAATAGATTCTCCTACCTTTTCTCAAACAGGAAATTACTGTTTGTTGATGAAAAAACTTCAGGCCAGAGACAACAAAGTTTGTTTTCAAAAGATGTGCATCTTATGGATGCACAAGTGAGAAAGAGTGATGGGACTGAAATAGTAGGAGAGGGAATCAGGAAAGATAGACCAAAAATATTTGGGTCAAAGCAATAAAAGATATAATTTAGTGTCAACGAGTTTACATCAAATTTGGCTCAAACAGAAATAAATGATGAACATACTGTCAGAATTTTCTAGGTGATACCTTCAAAGAAAGCTGCCTGAAATGATAAAGCCAACTGTACTTTCCTGTGTACTTAGACAGCCTTTGGGAATCATTAGATATGCTTTTAGATTTTGGTTGTTTGGCTCTAGTTCTTGTTATTCATTGTTAATTATTTCCTCTAACATACTGCTGCTAGGCTCTATATTCTTGTAAGACACTAGCTGGCTTTGCTGTATTCTAATATTATTTCAATAAAAAAGAGAGATGATAAATTTTAATCAAACCCAATGAGCTCTTTGGTGGACTCTGCACTTAAACTCTTGGTAAACTCCAGTATGCTTTTATCATTTGCTTTGGTTTAAAATCAGCTTAAAATTTACTTTAATCCCAGCATACATATACGCCAAGATCAACAAGCTATCTGAAGTTGATCCTTAGTTGTAACAATATATATATTTTCCTCAAAAAGGAAAACATAGATCAACAATACCCTCTAAACCTTCTATTTTCAGATTTATCATCTTTTTTTTTCTTTTTTCTTTTTTGTGTGTGTGGTATTTTGCATTGTGGGGCCGTTAATTGAACTTTAATGCGTCTTGCAATCTGCACAGAGCCTTAACTTCTACCAATTTTTGCTTTCAAAATTTCTGATTCCTAAGTAAATATGGAATCAACTCCACCTTTCTCATTAAGACATTAACAATAGATAGAAGAACTAATCAATTCCTGAAATAAGATTAACTGAGCAAAAAGAAAGAGCACTACAACATCAATTTAGATGTCACCAAAAATGCTAATCAGGGACTTTTTAGGATTGTTGGGACAAATGTATATTCTAAGATCAGCCAATTACACTGCTAATGCAAGATGTTAGTTATCATGTGCAAACACAAAAATATATATAATGTGTGCAATCACGAATGAGGTATGTGATCAGGAGCTGATTTGCATTATCTGTGAAGCATTTCCCCCCATAAAATACAAGCTAACTAGGCATGGAAATTCATATCGATGAAATCACATTGACTCAACCTGAAAATCTTAATGAGCTGCTTTAATCTCTAAGCGTTTAAAGTTTATACTTATAACCCTGCCTTCCAAAAGAAAAGAAAGAAAATTATCATCATCAGAATATGAGATCTTGCATTTCCAAATCACTAGTTGGCCTAACAAGGACAAAAATTTCCAATTTTAGCAACATACTAGGAAAATAATAACCCCCAAGAAGTTCATGCCACGCCAATACCATCCATAGAATAAGCAACTTCGGAAAAAAAAAGAACAATATAAAGATACGGCAACAAGTTTTAAGCTCAAAAACAACCATATTTAGTGACTTTTCTAAAGGAGATCAATTTATAGCTTTCTTCCAACTCAAGTCTCATTGAAAAATCCATCATTCCAACCTCAGATCTAACTACAACTGACCAAAAGATCAACCTTTTTACCCCCACAAAGTGCATTTCAGCCAAATCCACCAAAACCCCAAAACAAAACAACAAAAACAAAAATGGGCAGTCATCAAATTCACAAAAAGAGGGGAGGGTGAAAAACGTTACTTACTTTTAAGCTCATCAAGCCATCGACCGACACTATCAAAAGTAGTACGGCGACTAATGTCATAAACAATGAGAGCACCGACAGCACCTCTATAGTAAGCAGAAGTGACAGCCCTGAACCTCTCTTGGCCAGCAGTGTCCCAAATCTGAGCCTTAACTTCTTTGCCATCAATTTCCATGCTCTGGGTCTGAAACTCCACTCCTATCGTGGCCTTTGAATGTAAATTGAACTCATTTCTTGCATATCGAGAAAGCAGATTTGATTTTCCTACTGCTGAATCCCCTATGATCACGATCTTGAACAGGTACTCCTCTCCCCCTTCCTCGTCCGATGACATGCTTGCCGTTTCTGATAATTCTCTGCTTGCTGGAGATGGCTGTGGCTTGAGAGATATATAGAGAGAGAGAGGCAGAGAGTGGTGGAGGGGTATGAATGTGTGTTTTTAGCCCAAGCTAAGCTGGCACAGACATACTGCGCATGTAGTGGACTCATCACATCATTTATTCATATTTTTTTAAGGGAACTTTTTTTTTTTCATGGTTTTTCTCACTATTACAAAACCGGACTGTATCGCCCGATAAGTTAACCCGAAACCTTTTTAATTTAGAACTTGATTTTGATGAGATTTCAGAAGTTTACTTGATATGATTTAATTAAAAATTTAAGTTAGTTTTAATTCGATCAAAATTAACTAATTTCTTTTTAAAAGGATTTTTTTTTCAAAACAATATTGTTTTTTCATTTAAAAAATAAGTTTTAAAGGCATTGGAAAATGGAGGATTGTAATTAAAAAAATTTATTATAAAAAATAAAATGTAATATTATGTTGATAGAAGTCCTATGAAGTAGGGATCTCCCTTTTCTATGGTTTTATTATGATTGAGAGAATTGGAGCCAATATCATTCAAATCTCACACTTTATCAAATAGACAACCATTAATCATTAGATTTAAAAAATCTTGCTGTACAAAATAGTGATCTTCTATTTTTTTTAATTATAATGGAAAAAGAATAGTCAATAAGATTCAAATTTTAGATTATATATATATATATATATTATCAAATACATTACCTAAAAAACTAAAATATATCTTTGCGCTAAATCCATACTAAAATATATCTTGGGCTATAGTAAAATTAACTTTGCACCCTTTGATTCAAAAATTTAAGTTTTTTTTATGATGTGTGGTAGTTAATGGTAATCGGATTGTCAGCAGTGATCGTATGATTTTTTTTTCTTTTTTCTTTCCTGACAAGTAACATACATTATTGTCCTTTTTATTTTTTATTTTTTAATTTTAGTCATAATTCTATTAATTTCTTATTTCATTCATTTTTCATTTATAGAATTTTTTTATTTTTTTCAATTTAGTCCCTCAATTTTAATTTCTTATATGTTTGGTTTTTCATTTTGGTTCTTATTCTTTATAATTTCTAATTTTTTTCTTGGCACTTTTGTTGAAGTTTTTTTTTTTCAATTTCATCATTCAATCAAATTTTCTATTTTTTTATTTTTTTCAGTTTGACTCTCATTATTTTGATTTTTTATCTTTTATTAAAGCTATTTTTCAATTCAATTAAACCCCCAACTGAAAATTTTTATCCCTCTAATTAATATTTTTTCTCACCTTCATTTTTTTCTTTTATTAAGTTTTTTTTTAGATGTTTTGTTTCTATTTTATTTTTCAAGGTATTATTCTAATCCATCTATAATATATATTTTTTTACAAATGAAGTTTATTTTTTATAATAAAAAATATTCGTTTTAAAATTATATTGCTAACGTGTTCGGCCTTGCGTAATAGTTTTTTATGGTATGAGTTTATTCAGTTGATCTCATTTGTGTTTATTTTTTAAGTTTGAGTTTTTTAGAATGTAGATTTATCTTTTATTTATTTAAATAAATAAATTCTATAAACACAATCAAATACATGTTTTATTATATATTATAAAATATCTTGATCTTATTTGCATAGACTTTTTAATTTACATTTTGATTTTTATGTAAAAATTCATATTAAAACAACCTGCATACCTGATATTTTATTGAAAAAAAATTTATAATCCGCGGTGAAGCATAAGTTAAATTACAAGTAACGAGATGTTGATAGATTTGTTTTATATTTTTCTATTATTTTCTCAAGAGGCATTCTTATTTTCAAAAATTTTAAAAATACTCTTAGTTATTTTCTGTTTTTCAAATGCTATTTTCAAAATTTATAAAACAAAAAAAGCTCCTATTTAAGGTTTTCTGATTGTGGGGATTATTGGGCACCCACTTGGGAGCTTTGGTTTTGAGTCTTGACATTATTGGTCATGATTATACCATACATGGTGGCTAGCGACTTGACCAAGGTTAGAGTTTAGAATTTCAATCAACAAATTAGCGAGTTTATTCATGTCAATTATTTCTTTCTTGCGGTATATGAAGTTACTTTTAAAAAGAGAGATCGAATCAAATAGCCGAGATTAAAGAACTAAAAATCAAGAGGGGCATACTAAAGCATGCTACTGCTAGTATGATTTTAGATTGTTTCCATATAATAATATTAAAAATAATTTTTAAAATATAAAAAAATATTATTTTAATATATTTTTAAATAAAAAACACTTTAAAAAATAATTATTACCAAACTTATGAACACCATACACACCAAATACACACCAAACACTCTGTTGACTCACTCATTGATACATTAGTTGACCAGGCAAATCTACTATCCAAATTTTGGACCATCCCGACAAGATTTGATAACTATGCTCTCAATTCTCAAATACCAAGAAAACAAAAAAGGGGAAATTAAACATCATTTTTACATGCATCATTTCTGATTAACTACAAGTCAACAATATCACTCCACTATATACAGTTTTGGGTCTGATTCCCTAACGTTACAGTTGTTAACCGAAATTTGGTAAGATAACTTTAGCCTGCCTGAGTCCCTGCCTTCAAATTCCTTGAATCAAAAACTTTTTTCACATTTATGTCTGGTCAACGTTCATCCCATTTCAGCCGAACATCATGGTGCTCTAATAGACAATCTAACTTTCGGTTGCCTTGCCGTGAAGTGATGATTTTTCACACAGAGAGCAAAGAATTGACCATCGCTCCAGGCTCCCATTTTTCACACAATCATGGGGTTGCTTTTTCGCATCCACAGGTACAATTTTCCATTTCTTTGTGGAGTTTCTGTAAGAGATGGACAAGCAATATCAAGTGAAGATTAGGGGAAGACCAGCAGTATGTAATACAACCATTTGCCATTGCGATTTAGCCATCATTTATATGTGATCATGATGTAAATGTCTCACTCACCTCCACCTCATTTTGAAGGCCTTTGATATGCTGCACTGCGAAATCCAGCATGTCTGCATAACTTGTTTGCTGCAAGTTGTTGAGAAAATCAGCATACAACACATTCTTCATAATTTACTGTATTTGGAATCCTGGAAAATGTTTTGCAAGTTTTCTTCTTCTTTTGTGTGAGTTGAAAAGGTATCATGTAATTGGTGTATGATTATTTCTTCAATTATTTGACTATCACAACAACAAATTTATTTGACTATCTCCGTGCCTCCAAACCAACATTTTTATCCCTTTCGTATTTGTTCTTTTTGTTGTGTGAAACTAACCAAACACAACTTAAAGGATCCCCTGTAGTTAAAACTTAGGATTTCCACTACCAGGTCTCAAGTTTGAGTCCTCGAAGATATTGGAAATGGATTCAGAAATTTGGATAGGCTTCCCCTTTGGCATAGGCCTATCGGACAAAAATAAAAAAGAAAAGAAAAGAAAAACCCCCGTGGCCATGATCAATATACTTCACAAAATATAACTGATTGATTAAGTTAATGTCATCATGGAATCTTTAACTGGCCTTGCTTTAACTGGCCTTGACCAGTCAGGCCATCCATGCCGGCACAAGGCAGGGTTGTGTGTGAGTGCATTATCTCTCAATGAATTTGGTGAAGGAACTTTATGACAAATACCAATACTCAAAGAAGATTCCATGATGTGTGAAGAAAAGAATACCACATTATTACCTTATCCATGTTCGGAACGAGATCTTGTAGTTTCTTCAGTTTCCCACTTATTCTGGTTCTTCTCTCCTGGTTTAAATAAAAAAA
>Ga0325401_1005510_pt1 | contig 12135 bp, 7 predicted proteins | sample PopdelMetagenome_FD_205666 | JGI IMG/M metagenome (GOLD analysis project Ga0325401, IMG submission 205666) | Populus deltoides microbial communities from Bellville, Georgia, United States - Xylem-PdKOR-R2 | ecosystem: Host-associated > Plants > Phyllosphere > Stem > Wood/Secondary xylem | place...
AGGGCAAGGTCGACGTCCTCGTCGCCACCGACGTCGCCGCCCGCGGCATCGACGTCACCGGGGTCACGCACGTGATCAACTACGAGTGCCCCGACGACGAGAAGACCTACGTCCACCGCATCGGCCGCACCGGCCGTGCGGGTGCCTCGGGCATCGCGATCACCTTCGTGGACTGGGCCGACCAGACCCGCTGGAAGGTGATCAACAACGCGCTCGGGCTGCCGTTCGAGACGCCCGAGGAGACCTACTCCACCTCGGCGCACCTCTTCCACGACCTCGGGATCGACCCCAAGGTCAAGGGCCGCATCGTCGACCCGGCCCCGGAGCCGCCGAAGGCCGAGCGCGAGCCCCGCGAGGGCGGCCGCGGCGGCGCGCGTCGCCGCGGCGAGGGCTCCAGCACCCAGAGCGAGGGCGAGAGCTCGGGCCGTCCGTCGCGGAGCCGCCGCCGGCTGCGCAACGGCGTCCCCGTCGAGGGTGGCGCCGAGGGCACCACGCCGGAGCCGACGGCCACCGTCACGGCCCCGGTCGACGCCTCGGCGTCGACCGACGCGCCGAGCACCGAGTCCGCCGAGGGTGCGGGCGCGGCCCCCAAGCGTCGCCGCCGCCGCCGTGGCGGACGTGGTCGCAGCCAGCAGGACGGTGCTGCCGAGGGCAGCAGCGAGAGCACCGGCGCAGGCAGCGACGACCGCGGCGAGGCCGCGGCCTCCGAGGCCTGAGCCGTCCCTGCTGAGCGAGGGCGTCGGCTGGGACGTCCCGGCCAAGGTCGGCGGTTGACCGGCGAGCCGACCGTGGACCGCGTACGCCTGGCGCTGGTCTCGGTCCCGCTGGTCGTCGTCGATGTCGTCCTCGACGTCCTGCAGGCCCTGGACCAGGGCGCCGCGGGCCGCCGGCTCGGCGTGGCCGCGCTCCCCGGGCTCGTCGGCGTCCACCTGGGCGTCGTCGGCCTGTGGGCCGCGGTTTTCGCCCTGACCCGGACCGGCTGGCGGCACACCCTGCGCAACGTCGCCTTCCACGTCAGCGCGGGGGCGTACCTGCTCCTCACCGTCGCCGCGCACCTCTACCAGCGGCGCACGGGTTCCCCGCTCGACACCGCGACGCTGAGCACGGTCGTGCACGCGCCGGCGGTCGTCGGCGACATCGTCCGGCGCTCGGCCGGCCCCGGGGCGTCGGCCCTCCTGCTCCTCGCCGTCGCGTACGCCGCGGTGGCGCCCTGGCTGGTCCGCAGGCTCAGGGCGCGGCACGAGTCCGCCCGGACGGCCCGCCCAATTCGTCGGCGGTCCCCCGCCCTGCTCGCGGTCGCCGCCGTCGCCGTCCTGGTCGCCGGTCTGACGGCCCCGCTCGTCACCGGTTCCGGCGCCTACGGGCGCCACCGCGTGGTGGAGCTGGCCGCCGGCGCCTGGGACGAGGTCCGCGAGGACGCCCGCGCCACCCGACCCGTGCCCGGGCCGTCGGCACCGCCCTCGACCCTGGTCCGCTCGGAGCCGCTCGCCGCCGGCCAGGCACCGCGCAACCTCGTCGTCGTCGTGCTGGAGTCCCTGCGCTGGTCGGCCACCTCGCTCGCCGACCCCGAGCTCGGCACGACCCCCTTCCTCGCCCGGCTCGCCGAGCGCAGCACCGTCGCGACCCGCGCGTACACGACGGTCCCCCACACGTCCAAGGCGCTCACCTCGATCCACTGCGGCATCGCGCCGCCGGTGGACACCCGCCTGACCGAGTCGGAGCCGGGCCGCATCCCCGCCACCTGCCTGCCGGCGCTGCTCGGCCGGCAGGGCTACGGCACCGCCTTCTTCCAGGCGGCCACCGGCGGCTTCGAGCGCCGGCCCGAGCTGGTCGCCAACCTGGGGTTCGACGAGTTCCGCGGCGTCGAGGACCTGCCGACCGAAGGCTTCGGCCCGGCGAACTACTTCGGCTACGAGGACGACGTGCTGCTCGACCCGGCCACGGAGTGGATGGCCGCCCAGGAGCAGCCCTTCGCGCTCTCGCTGCTGACCGTCGGGGGCCACCACGACTACGTCCTGCCCGACACCTTCGAGCTGCAGCGCTTCGCCGAGGACGACGAGCTGAACCTCTACCTCAACACCGCCGCGTACTACGACCGCTTCCTCGAGCAGCTCTTCGACCGGATCGACGGCCTGGGCATCGCCGACGACACCGTGGTGGCGCTCGTCGGCGACCACGGCGAGGGCTTCGGCGAGCACGGGCTGCGCCAGCACGACAACACGATCTACGAGGAGGGCGTGCACGTGCCCCTGCTCGTGCACGACCCCGCCGACGCGCGCGGTCGCACGGTCGACGTGCCGGTCACCACGGCGAGCACGATGCCGAGCGTCCTGGACGCGCTCGGCTACCGCGTCGAGGGCGGCGGCGCCGTCGCCGCCCCGATCCGCACGGCCGAGCCGGTGCCCCTCCACCTGTCCTGCCAGAGCGTCAACCGCTGCCTGACCCGCATCGACGGGTCGTCGAAGTTCGTCCACCACTTCGGCCACCGCCCCGACGAGCTCTTCGACCTCGACGCCGACCCGGGCGAGCAGGACAACCTGCTGTCGACGCTCAGCCGGGCCGAGCAGGCCACGCTGCGCGACGAGCTGCTCGCCTGGCGCGACGAGGTCCGGGTGCTCTGGGCCCCGTCGACCGGCGGCTGACCGTGGCGCTCCGGGGCGGCCGGGTCGATGCTGGGGTCGTGCCCCACGACCAGCCGGTGGACGTCGACGGCGTGCGGCTGGTCGTCAGGACCTGGACGGCTGCGCGGCCCGCCGCCCCCGTCGCCGTCCTGCTGCCCGCGACCGGCGAGACCGCCGAGGACTGGGACGACGTCGCCGGTGCCCTCAGCGGCACCCGGACGGTCCACGCGGTGAACCTCCGCGGGCACGGTCGCAGCGACTGGCCCGGCACCTACTCGACCCGGCTCTTCGCCGCCGACGTCGAGGGCCTGCTGCCCGAGCTCGCCGACGGACCGGTCGACCTCGTCGGGCACAGCCTCGGCGGGCTCGTGGCCTGCCGGGTCGCCGCGGCGCGACCGGACCTGGTCCGCCGGCTGGTGCTCGAGGACGTCGGCCTGCTCCGCCCGCGCCCGGCCGCGCCACCCGAGCGTCCGGACGGGCCCCTGACGCTCGACTGGGCCGTCGTGGAGCAGGTGCGGCCCGAGGTCGACGACCCCGACCCGGCCTGGCGCGAGGTGGTGGCGCGCATCGTGGCCCCCACGCTGGTCGTCGGCGGCGGCCCGCGCAGCTCGCTGCCGCAGGACCAGGTCGCCGACCTCGTCTCGACGGTCCCGGACGCGCGACTGGTCACCCTGGACACCGGGCACCTCGTCCACGCGAACGCACCCGCGGACTTCGTGGCCGCCGTGCTGGACTTCCTGGGCTGACGCCCGTCGTCAGCGCGCGAGGCCCTTGGGCGTCGCCGTGACGACCACGTTGCTGTCGTAGCCGCCCGCGCCGCGCCGGTACTGCCCGCCGCAGGTGATGAGCACCAGGTGCGGGTCGCCGGTCTGGTCGAAGGCCGCGCTGCCCGTGGCGAGCGCGTCCTTCTTGATCGTGCGGACCGAGGTGACGGCGTACGCCAGGTGGTGCCCGTCGGCGCCCCGGAGCGTGATCGTGTCGCCCTTCTCGACCCTCAGCAGCCGGGCGAAGAAGCCGAGCCCCTCGGTGGCCGAGTCGACGTGCCCGGCGATCACCGTGTTGCCGAAGGGGTCGCCGGCCCGGGCGCTGCCGTCCCACCAGCCGACGTGCTGCACGTTCTCCGGGACGGCGAGCTCGCCGTCGCGCGTGACCGCGGGCTCGACCGGCGCGGCGGCGCCGCCCGGGAGGTCGACGCGGGTCGGGACGAAGGTGACCCGGTTGCTGGCGGCCGGGGTGCCGACCGAGGCCGGCGGCGCCGGTCCGTCCGAGGCGGCCGGGCTGGACGGCGCGGCGCTCGCGGACGCCCCGGGTGCGACGGGCGCGGCCGCCGGGGCGCCGCACGCCGTCACCGACGCGACGAGCGCGAGGAGCCCGGCAGCGGCCGCCGTACGCAGGGAGGTGGGGCTCAACGAGTCAGCCGGGCCAGGAACCGCACGGCCCCGGCCGCCTCGCCGCCGGTGCCGGTGTCGACCTTGTCGGGCCGCTTCGAGCCGGACGAGCCGGTCGCCAGGACGTGGACGGCGACGTTCATCGTGTTCTTCTCGGGGTCGCCGAGCGCGTAGACGCGGTTCACCGCGCCGCCCTTGACGGTGAGGCTGACCGGGCCGAGGTAGACCGGCGACTTCTTGCCGGTCGGGGTGATGGCGACCTTGTAGGTCGCGACGGGGACGGTCAGGTCGAGGGACTGGCCGTTGGCGACGTCGGAGAAGAGCACCTTGCCGTTGACGCGGATGTCCGCCGCGGGGACGGTGGCGGTGTGCGCCACGACGAGCTCGGCCTTGCCGCGGGGGACGCTGGAGGTGTCGTTGCGGAAGACGGTCACCGTGGGGTCGGTCGAGCCGCCCTCGGGCAGGTGCACGACGACGTCCCAGCTCGAGCGCGCCTTGACGTCGAAGGAGCGGCTGAGCAGCTCGGTGCCGCCGTCGCTGAAGGTGACCTCGCGCGAGCCCGGGTCGACCTTGAAGGGCCCGACGACGGCGGCCGTCTTGACCCCCTTGGCGACGGTCTTCCCGTCGACGGCGACGTCGACGCTGCGCCCGGGCAGGCCCTGGACGACGTAGACGTCGGCGGAGCCGGCGGCGAAGCTGGGTCCGGCGGTCAGGCCCGCCAGCCCGACGGTGGCGCCGAGCAGCACCACGAGCGTGAGCAGGCGGCGCAGAGCGCGTGCAGTCATCGGACGTCCCCCCGAGGTCCTCGTCGGTGCCCCCCGGCACCGTGGCCCGAGGTTACGCGCCGTCGGCGGGGCCTGCAGCCGGTCGAGATATGTGCACCGCTCGTATCAGCCTGCGCTCAGGCTCGGCCCCGCCCGGCTCGCCGGAGGGCGCGGGTAGCGTGGCGATCATGACCACGGACGCCTCCGCCTCCTCCTCCGGGCTCGCCGGCACCTACGACCTCGCCGGCTACCAGGTCCACCGCATCGGCTTCGGCGCCATGCAGCTCCCCGGTCCCGGCGTCATGGGCCCGCCGAAGGACCACGACACCGCGATCGCCGTGCTGCGCCGCGCCGTCGAGGCCGGCGTGAACCACATCGACACCGCCCAGTTCTACGGTCCCGACGTCTCCAACGAGCTGATCCGCGAGGCGCTGCACCCGTACGCCGACGACCTCGCGATCGTCTCCAAGGTCGGTGCCCGCCGCGACGCCAAGGGCCAGTGGCTCCCGGCCCTGACGCCGGCGGACATCCGCGCAGACGTCGAGACCAACCTGCGCACCCTGGGCATCGAGCGGCTCGCCGCGGTGAACCTGCGGCTGCAGGAGCACCCCGTCCCCGGGCAGGCGCCGCTGGAGGACCTGCTGGGCGCGATGGTCACCATGCGCGAGGACGGCCTCATCGCCGGCGTCGGCATCTCGACGGCCACGCGTGAGCAGGTCGTGCAGGCGATCGAGCAGGCCGACGTCGTCACCGTGCAGAACGCGTACGGCGTCCTCGCCCGCGGTGACGAGGACGTGCTGCGCCTCTGCTCCAACCACGGCATCTCCTACGTGCCCTACTTCCCGCTCGGCGGCGCCTTCCCCGGCATGCCGAAGGTCGTCGAGGACGAGGTCGTGCAGGCCGTCGCGGCCGAGGTCGGCGCCACGCCCGCCCAGGTCGGGCTCGCGTGGCTGCTGGCCCACGACGACAGCGTCCTGCTCATCCCGGGGACGTCGTCGCTCGCGCACCTCGAGGAGAACCTCGCCGTCGCCGGCGTGACGCTCTCCGAGGAGCAGGTCGCCCGCCTCGACGCGATCGCCCCGCCGACGGGGTCGTAGCCCGCAGGCTCAGACCGCGACGCGCAGCCGCTTCCGGAGCTCGTCGTAGACCTCGGGGCGGGTCGTGTTCACCCCGAGGTCGTGGTCGGTCTTGCCGGTGCCGTGGTAGTCGCTCGAGCCGGTGCCGAGCACGCCCAGCTCGTCGACCAGGCGCCACAGCCGGGCGCGGGCGTCCGCGTCGTGGTCCTGGTGGTCGACCTCGATGCCGTCGAGGTGGTGCTCGGCGACCAGCTCGGCGAGGTACTCCGGCGGCAGCAGCCCCTCCCGGCCGCGGCCCCAGGGGTGGGCGATGACGGCGACGCCGCCCGCGGCGTGGACGAGGTCGATGCCGTGCGCGACCTCGATCGCGTAGCGCGCCACGTGCGCGGGCCCGCCGTCGGCGAGGAAGCGGTCGAACGCCTCGCGCCGGTCGGCGACCCAGCCGGCCTCCACGAGCGCGTCCGCGATGTGGGGGCGCCCCACCGACGGCGACGAACCGACCTGCGCCATCACCTGCTCCTCGGTCACGGGCACCCCGAGGCCCTCGAGCAGGTCGAGCACCGGGCGCAGCCGCCCTGTGCGGCCCTCGCGGACCCGGACCATCTCCTGCGCGAGCGCGGCCGCCTCGGGGTCGGCGCCGTACGCGAGCAGGTGCACGCTCTGGTGCTTGTGCGAGCAGGAGAGCTCGAGCCCGCGCACGACCTCGACGCCGTGCTCGCGGCCGGCGGCGACCGCGCGGTCCAGCCCGTCGAACGTGTCGTGGTCGGTCAGCGCGACCACGTCGAGGCCGGCCCGCGCGGCCGCGACGACGAGCTCGGCTGGGGTGTCGGTGCCGTCGGAGACGTTCGAGTGCGTGTGGAGGTCGATCCGCATGGGTCCAGACCTACCACGCGCCCCGAGCACATCCTCCTCAGGACGAGCCCTCAGTCGACCAGGCCCCGCACCACCCGCAGCGCGACCGACGCCTTGGCCAGGTCCGTCGTCCCGGTCAGCGCCGAGCGCAGGGTCGCCCGCGCCTGTGCCACGCCCGGGGTCGCCCGTTCCCAGGCCGCCACCAGGTCCGCGGCGGTGTCCACCGACTCGTCGGCGAGGCTCGCCGAGTGGTCGGAACCCTCGCCGACCACCTGCGCGGTCAGCCGCGCGTGCGCGGTGTGCAGGTCGTCGCGCAGGGCGGCCCGCGCCATGGTCGACCAGCGGTCGCGGCGCGGCAGCGCCGTCACCCGGGCGACCAGGCGGTCCAGGCCGAGGCGCTGGGCCAGGTCGAAGTGCACCCGGGCCACCACCGTCGGGTCGAGGTCCTCGCGCCGCGCGGTCGTGACCGCCGACAGCGAACCCCACGCGGCCGGCAGCACCGCCACGTCGGCGGCCAGGTCGTCGGGCACGCCCGCCGCGCGCAGCTCCTCGGTGCGCTCGGCCACGGCCGCCGCCTCCCGCTCCCCCAGCGTGCCGGGCAGCGACGCGACGACCGCGCGGACGCCGGGCGCCAGCTCCTCGACGATCGCCGAGATGCGCAGCGGGCGGGGACGCTCGTTGACCAGCCAACGGGTGACCCGCTCCACCGAAGTGCGCACGACCAGCCGCATGCGCGTCTGCACCTCGGCGGGCACGGCGTGGTCGAGGCGGGCGATCCGATCCTCCAGCGCGGCCGCGCCGAAGATCTCCCGCGCGGCGATGTGCGCCTGCACCAGCTCGGGCGCCGTCGCGCCGGTCTCGGTCGACAGCCGGTGGAAGCAGGTGATCCCGGCGGTGTCGACGAAGCGGTTGACCACGACCGTGGTGACGATCTCGCGGTGCAGCCGGTGGCTGCGCATCTGCGCGGTGTACGCCCCGCGCAGCGCCGGCGGGAAGTAGTCGACGAGCCGGTCGGCCAGGTCCGGGTCGTCGGGCAGCTCGCTGCGCCCGACCTCGTCGGACAGGACGATCTTGGTGTACGCGAGCAGCACGGCGAGCTCGGGCGAGGTGAGCCCGCGGTCCTTGGCCCGCCGCGCGTCGAGCGTCTCCTCGTCGGGCAGGAACTCGATCTCGCGGTCGATGAGCCCGTGCTCCTCGAGCCGGTCGATCCACTCCCCGTGCACCCGCGCCATGTCGGCGGCCTGCGCCTCGGCGTTGGCGAGCGCGAGGTTCTGCGACACGTTGTGGGCCAGCACGAGCTGCGCCACGTCGTCGGTCATCGACGCCAGCAGCCGCAGGCGCTCCTCCGGCGCCAGCGAACCGTCCTCGACGTCGGGCGCCAGCAGGATCTTGATGTTGACCTCGTGGTCGGAGGTGTCGACGCCGGCCGAGTTGTCGATGAAGTCGGTGTTGATCTTGCCGCCGCGGGTGGCGTACTCGATGCGTCCGAGCTGGGTGAGCCCGAGGTTGCCGCCCTCGCCGACGCAGCGGGCGCGCAGGTCCGCACCGTCCACCCGCAGCCCGTCGTTGGCCCGGTCCCCGACGGCGGCGTCGGTCTCGGTCGAGGCTTTGACGTAGGTGCCGATGCCGCCGTTCCACAGCAGGTCGACGGGCGCCTTGAGCGCGGCGCTGATCAACGACGTCGGGTCGAGGGCCGTGACGCCCTCCGCCAGGCCGAGCGCCCGGCGTACCGGCTCGCTCACCGGCACCGACTTGAGCGTGCGCGGGTAGACCCCGCCGCCCTCGGAGATCAGCGAGGCGTCGTAGTCGGCCCAGCTCGAGCGCGGCAGCCCGAAGAGCCGCCGCCGCTCGACGAAGCTCCGAGCGGGGTCCGGGTCGGGGTCGAGGAAGACGTGGCGGTGGTCGAAGGCGGCGACGAGCCGGACGTGCTCGGAGAGCAGCATGCCGTTGCCGAAGACGTCGCCGCTCATGTCGCCGATCCCGACGCAGGTGAAGTCGTCGGCGTCGGGGTCGATCCCGAGCTCGCGGAAGTGGCGCACGACCGACTCCCAGGCGCCGCGCGCGGTGATGCCCATCGCCTTGTGGTCGTAGCCGACCGAGCCGCCCGAGGCGAAGGCGTCGCCGAGCCAGAAGCCCTCGTCGAGGGCGATCTGGTTCGCCGTGTCGGAGAAGGTCGCGGTGCCCTTGTCGGCGGCGACGACGAGGTAGGGGTCGTCGCCGTCGTGGCGCACGACGTCCGGCGGCGGCACGACCTGCTGGGCCTCGCCGGAGCCGACGAGGTTGTCGGTCACGTCGAGCAGGCTGGTGATGAAGACCTTGTAGCAGGCCACACCCTCGGCCAGCCAGGCGTCGCGGTCCACCGACGGGTCGGGCAGCCGCCGCGGCACGAAGCCGCCCTTGGCCCCCGTCGGCACGATGACGGTGTTCTTGACGGTCTGCGCCTTGACCAGCCCGAGGATCTCGGTGCGGAAGTCCTCGGCGCGGTCCGACCACCGCAGCCCGCCTCGTGCGACCGCGCCGAAGCGCAGGTGCGTGCCCTCCACGCGCGGCGAGTGCACGAAGATCTCGTACGCCGGACGCGGCTCGGGCAGGTCCGGCACCTCGCGCGGCCGGAGCTTGAGCGCCAGCGCCGGGCGCCCCGCGCGGTAGAAGTTCGTCCGCACGAGGGCGCGCAGCACCGCGAGGAACGAGCGGACGATCTTGTCCTGGTCGAGGCTGGAGACGTCGTCGAGCGCCGTCTCCACGGCCGCCCCGACCTCGGCCGCACGGGCGGTCCGCTCGGGCAGCGACAGCCCCGACGCCGGGTCGAAGCGCACCGCGAAGAGCTCGAAGAGGCGCCGGGCGATGGCGGTGTTCGCGACCAGCGCCTGGGCCATGTAGGTCTGGCTGTAGGAGACGCCGCCCTGGCGCAGGTAGTGGCCGACGGTCCGCAGCACGCTGACCTCGCGCCAGCCGAGGCCGGCGGCCATGACCAGCGCGCAGAAGGCGTCGGACTCGGCCTCGCCCTCGTACGCGGCCCGGAACGCCGCGACGAACCGCTGCCGCCCGGCCTCGTCCCAGTCGCGCGCCACGGCCTCGCGCCCGCCCGGCACCCGCAGCCCGAAGTCGTAGATCCAGGCCCGGTCGGTCCCGCCCGCCTCGAGCTCGTAGGGGCGCTCGTCGATGACGTCGACGCCGAGGCGGGTCAGGTGCGGCAGCAGCTGCGAGAGCGAGAGCGACACGTCGCGGCGGAAGATCTTAAGGCGCAGGTCGGCCTCGTCGTCGGCCCGGTCGGGGGCGTAGAGGGCGAGGGCCATGTCGGCCCCGCTCTCCAGGTCGGCCAGCGCGACGAGGTCGAGGCGGCCCTGGCGCGGGGAGTAGTCCTCCTTGTAGCCCTCGGGCAGCGCGCGCAGCAGGGTCCCGAGCCGGTCGGCGGCCGGGGTGCCGCTCAGCAGGTCGGCGAACTCGTCGTCCCAGGTCCGCGTGGCCGCGGTGAGGTCGCGCTCGAGGCCGCGCAGGTCGATGGCCGAGCCGAGCGCCTCCGGCGTCCGGCGCGCCGGCATCCGCACGACGACGTGCAGCCGCGCCAGCACGGCGTCGGTGACACGTGCGCTGTCGTCGATGCTCGCCCCGCCCAGGCGGTCGAGCAGCACCTGCTCCATCTTGCGGCGCACCGTGCCGGTGTAGCGGTCGCGCGGGAGGTAGACGAGGCAGGAGACGAAGCGCCCGTACGGGTCGGCGCGCGTGAAGATGCGGACCTGGCGGCGCTCCTTGAGGTGCGCGATCCGCTCGACCGTCTCCGAGAGCTCGGGGACGGGGGTCTGGAAGAGCTCGTCGCGCGGGTAGGTCTCCAGGGTGTCGACGACCGCCTTGCCGCCGTGGCTGGCCCGGTCGTAGCCGGAGCGCTCGAGCACCGCCTGCGCCTTCTGCCGCAGCACCGGCACCCGGGCGACGCTCTCGGAGTAGGCCGTCGTCGAGAAGAGCCCGAGGAAGCGGTGCTCGCCGACGACGCGGCCCTCGGCGTCGAAGCGGCGCAGCCCGATGTAGTCCAGGTACGCGGGCCGGTGGACGCGCGAGCGCGTGTCGGCCTTGGTCACCACGAGCAGCGCGGGCGGGCCGTCGAGCCGAGGCAGCGCCGCGAAGCCGCCGGCGGCCTCGCCCTCGCGCAGGATGCCGAGGCCGGTGCCCTCGACCGGTTCGTACGCGGTGTCCTCGCCGCTGCCGGTGAGCGCGTAGTCGCGGGCGCCCAGGAAGGTGAAGTGGTTGTCGCTCAGCCAGTCGAGCAGCTCACGGGCCTGGTCGGCCTCGCCGCCGGCGCCGCCGCGCGGTCCGCTCCCGGCGACCTCCTCGGCGAGCTCGCGCGACACCGCGACCGCGCGCTCGGCCATGGGCTCCCAGTCCGCCACCGCGAGCCCGACGAGGTCGAGCACCTCGTGCACACCCCGCTCGAGGTCGGCCCCGGCCACGTCCTCGGACCCGAGCCGGGCCGGCGGCAGCAGCTCGAGGTGCATCCAGGACTCGTGCAGGGTGGCCGGCTGCTCGGCCGCCTCGGCCGACCGCATCAGGCGGCTCAGCCGGCCCCCGGCGTCGCGCAGCACGAGGAACTGGGGGTGGAACACCTCGCGGATCGTCCAGCCCTGGCGCAGCACCTCGATGGTCACCGAGTCGACCAGGAAGGGGAGGTCGTCGGTCACGACCTGCAGCACGGTGGCGCCCCCGACGCCGTCCGGGGTGTCCTCGCTGCCGCGGCGACCGACGACGCGGACGACGTCCTGGCCGGGCTCGCGGACGAGGGCGGCGCGGTAGTGGCTCTCCACGACCGACAGCAGGTCGGAGACCGTGCGGTCCTCGAGGTCGGAGGGGTCGACGTGGCGGAAGTAGTGCGCCATGAACGTCGCCACGGCCTCGGGGTCCTGGCCCAGCTCGCTCGCCACCGCCCGGCCCGCGTCGGCCACCGCCGCGATCTTGTCGGTCTTGTCCTGCTCGAGCCCGACCTCGTACGTCGTCACCACACCCATCCGTTCACCGCTGCCGCCGCACGCCGTCGTGCGTCCCGTCCACGTTAACGGCCTCTGGTTGGATGGCGGCATGGACATCTCGACCGACCTCGACTTCGCCGCCGACCCGGCCACCGTCTACGCGATGATGGTGGACCGCGGCTACCAGGAGCAGGTCTGCGTCGACAGCGAGTCGCTCCGCTCGGCGGTCGAGGTCGACGCCCCGCGGACCTGGACGTCGCGCACGCTGCCCGCGCCCGACTCCGCGGCGCGCTTCACCGGGCCCGAGCTGACGATCCTCGAGGAGACGGTCTGGGGCGAGGCGGGCCCTGACGGCTCCCGCGACGCCGACCTCCGGCTCACCGTCGACAAGCAGCCGGTGTCGCTGAACGGCAAGCTCCGCCTCCGGCCCGGTGGCCGCGGCACCACGGTCAACCTCACCGGCGAGCTCAAGGTCA
>Ga0325401_1005513_pt1 | contig 12133 bp, 14 predicted proteins | sample PopdelMetagenome_FD_205666 | JGI IMG/M metagenome (GOLD analysis project Ga0325401, IMG submission 205666) | Populus deltoides microbial communities from Bellville, Georgia, United States - Xylem-PdKOR-R2 | ecosystem: Host-associated > Plants > Phyllosphere > Stem > Wood/Secondary xylem | place...
TCTGGCCTGTAACTTGAGTTGCTCTTTCCACTGACAATTTCTAAGGCGACAACCCCAAAACTATAAACATCTGCTTTATCTGTTAGATAGCCCCACAGTGCATATTCTGGAGCCATATATCCTCTGATATATATATATATATATATATATATATATATTTAAATGCAGAATTAGTGCCCTTCAGAGACATGAGGAGTATTACTATCAATAAACTTCAGGAATTAAATTAGTCTCAATACAACTTACATAGTTCCAGCAACTCGAGTGCTAATATGAGTGTTCTCCTCTTCATTGAGCTTAGCTAGACCGAAGTCTGATATCTTGGCATTTAGATCTTTGTCCAGTAATACATTTGTACCTTTGATGTCCCTGTGAACGATCCTGATTGCAGATCCTTCATGGAGAAATGCTAAACCTCTGGCTATTCCAACACATATCTTATACCTTGTAGGCCAATCCAACGTCAGAAAACTTGTTTCGGAACCTGCTCCTAATAGGATTGTTGATAAGATCATTTCATGTTTGCTAGTTGATGCAGTGTTATAAACAATATATTTTACTGGAAATTTATCAACAAATGCTACTATGGTTACCGAAAAGTGCACGAGAGAGGGAGTTGTTTTCCATGTACTCGTACACCAGAAGCAACTGGTCTCCTTCAATACAGCATCCATAAAGCCTTACAAGATTGGGATGCTGTAAACAAGATATCATGCCTATTTCGTTCACAAATTCACGGTTTCCTTGCCTGGATTTTGGAGATAGCTGCTTAACAGCAATAATAGTACCGTCTGCCAATTCACCCTGCATTGGAAGTCAATCACGCATCTAAATGCTATAGTGTTTTTGGGGAGGATTCACCCATGCATGATTCCAATAATAAAATTGTGATAATATAAAAAATTCATTAGATGACAAACCTTGTATACGGATCCAAAACCACCCTCTCCAATCTTGTTTGCTGAATTGAAATTGTCAGAGGCCGCTTTTAGCTGCTTCAAGGTGAAGGAACCAGTTTTCAAATCTAGCCCTTTAAGCTCTGCACGCAGCAGTTGGTATGGGAGGATGACAGTCAGGAGACATATCGTGAAATAATAGAAATGCTTGAACATCATATATCCACGCACTACGCGCATTCTCTAGTGTGATTCGCCATTATTTAGAAAATTAAGAGAAGACTCAGTTTGCGGTACAATACCTCGTTCTCTTGTGTTTTTGTCTCCATAGCAGAGCTTCCAATAAATGACACCCATTACCAAGAGAATAAGGAATGCTGCTGAAGTGACAACTCCGATCACAATAGGTTTCTTACTTGCTTCCTCAGGTTCTGATATTAAATAAAATTGCAAACGCAAAGAAGGCTAAACATCCCATCAAATGGATAATGAACATTAACGCTGTAAAGACATACGACCACTATAGCACAGTTCAATTCTCACCTTCACAATAAGTTCTGTAACCTGAAAAACCACAGATCACGGAAAGATTCTTAGATGGGATAATGAAGTGAGTGGAAGAAGCTTACAGTTACAGTGACAACAAAAATCAGGCTAATCACTTATGCAGATTGGTTTATGAGAAACATTAAATGTGTTTAATCTTATCAGTTAGGGGAGGGAAAAAAAAACCCAGAAAGCTCAGAAAATTGAAATAGAAATGAATTCAATGGTGTCCTTCTATTGTATAAATTAAACTCCTTGAAGTCTGTAAGTTTCAAATGAGAGGCAGAAAAAGAACATGTAACATACCTGAACATACGGATATAGCAGAAATTATAGGACCATAATTTCCTCTTATTGGAATGACAGTAGTGCCTTTTCCAGCCCAGTATAATCGGATCTCCAGGGTACGGTCTGTCACGGTGGTGTTGAATGCTCTAGTGAAATTTCTGTTAGATCCTTTGGCTTCCTCTGTAAAGTTAAAATCCTTTTGCACTTGTATTCCCTGGAACATAGTTTCCTACTCAAAAGGTTTCTTTTGAAAAAAAACGAAGAAGACATCCACAATCTCTTCGGAAGGAAAAGATAATTAATTACCTGAATGTAAATATCAAAAACGCGCCTTGCAACTTTGTTGTACAGTTTTTCATATGTGAATTCTATCTCAGCAAAGTGGAGTCTGACAGTGTAATTCCCATTTTATGGACAATATCCATAATAAGTGATAGACAGGGGAGTTTTACGTGCTGTTGCATACAATCCAGAGTCAATCAGATTAGAATTTGATTGAAGCGTATATTTGTCATTATAGAAATTGTCATCATCCATGAAATCTCCTGTGCTGCTGAATCCCCTATTTGATCTTAATCTATAATAACTCCTTGCAGCAGCATTACTTTCACTACCTTTATCACCTTCATACCAGATTCTCCTATTCTTTACATCTTGTCCACCACAGTTTATATGGAATGAACGATAATCTGCAGCACATAAAACTAGTATACCATTAGACATGTTTCAATTTTCCTTTTTGTCATACTTATAGAAGCATATCAATGGGGAATGACTTTACTGTTGGGGATTCCGGCTCCCTCATGTGCGGACCGGGGTGTACTGATAGTTGTCCATTGGAGGCTAAGCACACTAAGACACAATATTTAACGTGGTTCGGCAAAACCGCCTACATCTACGGGAGAGTCCATATTATTAGAGACATATAGAGAAAGGATTACAATACACATGGAGGAGGAGGATCACTTCACTCAAACTCTACTCCCATTGCTCTTACACTGCAGCACAAGGCAGCAGGGCTGCTGCCCTTGGCAGCCCCTCACTTTCTCTCTTGTTCTCTCACGTTCTCTTCTCTACTTTGCTCTCTAAAATCTTGCCTCTTTTATAGGCATCCATGGTGCTGCTCCACTTGTTCTTTTGTCAACAATGGTGGCCACCAACTGCAGCTCACCTTCAACAATGATGGCTGCCAATAGTCAATTGTTGGTGCCGTCCATTTGCTGCACATGCAATGGCAACAAACCCAACAATCACCCCCTTTTGCCATTCATGTGGGGCAATTGTCCTCTTGCTTCTTCAGCATAGGCTTGCATCCTGCAGCTCTTCCAAGCTTACCATTCCGAGAGCATCTTCGGTCAAGTTTACATGGTACTTGCCACACCTTTCAATCACCAGAGTCACCAAAGCACACCTTTTCTCACACAAAAGGATCACTACAACCAGATGGTCTGCCACATCACATGTGAAGAGTGTTATCGCTTGTCTCTGGGACAACATTCCCCTTCGAGTGTATCAATCATGCTCGATCCGGAATGATTCATCAGGCCTCACACCAAGGCTTACAACATCCCCTCAAACGGAAATTTCTATTCCCAAGTGCGACAGTCATTATCTGAGTATCTCAATATGATCACGAGCTCACCACTCTTCTAAGAGTCTACTCATCCCGTAGTTGCGTCTGCCCTCTGTTTCACTCTAGGAATCACGCCTTACTTCTCCGTGAGTCTCTCGCTCTTAGTCTCAAGAGTCCAAGTAGCTCTCCACCTTTACCTATGGGGGCAGCCCATTAAAGGTTGATCCATATATGTCTTCATACTGAGTATTACAATACCTTCATTGAGCTCACCACCTTGACAAGAGTCAACTTGGTCCCGGAACCTGCGCATGCCCTCTGCTCCTTCGTAGCAGCCGCGTCTTAATGCTCCACAAGTCACCCACTTATTGTCCAAGGCAAATGTCTTCTAGCTCATTGATCTTTAGCATGGGGGCAATATCCATGAAAGTCAATCCTGCATTTGTCTCCATACTCATTCTAACCACTTCATTGGCTATACACTTGTCCACTTATGTCTAGCCATCACATTGGCTCTAGGGCGTTCTGAAATTGGGCTCCTATCGTGGCCCATACACCTTCTCTAAGGTGTCTTCGCCTGTTATCATGAGGCGGTTTGATATGGGGTTCTTCTTATGGCCCTCACATCTTCTCTAAGGTGTCTTCGCCCGTTGACATAGGGCGGTCTGAATAGGGGCTCCTATCACGGCCCTCACACCTTCTCTAAGGTGTCTTTGTCTTTCATAGGCGGTTGCATCCTCCTTCAGCTGAGATGCTTCAAAGTGGCTCCAAAAATTCTCTACCACCATGTGCACTATGGGAGAGATTGCTGCCACTGATTACATAGAAAAAGAAAGTTGCGGTATACTCCTCGCAATCCTCCACCTCGATTTCTATGTTTGGAGCTTCTATGCCTTTCTGCTTGATAGCTCCACCTACACCAGCTCTCTTTGGTGTCTTCGCCTTTCATCATAGGCGGTCTCCTTTTATCATAGGCGTTTGCACCCCTTCAATTAGGTGCCTCTACAACAGCTCTCTTTCCATCCTTACATGCATAGGAAAGGTCTTCGCCTGTTGTCTTCATCAAGAGCACAAGAGACTTCATGTTGTACATCTTCTACATAGTATCTGCTCTGAGCTTCATCTGGGAACTCTTCTTCTCTTTGCACCTGTTGTCTCATTACAGTACCTCATTGGATCCTACGGGTACTCCTACACAATCTCTGTGTACCATCGTGCAATTTATGTTCTCCGGATTCTCCTTATTCCTTGCTTATGTTTGACAGCAGCTCATCCTGTGACAACACCTATCCAAGTCAAAATAAGGTGCCGATCTTTATCCCCTTGCTGTATTTCTCTTCCATTATCAGGGTCTTCATCAATTCTCCCCTCAAGAAATCACAGTCACCGAATCTAACTTCTTTGGAGAAATCACCACTCCATCAAATCCTTGAACATACGGAACCCAACTGTTCCTTTGTGCCGTCGAATTGCTAGTCTTCAAGTGTTTCATTACAAACTGCTATATATAAGAAAATAGTACTGTATGGATAATCCTTCCACTAAGCAAGTTCCCAGGAAAGATTGGAGGGGTCACACTGATCCCGCTTAAAACCCAATCTCCTAGCCAGAACTTCTTAGGCCATATCTATCCATCGTACTGTCTTTCCGTATATACAACCATTTGCTAGCTTTGTTGAGGCTTTTCTTTACAAGTGATCTGGAATATACTGGTTTAATACATGATTTCTCAACATCTGGCGAGACTACCAGTGCTTAGATTCGTCAAGATTGGTCTTTGTCAATTTTCACTCTACACCTCTAATTGTCCATATAACCGGGTGTCCAGAGTGTCCCAATTTTGCCTTCCCTCAAGGCAATTGAAAAAATTCTCACTAATCAATTCAGCACATGTAATTGGGTAAACATGTGCACCTTCTTCTTCTTCATCTCCATCGACCACCACGATGACCTTCAGATGCCTCTTGATCGGGCAATCTCTCTTTAATAATTCATTACCACCACTTTCGGTCTCAAATCTCAATGATCGGACCACACCATTGCATCCGGAATGATCACATTAGCTGGAAACAAGTCTGAAATCGTCCAAATCGCATTTCAGACGACTAAGATTTGATCAAAACAATTCTGGCCTAATGAGCGGCCCAGATTCAATCTCAGATCTAGTTGCACGTAGGATCAGCTACACTGGATCCTATCCCTCGGCTTGTGGCTCGGCTCCAACTCGGCTCGGCTCAACTCAGCTCATCTCACTCGACTCGCGGCTGATGACGTGGAAGGTGGGTCCCAATGTGCTGACGTGTCAGATGGCTGGTCGATGACATGGCACGCTGACTGTGCATGATGATGTAACACTTACATCATGTTGACGTCATCCTGGGCTTGCCTACTGTGCATGTTGATGCCACTATTACGTCATGCTGACATCATCATTATCCGGGTCAATCACATGGGTCGGGTCAACTGGTATTCAAGTCGGGTCAGTCCATCCGGGCGAAGAAGATGCGTGTGACGAGTGGCGCGCGTCTGTGCACGTGGCCAGCAACCTCGCCAGCGCGTGAGGACGTTTCGGACGTCTGATTTCGACGCCGTTTTCACCAGTGGCTTCGTCTCTTCCTCCTCTACATAGTGGTATTGTCAAAACACAATTTTGACAACTTTTATTTTTGAGCAAAAAATCAAAGACCACTTTAAACCATATGCTCTAATACCAATTGTTGGTGATTCCGGGTCCTCCATGCGCGGACCGGTGGTGTACTGATAGTTGCCCATTGCAGGCTAAGCACACTGAGACACAATATTTAACGTGGTTCGGCAAAACCGCCTACATCCACGGGAGAGTCCATATTATTAGAGACATATAGAGAAAGGATTACAACACACATGGAGGAGGAGGATCACTTCACTCAAACTCTACTCTCATTGCTCTCACACTGCTGCACAAGGCAGCAGGGTTGTTGCCCTTGGCAGCCCCTTACTTTCTCTCTTGTTCTCTCACGTTCTCTTCTCTACTTTGCTCTCTAAAATCTTCCCTCTTTTATAGGTATCCATGGTGCTGCTCCACTTGTTCTTTTGTCAACAATGGTGGCCACCAACTGCAACTCACCTTCAACAATGATGGCTGCCAATAGTCAATGGTTGGTGCCGTTCATTTGCTGCACATGCAATGGCAACAAACCCAACATTTACTTTACTATAAAGCTTCAAAACTATGATTAGTCACTGGTCAACACTTCATCAAGTGCCTTGCCACTGTCAGATGAGTTCAACTCAATGAATGACCTTCTGTCAACTTTTGGTTTCTGCTGGTGAAACCAGTGGTAAAGTTCTACTTCAGACCACGTTTTGATGTATAAATTTTCCAATAAAGTGACCATGAATTGACCTTATTAGTTTTTCGAGATAGAATCTAATTAAAAAGCTAACAATCATCAATGTCATTCAAACATTGAAGTACACAAATAAATATGGTACATCGATAAACTTTAATGGCACACTCGGATTTTATGAAGTGCGCAAGTTCTTATTATGAAAAAAATAAAATAAAAAACCATACATTTTGGGCACCGAGATATCTCTGAGCATGGAAGAAGATCGCTTCTGTATATCAAGAAAATTAAAGTGTGTTAGAATAATAAATGGTTTTGTAGATTGAATTCTAAGAATCTGGTATCAGAAAAAAGCCTCGGAATCAGAATCAAAACATGCTTAAAAAAATTGTATCTCTCAAGGAAAATATTCAAGATTATTGTATCTATTCTGCTTAGGTAGAAGATATCAAACAGCAGCTTTGTAGGCTTCCATATGTTATTGTTGTTGAATCAAATATATAGGAATGCAAATAAGGCAGTTGATTGGATCATTTAATAGCTAAAGCTGTCAGAATAGCTTAGTGTCCTGTTGATTGGCCCTATAGGATTCCATCTGAATTGTATGCCCTTCCTGTGCTTGATTCCTCTAATAATGTAAGTTAACATGTCTGTTGTGTAGTTGTAAATCTTACTCGATCTAACCTGATCTAAAAATCTGAATTATTGTATTATTAGATTAATCTACGGATCTTTAAATTAATTCAGATGAATATTTTTTTACTAAAAATTGTTTTGCTCTTTAAAAAAATTCATGAAAAAACTCTGTTAATGTTGAACCAGCTGAATTTGGCTGGATCACATGATAACCTATCAGATCAATTACACCAGGTGAATTTAACTAGATTATATATCAACCTATCAAATTAACTAGGTTTAACTAGCTTAATATTCTTTTCAATTTAAATTTAATCTAGCTCGAGTTAGACTTTATAATCGTTGAATTTGCAGAGTTGATTCCTTACAACATCACCTTTTTTTGTGTTTGCTCTTTGAAAAAATGATAAGCATTATACTTAGAGCATAAATTAATTCTGGATATCTATCTATTCTGCTTAGGTAGGATTTAAAGATGTAGTATAGTTTATTATTTAGTTACAATATCAAAATATGTTTTGTCTGAATTCCACGTTCATCTGAAGTAATTGTATCTGTCTCTGCAACTCTGTACTCATGATAGCATATGTTGTTATCGCAAATAGGTACAAGATCTTGCTAGTACTCCATAGAGGAGTTCTTTTGACCCTGTGGGATTTTTTGAAATCACATACAGCAGAATCTCTATTGCTAAATTTCATCTCCAGAAATATAAATACGAAAAACAATGCAGTCCACAGAGTATAAATTAAAGAAGAGCCTTACAATTTATTATTGCTGGACGAGCTTCGAAACCAGTTTATATTATTCCTGATTTATAAACTCAAATCATTCAGTTTCAAAATCACCAAGAATATCCCATTTCAAATATTTATGAACATCCTTACTCGTTACTGCTGTTGCATCTTGGTGCCCGTGAAAAGTTATTGTACGAAACATCGCTGGAAAAGATCAAGAAAACCATAAATCTAAATACAAACTTCCACAAGGTTAACAAATAAAGAGAATAAATAAACTTCACGATGCAAGCCCTAGAAATGCACTAGGTTTCATATAATGGTTTTTCTTTTATTGATGGTGATGGCTTGGATGACTAAGATTTAATTGTTTTCAAGGGAAATGGTTTATTAATTGTTTTTAGAATTGATCTGCTAGAATTGATGGATTATTTAAGGGGTATCAATCATAGTTTGTCAATTTTATTGTTAGGTTAAAAAATTTAACAAAAATTGATTTTTTTATAGAATTGATGACAATTAAATTGTATTAATTGAATAAGTTGGAGCAACCGGTGTACCTGGTAGAATCAGGTATAGGGTATGAGATATGAGAGCAAACTATAGTGTCTCTATCATAAGCATACTACGATATAGCTCGAGCCAGCGAATCAACAGTCAATCAGGAGTTGGTTCGAGAAGAAATTATTGTTGTGACGGCCAATCTAAGGGCCCAAATAGAGGCGCAGTATGAAGAATGAAATAGGAAGCAATCACTACCAGAAAATCAGCGAAAACCAATGGAATTACTGACGGAATGTTTTTGTCGATAATTTTTACCTACGGAAATAATTTTGTCTCCAATTCTGTCGGTACATACCGACAGACAATACCCGTCAGCGATACGGTCGGTATATACTGACGGAATAATTCCATATCACTGACGGATTATATAGTTTTTTTGGAAAGCTGCAACGGTGTGATGACGTGGATTTTTTTCAGATGATTTTACCGACGGAATGACCGAGGGATTCAAACCGAGATTTCCGTACAGTGACGTGGCACAGTCACCGGTGGACTCACCGACGGAACGTGTCCATCGGTGATTCCATCAGTAAAAGTCAATATATACTCGCTCTGCCAACACTCTATTTCTCCTTCTTCTTCCCCATCCCACCTCTCCCCTCCCAAACTGCAGCCAACCACCCATCCCAACTCTTCCCCTCTTCTCAACACAAGCACTCAAGTTTCTTATACTTTTGTATGTGGTCACAATATCCGTTCTTGTAGATTTTATCATTTTTTATAAGTAAATCTAACCTTTTTAGTTTTAAAATTTAAATGTGAATTTTGTTTTTAGTATATGTTTTTTTGTTAATGTATGTACTTGTTTGATTGTTATTTGTCAAAGAAACTTATAGTATGAATGTATAATTTTGTAATTGTTATAGTTTGTTTTAGATTTTGTCAAATTATATTTGTTTGTAAATTGTTGAAACTTTGTTTGAATTACACCGAATTAGATGTGTTGTGATGAAATAAATAATAGCTTGTTCAACGGGTCCGTTTTATTTTTTATCAATTCTATTGCGAAGTAGTGATTTCCGTAAATTTATATATGTATAAATTTATATGGACGTTGATAGTTAATAATTGATAATGAATATTTAACATGAGTGTTTTTTTAGCTTGTTGGATAATGTCATGGCAAACCAATATTTTTGTTATGTTTATTTATGTAACATACTTATTAAATAAACATACTTAATTAATACATGTTGTCGTCATAATTTTATAGAGGTTCGATAGAAGTCATGGATGATCGTTCATGGATGTATTAGGACTCACCTCAAGGATTGCGAAAGATGGATTATTGTAACGGGGTTAAGGGTTTTATTAATTTCGCAACAGCTATCACGAGGAATTTTACTGATGGCGGTATTAGGTGTCCATACAGGAAGTATAAAAATAAAAAGTTTATGAATCAGGATGTTGTAACGATGCATCTTCTAACCAAAGGGTTCACGTAAACGATGTCTTTCTTTTCGCAAAGCAATGCCAACAAGTTTATTACACATACACCCCTTCCTTTAGAAAGGACCGATCAAGAGTTGATTGGTTATCCATTTTAAAAACCAAACCCAGGGGTCGTGTCGAGGTTGTTCAGGATGAGAACAAAGACACAAGTGTGATATATAAAGTCTTTCAAGCAAGTGAGTTGGTCGAACTATACCGAGTTGCTCCTTCGATTGACTTAGAAGAAAATTTGAATTTTCATGTTTTCGACGATAATCTTGTTGATGTTGACGCAGAGGAGTTGAATGTTGTTTTGAGCTCTAGTGGACTACAGAATGTTGATGAAGAAGATGATAACCACATTGAAGAGTACGATGAAGCTGATAAGAATTCAATTGAGGACGAAGATGAAAATTTTGACTAAATATGCTGTAAAGCCTTATTTTTATAATGTAATATTAAGGATGATATTTTGGAACATGAAATATTTATTTTATAATTGTCAACTCTTGTTATTGTGTTGTGTGTGCTGTAAGTTTGCAATTCAAGCTTTTGTGCAGGAGGATAGACAGGCATACAAAATAGAACTTGCAAAAAGATTGACAGTTTTACCGATGGATAGACCGACTACTTGGAACCCGTCGGTATTTTACCGAGAGTTGCAAAAAAATTACGGAATTTTGCCACACTTACCGACGACTATACGGACGGACTGGTACCCATCGGTATTTTACTGAGAGTTGCAAAAAAATTATGGAATTTTGCCACACTCACCGACAGCTATACCGATGGACTGGTACCCGTCGGTATTTTACCGAGAGTTGCAAAAAAATTACAGAATTTTTCCACACTCACCGACGGTTATACCGACGGACTGTTACCCGTCGGTTTTTTACCAAGAGTTGCAAAAACATTACAGCCCCTGCCACAATCACCAATGGATATATCTATGCATTCACCGACAGATGACGCGCATTCCAAAGCGCACGACTGTCAGACTGCCTAGTCGGTCGACATAGTTACCGACAGATTTTCCGATGGATGCGTCAAATCCAATGCGCCCGTGCTTTGACAAAGAATTACCGACGGATTTGCCAACGGATGTCGAAAAATCTGGAGGGATTTTTGAAATTTTGGTGCGAAAATCAATTAAATACCGACTAAAATTACCGATGGAATTTAATGCCACTGCCCAAAAAAATATTATTCTATTTTCCGTCAAAAAAATTACAATATAAACCCCCCCTCTATGGTTCATTTTTTCTTCGTTCCTCATTTCATCTTCTCTTCTCCTCTTCGTTTGTATTAAGTTTTTGCAAGAGTTTTTATTGTTTTGTTTTTAGTTTTCAACATATTAAAAGCTATGTATTCTCCTTTCTTTATCTTTGTATTTTTTTTACTTTTTTTTTATTTTAATTATGATTATTTTTGTGGTGTTCTTTGGTTTGTGTAATGTTTGTAGATAAATCTTGAAATCAACACACTATAAAGGTAAACACACTATTCTTTATCTTTGTTTTACATTTTTCATTCCTAAATTTATTCTGAATTTATGTAGTGTTCTTTAGTTTTGTATATTGTTTGTTTTGTGTAGTGTTCTTTAGTTTTTTCTTTTTATTTGTTAAATTTATTTTATTGTTTGTATTGCCATAATACCTTGAAAATTTTGTTAAATTTGAATTGTTATTGTTGAATTTACCTTTAAAATGTTAATTGAAATATAAAATTAAATTTAATTAGTTTATCTTAATTTTATTACATTATTGTTTGTTATGTTTTTTTATTATTTTGATTAATTTTAATTGTTATTTATGAATTTGTATTGATGTTAGTTGAAAATATATAGATGTTGAATTTCTATAGATGTTAGGTTGTATAGAGTTGATTTTGTAATATTTGTGTAATTATTAATGTCATCACCCAATTTTGGGTGATTCCCCAAAATTCACTTTTTTTTCCAAAATAAAAAAAATCAAAATAAAAAAAATAAAATAAAGGCTGGCAAAGCGGAGAAAGCTGACCAAGAAAGGCTGCAAAAATAGGCGAAAATCAAACTGCAATTTTTGGAGGAAATTCAAGGCCTAATTGTACCCCATTATGCCCAAGAATGGAGAAAAATGCAAATTCAAGGTC
>Ga0325401_1005516_pt1 | contig 12130 bp, 7 predicted proteins | sample PopdelMetagenome_FD_205666 | JGI IMG/M metagenome (GOLD analysis project Ga0325401, IMG submission 205666) | Populus deltoides microbial communities from Bellville, Georgia, United States - Xylem-PdKOR-R2 | ecosystem: Host-associated > Plants > Phyllosphere > Stem > Wood/Secondary xylem | place...
AAGTTTCAGTTTAGTCCCTAAACTTTGGAAAAATTACAATTTGACCCCTAAATGTATTTTGAGATTCTGGACAGTGTTATTATGAGGTTAAGGATGATGAATCTCAGTTTGATAATTGATTTGGAATATTTTCAGTTTGGTCCCTAAATTTTAGGAATTTACATTTTAGTCCCTAAACTTTATAAAAATTACAGTTCGGTCCTTGGTTCGTTCTAGACAGAATTAAGGATGGTTTATGGGTGAAATTTCAGTATGGTTATGTATTTACAGTTTGGTCCAGTTTTGGTAAAATTACGTTTTGGTCCCTATTTTGGATAATTGTCGTTTTAGTCTCTAAACCTAGGAGACTAAACCTAGTTTTCTTTTATGCATTGGATCTTTTATTTGTGTTGCTTTTGAGTATATTTCGTATATTTATTGTAGGTTCTCCTAATGATCCTTAATAGGTTTTTCGGGTCTTTCATCTGATATTCCTTCTAATCTATATTCTTTCGAGTGAGTGGGATAATCTTTAATATGCATATAATATAAATAAATATGTATATTGATTATACGATGAGTACAACTAGTTAATTTCTTGAATACTTATATATTTTGCTTTATTTTCCGAGTACTCATTTATTCTTGAATTTGCACTCCCAATATGTTGAACTAAATTCTATTTGATATGATATTCGTTTCTTTGATGATTCTGTGAATATCTATTATGCCTTGATATAGGACTTGTCAGTAACTCCATGCTAACGAAGAGTAGTTAGCCTATGTGCACATAGTATTATGTATACCTAGCTGGTGAGAGAGGCATCAGCATGTGGCGACTGATCATCTCACAGTGGTCACCTTTGGGTGTCATCTGGTCACTTTTAAGTGTCATCTGGTCACCTTTGGGTGTCATCTGGTCACCTTCAGGTGTCATCTGATCTCTGACATGTATTTCGCTACGTTATGATAATATGTTTAGTATATATATGTATATCAAGATAAATCATCTTGCAAACTATTAATATTATAAATATCTAAAATGTATATTAAATATTATTCCCTCATTGAGTTGGTTGAACTCACCCCTCATTCTTAATATTATTTCAGGTTCTTAGTTTCTGATAGCAATTGGACTTTGTTGAGTGTTCCTGCTTCTTCAGTTTTGGTCGGTATGCCTTGCTTGTTTTGCGAGGATTTCCTTTTAGTTTTTATTTGATGTCTTAGACGCTCCACTATTACCTTATTTTAATTAAGTTTGGATTTTGACAATGTAATGAGTATTATGGATTATTGTTTTTGTTTTAATTACTGATGAGGAGTTTTAAACTATCTTTTGGTTTCATCAGTTTTGAATAATATAATATTTCTGAAGATTATGAAATGCTGCGTATTTTTGAATAAATTGTTCTTTTGATATGTCCGTTTTGAGGCTTAGCGTAGGTGGGGTGTCCTTTCAACACCGCTCTTGCGTTGCCGGTCATGGACCCGGGATTCGGGTCGTGACAAGCTAGATGTCAGCTTTAGAATAAACTAATTTTAAGGGGTTTTTTTAAAGAGAGAGAAAGAGAAGATTGTTGTTAAAAATTTATCCTATATACAAATATTTAGTTTATTATAATATCAACATACAAAGCATAAAAGATTGTTCAAGATAAACCTACAACAATAACATATGTATAATTTTAAATCTATAAACATGCAAAATAAAAGTAAAGACAAACATGTTTTCAACCTTAAATATAATAAAAACAATACTAGCATGCATATTAGGTACATATTTGCGGCAATGTAGTGATTTTTTTTTGTTGTTGTCAATTGTGAATCATTTCATTTCAAAGTTTTATGGCTCCTCACTTATGCAATTAGGATGTTTGCAATATGCCTCCTAATATTTCAACAACATCACTTTGGTTGAAATGCGCACTTCTAAATAAGATATTTGAACCAAAAAAATATAAAACTCAAATATCTCTCAACAAGATGGACCTAAACTCTAGACTTAAAAAGGAAAATCAAAGCTTAAAATGATAAGAAAACACTAAAATATGAGGTTAGGAAAAGTACGTAAAATCTGGAAAAAAAAAAATCAAGTTTGAAACTCTTCCTTCACTTTTTTTTTATAGTGAATTTTAAAAGCTAAAAGGTTAAAGAATTAAAAAGAGTTAATTCCTATAATATTTATCAACTTTTAATTAGTCAACATAAATCAAGAATTAAATTTAGAAAAATATCAATTGTTCTTAGAGTAGGAAAACCAAAAATTCTTTAAAATTAATTTTTCATTCATCCATAATTTATTGTAATCATGCTAATTAAATAAATTTCCTACAAAGATGTGAACATCTAGTATTGATTACATTTTATATTGAAATAATCATGCAGTGAGGGGAAAATGTATGGTGTTCAAGTTTACATAACTAATACTTACAACATAGAAGAGAAATGGACACAAGTACGAGAAAGAACCACATATAAGTCTATTTATTTTTTTATAAATTATTTATCTTTATTTTCTTCATTGTATTTCTCTTTTTTCCCTTTTATCCATCTCTCCTTATGTTGTAATTATTGGTACATAGTTATAATTTGAGCATCATAGAAATCCCCTCCAACTTAGTAGCCAATTTCAGTTGAAGCTAAGGTGAGCCATACCTAATTAATGTAATTAATAATCATGTTTCTTCTTATAAAAGAAAATAATAATAAACAAATTTCTCAGTATAGATTGGGATACCAATATATATTAACTTAACGGGTACTGTTGGTTTTCAGTATACTTATTTTATATACAAAATAAATATTTACATCGTAAAGTCACAAATCTAAATATTTTTATCAACTCATTAAAGTTTTCAGTATTCACTTATTATTTATTATTAATTTAATGTAGAATAAAGGAGTAAGACACACGCCTATATTTAAGGCATGTATATATATTACAATATATAGTTGTGGCTACTTAGATAGCTATTTTCTATGAATGTGGCACTGTTATCATAGAGAGTGGAAAAGGTTGTGGACTAAATAAAAAATAAAAAAGAAGAAGAAGAAGAAGACGACTCACTCGTAATTTAAGTTGCTTGATAGGTATTTGACTTTGAATGTCACTTTCGACTATGAATGGATTAACCTTAAATTACAACTATATCTGCAGACATTTCATTACAACATTTAACAACAATATTTAACAGTTTTACTGATGGAATTTTCTGTCGACGTAAGACATATATTCTATCGGTAATTAATTTACCAATGAAATCATCGACGGAAATGCTCCATCGGTGAATCTTTCATCGGTAATTTTTTTTCCGTCGGTAAATACGTTGGTAATAAAAAAAATATTATTACCGACGGATTTACTGACGGAACAGATGCGTAAAAAAAATTACCTGCTTCATTCCGTCGGTATATCCCTCGAAAAATATCATCGGTAATTCCGTCGGTAATTATTTAAAAACATTTTTTAAAAAATCCATTTTATAAAATTATAAAATAATTAAATTAACATAAATCAACACTCTATAAAATATACTCAAAATGCTTGGAAAAAAGAATAAGAAAATCAACTCATACAAATTTGCAACAAATAAATAAAATGAAAAAATAAATTCAACTAAAAAAAGTCATATGAAAAAAATGAAGTTGCAATTGCTAAAAATTTAAAAATCCCATAAATAAATCAACTAAAAACTGATCTCATATGAAAAAAAAATCTCACGACAACATTTATATAATTATTAAGAACAAAAACAATTAAAAATAAAATAAAAAACAAATATAGTGAAAAAAATCATGAAGAAAGAAGAAAAAAGAAAAATCTTACCTTAATGTGGTTGCAAGTGAAGCTAAGGAGAGAAAAAAAAATTTCGTAAAGCATACTAATTAAAAAAAAACTAAGAGGATAAACGAAGAAAGAAGAAGAAGACATACCCGAGCATGGAGGAGAAGAGAAGGAGATGAGGATAGAAGAGAAGAGAAAGAAATAGATATTGATGTTTTTTACATATAGTGAAGAAGAAGTAGAAGAAGAAGAAGAAAAAAAAAATGAGTCTGTTTCTTGTGAAATAAAGGGATTCAGGCTTTTTATTGGGGTGTGTTAGCGACAGAATTACCGATGGATAATTAAATATTAATATTTTTTAATTATTCCGTCGGTAATTCCGTCTGTACTATTTAATTTAAATTTTTTAATTTCCTTAAAAATTTTCAGAAACCGCCAACAATCACCGACGATTCGGTGAATATTTCATCGGTAATTTTTTGTCCATCGGTAAATTCGTTGGTAATAAAAAAATATTATTACCAACGGATTTACTGACTGATCAGACGCGTAAAAAAATTACCTGCTTCATTCTGTCAGTATATCCCTTGAAAAATATCATCAATAATTTTTTAAAACATTTTAAAAAAATCCATTTTAGAAAATTATAAAATAATTAAATTAACATAAATCAACACTCTATAATATATACTCAAAATGCTTGGAAAAAAGAATAAGAAAATCAACTCAAACAAATTTGCAACAAATAAATAAAATGAAAAAATAAATTCAATTAAAAAAAGTCATATGAAAAAAATGAAGTTGCAATTGCTAAAAATTTAAAAATCCTATAAATAAATCAATTAAAAATTGATTTTATATGAAAAAAAATCTCACAACAATATTTATACAATTATTAAGAACAAAAACAATTAAAAATAAAATAAAAAACAAATATAGTGAAAAAAATCATGAAGAAAGAAGAAAAAAAATCTTACTTTAATGTAGTTGCAAGTGAAGCTAAGGAGAGAAAAAAAATTTGCAAAGCATATTAATTTTAAAAAAACTAAGAGGATAAAAGAAGCAAGAAAAAGAGGACATACCCGGGCATGGAGGAGAAGAGAAGGAGATGAGGATAGAAGAGAAGAGAAAGAAATAGATATCGATGTTTTTTACATATAGTGAAGAAGAAGAAGAAGAAATGAGTCTGTCTCTTGTGGAATAAAGGGATTCAGGCTTTTTATTGGGGTGCGTTAGTGACGGAATTACCGACGGATAATTAAATATTAATATTTTTTAATTATTCCGTCAGTAATTTCGTCTGTATTATTTAATTTAAATTTACAATTTCATTAAAAGTTTTCAGAAACCACCAACAATCACTGACGATTTTTCCATGCATCGGTGATTCCGTCGGTAATATTTAAATGAAAATTTTAAATTAATTGAATTTTTTCAAAAAACCGTTAAATAACACCGACGACTTTTCAATCCGTCGGTGATTTTGTCCGTAAAGAACAACAATTAGCAATGCAATTGAAAAGTGAACAGTTCTGGAGCTCTTTGGGAAATGCTGACGGAACATTCTGTCGGTGATTCCCTTTATAATTGACATAATGAATAGTGTTTATAGTTTACTAACGAATTTACCGACAAATTTTAATGACAGAAATTATTTCGTTGGTAAAAATGACCCGTCATCATTTTTTTCTTTGTTTTAATTTTTTTTCCACTGTAATTTTTTTGGTATTTTTATTTGTATTTATCAATTTTCTGGTAGTGTTTCATACCAGTTTCGAGACCATAGTACGAGGCAAAGACGTGTAATTAATTCATTACAAACCTCCTTCTCGTCCTTGGCTAGCTAACATTAGTACAAAGAAACCCAAAGGAGCTCAATTATATTGTGCATTTTCAGTAAATATTTACTTGGATTGAAACAGTGATTATTATCAGGGAAATTTGGATTTTTGTCGCGAGTTTATCATGCGTTGCATTCTTTCTTTCTTCTAGCACGTGTCTTTTTTGGCAGCTCAGGACTTTCCATTGTGTCAAAACATTTGATTAAACCTATTTTGAAATTAGTAACTTGTATTGAAGAGATAATCTTAATAAATATTAAATATATTCATCTGGTTTTGGAAAAAAGTGAATTCAATTCCATAGAAAAAATATATTGTTTTTTTATATATGATAATAAAACATCTAATTAATAATAGGCTAAAATATTAATATAATTTTTTAAGAATAGGTTAATCTTTTATTTCCATTATAATCTTATATATGCATCACATAAAATCTTCAATAATATAAAGTAAGCTTCTTAAATCACTCGTGGTATATATTGTACCTTATTAGTACTTTGTTTTAACTATCAAGATTGTAAAAATACTTAAAATAAGTCAAAACGAGTCAATAATTACAATTTTAAAAATAATAAAATTAAATCAAAATTCATTAAATTAAATCATTATTTTTTCTCTTAATTATGCGTGTGGAAACCTATGTCACGGTCTTAAATTATCTTTAACTCCTTTGGACTAAAGAATTCATAAAATATTTATTACTTTGTTTCTTGTAATCCATATATACTCATATTAAAAGAAGTCTCCTTTGAACCAAATGATTCATGAAGTTTTTGTTTATACTTATGTTTTTAATTTTTATGCACCCCACCTATAATTAAAATTAAAATAATAAAACCTTTTCGATAGATATACCAAAACCTTTTCTTCAACTACTTATACCCTTATTAATATAGATTAAAAAATAGGTATTTTATTCATTGAATAATTTAAAAAACAATCCACAGAGTTTCCCATTAATGGAAGGTGGTAACACCAATTGATTACTTGATTATTTTATGACTAGCATGAAAAGTAAATATTATTTCAATTGGGTGGTGCAGGACAATCTATGTCTCACAATTTAATTAAGAGGAACAGGGCAGGTAAGGTACTCAGGAGGGGAGGAGGGTAGGTAAAGGTTGTGGCGTTGGAGTCGAGGTGAAGTCAGTTCCGTAAAATGGAACGTAGCTTTTGAACTTTCATGGTTTCTCATCGAGATCCCAATTCCCATCAGTACTTATCAACTTTTCACTATTTTCTATTTATTTATTTTTATTTCTAACTATCAGAGTAAGGGGGAAAAAACAAGAGTAAAAGGGAGACGAGCAGGGAAATTCTTCATTAACTTGGAGCTGGGGGTGGGTGAGTATGACTCATGCTCCCTCCACGCAAGGAAAGGAAGGAAGACACAGCATCTTTCATCGATAACAAAGAGATGACAGACAGCATGTAAATGTATATACCGTGAAAGTAATAATTATTTTGTAGCGATCGACATGGACAGCACGTAGCAGCGACTCATGAAGGGAGAGAGCATTTTACGAGAATTACAGGACCAATTTTATCTAGAGAAAAAGTATACCGCTGCTCGCTCCACAGCACAGTCTACGTACTAGTGAATTATTATTATTATTATTATTATTACAGAGAAAGGGACAGAGGACGTGTAGTTGGGGGTTCCATGTTCTGGCTAGCTAGCTAGCCAGCTAGCCATCTCCACAATCAAGTCTTTCAAATTCAGGAGATGAGTGGATGGATGGATCAGATGTTACTTCCTAGTTTACTTTTGAGAGAGAGAGAAGGCGGAGATTGAGCGGGGAGGTCACAAAAGTCGTCGTCGTCTTCTTTGTTTTTCTCCTCTGGCGACAACAATTGCAAAGCACAACACATGAGGGTGAGATAGAGAGAGGTGGCACATCCTCCGAAGCTCACAAAATGTAATAATTAATTTTGTACTATTATAGGAAACTCTTCTGGGCCTCTACCGCATCAGTCATTTTCATTTTCACTTCAAACCCTCTGCATTTGGTTTCACATGCCATGATTTTCTTACCTTTCCATCAGATCGAAGGATCAGAATTCAGATGAGCCAAAGGCAAGAGTACGTGGTGGTCCCCTTCCGTCTGTCTCATTACCTTTTCGATCGTTTCCATATGCACATATTTCCAGTTTTCCATAGGACTGACTGACAATCAATATATTTTGAAAAACAGGGCCTCTGTTTTTTTTTTATTTTTTATTGTTTTAATTTTAAAGTGACACACTTACAATAAAGTTTCCGAGGAAAGATATAATTTCAAAAAGTTACAAGTAAATAGAATAGTTTGAAAACAAACACGTGATTTTTTTTTTATATAAATTGCAAAGTTTCAGAGGAATGATGTACTTTGAAATTTTTTATATTGAAAAATATTAGAAAATAATTATTTATATTAATGTTGTTAAATGATAAAAAAATAATTGTTTGTATTGATTTTGAAATCTTTTTTATATTGAAAGATGTTGGGAAATAATTGTTTGCGTTGATAAAGTAAATTTTTATATTTTTGATAAATAATTAGAAATAATTGTATAAGTTGATGTTGGTAAATCATGAAAAATAATTGCATTGTTGATATTTTAGTAGGTTGTGTGAAATCTTTATTTAGAAGATGATATAACAATTGCTTCTCTTATTGACATAGTTGCCCTCCTAATATTTTTTGAGCTTGTTAAGATGCATTGTTCTCATTGTGTAATGCAGTAAGATGTGGCAAGTTGATCTTAAGCAACACATCTTGCCTGATATAGATATAAGCGATCAGTTGCATTCCATTAACTGTTCAGGTAGGCATGCTGATTACACTTGGATGGATCACCATCTCCAATATATATTGATGTGGGATGCATATAGAAATCTTATTTTTAAAGAGGTGCATCATATAATCTCTAAGGAGAAATGCATGGGCCGGTACCTGAGTATAACACGTCGAATCATTATATCAAAATCAACACAGATTCCTCCACGCGAGAAGATGGAATATGAGCCACATCCATATCAGATTCAAAATATTATAAGTATTTGTTAGTTTTTATAGACTTGGACAAAACCGTTTCATTTTATTTATGGATTAATAATTTCTATTTACTTTATATTAGGTTGGAAAATTGTTACATGACAATCGAAGTGCTGCGACTTATCTTCATGATCTCGATGATGATGGTGGTGGACTAACTCGTTATGCGCATCTTCTTGGTTTGAGATATGTCGTACTACACTTGACTTGTTAGGAGAGACATTGAGTCTAGATGATGTTGTCTTAAAGGATAAACCACATAAACCGATGAAAGTCATGCTATTGATGAAGCCGACCCATCAACTTGTCGTCGTAAAAGATATAAATAGACTTAGATGTATTATTATATTGGGTTATTTTTTTTTTGTTTTAGAGTTATTTTTTATTTTTATTACTTTGTAATATATTTTTAGCTAATTATCATGTTGATTATCATGTTGTATTTTTCACACTTATTTTAGATAAACATGATTTAAAATCATTAATTAATAGGTGAACACATGAACAAGTTGCTTAAAATCTCAAATCATCCTTTTACAAGTTAAAAAATGCATATTATTATATTTTGTTATTGCTATTATCAATTATCTTTCAAAATAATTAATAAAAAATATTAAAAATAACACGTATTAATTTGAGATTACAATTAACAAATAAAAATGATGTTAAAATATCATACTCTCAACTATGGGTTTAAGGTTTGATAATTTGTGGTTTTTTTAAGTTTCGGTTGTGATGATTTAAGGTTTGTTTCATGTCAAATTTAGGGTTGGTATTTGGCTAGAATAATGTTGGGATAACACAAACACTATTCACATTTGCCTATGTGTATTCAAGAACTATTATTTTCATTAGCAATTGTTTAATACAAACACTATTGACAATAATAGTTGTTTATTATAACTGTTATTTCTATTAACGGTTTACTAGTAAAACCATAATTCTCATTAACGTTGAGTCAAAGTGTGCTATTTTCCTTATACTTTTTTATCAAGTGCTATAACCTGGAATCTTTTACCAAATCGTGCTAATTTGGTAAAAGACTCAGGCCTATAGTGTTTTTTTTAAATAACATTATTTAATAAAGTTTTAGAAAAATGATGGAGGATAGAAACGTTTTAGAAAATAACACAATTTCAACATCATCGTGTTTTTGAATATTAGTTTTGTATATATCTGCTATTAAAAATAGTGGTTGTTTAGTCAAAAGTCAAAATGCATGTCTTTTACAAATTAATTCAAATGTACAAAAGTCAATCCCATTTTTTTTATTTATTAAGATTCAATGACCAAGAAAGAGAGAGGCAATAAGCTGACGTGGTAGGAGAGAGAAACGAGGGAGGAAAAAATAGAAAAAAATAAGATGCCACTGAGTACTCATCGATGCTCCATTTTTGGCACGTCCAATATGGTTAGAAAGATCTCGATAACATGATTTTAACCACATCTTTTTTAAACCAGTACCAAACGATTCTAACCCTAAATTAAGCTAAAATAAAACTCCTAAATTACCTTAACCCCAAATTAACTCTAGACAAAACTCCTAACCAATTATGATATTATTTGATGGTCTTTTAAGGTATGATTATAATCATCTCATTGAGAACTTTTTAATAATAACGAGTATCTATAAAAAACAAAGCCCCATTATTCTCGATAACAGTTGTGTATCAATATTTAGAAACATGATTTTGCTCAAATTATGGTATCTCTTTAAAAAATTTCTAATATGTGCTATCTTACCAAAACTTTCATGAGAATATTTATGAAAATAGTAATCCATGCATGGGCTATTCATATAAAATATTATTAGTCAGATTCAAGAGGGTCTAGCGTAGCATGCAGCAAGCTAAGTAAGAACCCTTAAAATATTCATCAAAGAAAGAACCCTGTGTTGTGCGCGCGCGTGCGGGCGGGGCACACATCTTTTCTATATATCGTTCACGTGATACAAGAGCTCATAATTCATGCAAGGGGTCCACCAAGACGAAATCCGTGGATTATGTCTTGTGTTTAGATTCTGTAATGGACTAGCTAGCAGTGAAGGTACGGGATAGAAGCAACCAAACACTCGCATACTTTTAAGCATAAATATCCAATAATGACCAAATTATTGGTGGCCTTTTTGGTTGTTTCTGTCCAGTTGACAGTCGGATCTCAGTGGCGAAGAGGCGTTAATCAGAGACTAGATAGCTGCATGCAGACGGACATGGGTTGTATCTGGGAAGGGAGGCAAGTCAAGGACACAGTTCAGACAGGATTAATGACCATGTCTCTCGGTGATTTGAAACGCGATGCCAGGCGGGCAGATCATCATAGATATGATATGATCGTTTTGAATTCAATATATTGGAAATCATTCACATCACGTTAAGATTTATGTATGTTCATACGCAGTGAAGGATCGTCTGTTGATAGGAAAAAGACGGATCATCCCCCCACCAAACATTCGAGTTTTACAACAAAACAACGGCATAACTATAAAGCTAACAGGGAAAAAGTGGATACGGCTCGCGGGATACGTCAAATTTCCCTCTTGCATGCCAATCCTTTAATTAACAACAACACGAGTAACATAACCAGCCTGCCTAGCATGCATGCGCATCCATCCATTAATTAATTTGTATACATCACAATATCTTTAATCTCCAGGATGATTAATTTCCATCTAGTGTACTACGTACATTCTACGTACAGGAAATCAAGTGTATAAAGTTCATGCATGCTTTAATTAATATAAAATCCATCCCCTCTCGGTTGTTCTCATGCACATGCTTTTAATTGATTAATTATTAGCAAACAAGTCTTGCAGCAAAAGGATAAATTAATGTTTCCTCAGGATGTGTTATTTTGTTTTGTAAAAAATATTTCTTATTTCCCTTCATTCCTTAAATATAGAAAAAAAATATTGAAAAATTAGTCTATATAAACAACATTTTTTTCGCCAATCCCCGTATAGTATTAATTCGGCGGACAAGGCTTTTACTTCATGAATCAAGAAAAAAATAATTTTCACCAATATCATTAATTAGCATTTTAAACACCGCTGCAGAACCAACTACCCCCGCACACTATCACTAACACAACCTTGCTATAAATACAACCAACATTAATTACCACTAACACAACCTTGTTATTAATATAACCATTATTTTTTCAACATTAATCTCTTCAGTACTATTATTACTACCACCACTACTACTACTACTACCACCACCACTACTACTACTACCACTACTACCACCACCACCACCACCACCACCACTACCACTACCACCACTACCACCACCACTACCACTACTACCACCACTACCACTACTACTACTACCACCACCACCACCACCACTACTACCACTACTACCACCACCACCACCACCACTACTACCACTACTACGACCACCACCACGACCACCACCACCACCACCACCACCACCACCACTACGACTACTACCACCACCACCACCACCACCACCACCACCACCACC
>Ga0325401_1005518_pt1 | contig 12128 bp, 7 predicted proteins | sample PopdelMetagenome_FD_205666 | JGI IMG/M metagenome (GOLD analysis project Ga0325401, IMG submission 205666) | Populus deltoides microbial communities from Bellville, Georgia, United States - Xylem-PdKOR-R2 | ecosystem: Host-associated > Plants > Phyllosphere > Stem > Wood/Secondary xylem | place...
AAGTTTAATCTTACTTCAAAGTGGGCACAAAAAGGGCTTCCATCCACTCACAGTAAAATACCAAATCCACCCTCGAGCGGATCAACGGCTTCCATTCAACCATCTCCAATCACCAGCCTCTAAAATTAAAATACACGATTCTCTCTCATTCATTATTATTCGGCCGATTATTACATTTATGAACAGATAAATAAATAAACAAACAGACATTGTTCTCATCCAATTAAAAAAAAAGAAAGAAAGAAAGGCGAAAAGAATATAAAAAGAGTAGTAACAAAAGGAAGGGTGTTTTTTTTGTTTTCTAAAAAAAGGTTTTTGCTTTTAATAAAAATAAAAATAAAGAAACAAAAAGGTTCTTATTTTAATGCATAGAGTTTCACACCAGACAGCAAATAAGCTTTTGTTACTTTGTGCCAAAATGGAGGATCCTTAGTTCTCTCTCCCTGTCTTTCTCCCTCTCTCCTCTACTTCTCTTTCCAAACTCTCTCTCTCTCTCTGCTTCTAAAACAGAAACAAAACCCTCACAATTGAAATCTTCACTTCTCTTCTCCAGCTACAAATCCACAAATCTAAGTCACAGGTAAACAAGTTACTCAGTGCCCTTTCTTGATCTGTTTCTGATTATTTTTTTTTTAATTTGCACACCTTTTTTCTTTTTATCTCTTATTTTTGCGCTTTCATCTTTCTGCCTTCTGGCTTTTGCTGGACACTGTTTGTTTGTTACTGAAACAAATGCTGCAATCTTTTTGCTGTTTTTAGTTTCCGTACTGGGAAAACCCATGTCAAGAGTAGGTTTTTCAGCTCAATAGTTGCATGGAGACTGTCTCGCTCGGCAGCTTAAAATTTTTGTTTCTATTTTTTTTTCATACTTCCTCGGCATCCAAACAAGTTATATCTTTCCTTTTTTGTTCTTTCTTTAAAAAAAAAACAGCGAGTTATTTGAGGCGTGGTTTATTAAGCATGCATCTACTTTTACTTGACTGCAGTTATTTCGAGTTCAAAATGTGTTTTATTCCTCATCTTTTTCCTTCAGTAAATTATTCAGTCGGAAAATGGCCTATTCATTAACGTTCAGATTAGATCTCTGCAGTTGTAAATGGTTATGCAGCCTCTTTTTTTTTTTTCCCGTTCATAACATGCTGTAAGTTTATTTTTATTTTATTTTAGCTCGTTTTGACTCAGGAAGGTGTTTTTACTTTTATTTTATTTTAGCTCGTTTTAACTCAGGAAGGTATTTTTACTTCTGCTGCTAATTAATTAATTCAAGTTTAATTTTTAATATATATTTTTTACATTTATTAAGATTTCTAGTGTTATTGGATACTTGCTTTCGCAATTTTTATTTTTTTAAAAAATTTGTGTTTAGATCTTGATGCGTTTTAGAAAGTAGCTAAAATTGCTTTGACCATAAGCATCACGCCTGGTTTTATTTTATCTTTGCAAATTGTGTGATTTTATTTGTGCTTATTGCTTTTAGTATGGCCCTTTGACCAAGAATAATTTATCTTCCAACGGATGCTTGATTGAATTAGGGAAATTTCAGTATTAATCAACCATCATGTGCTTGTTATATTGTTTGCTTCCTGAGGGCAGGCAGCCAGCGGTTGATGAATTTTTTGCTATTTACTTGTTCTCTATTTGAAGAGATTTGAGGTTTTGTTTTCGCCGATATGATTTTGTTTGATGAATATCCAAACATTGGTGTTTGTTAATGAAGTTTTTGTTCTGTGAAACTGAGCAGGTAACAAAAAGAATTCCGATTGTTTTTATTCTTATTTCTGATGTCTCCACCACTACTTGGTGTTGTGGAGGAGGAGGGTCAAAGTAATGTCACTCTACTGGCTTCTCCGGCCTCAGCAGAAAGTGCATGCCTGAATGGTTTGGAATTGAAAGAGCGAAACTATATGGGTTTGTCCGATTGTTCTTCCGTGGACAGCTCGGCAGTCTCTGCAGCATCTGATGAAAGAAAGACTAGTTTAAATCTGAAGGCTACTGAATTGCGGCTTGGGCTTCCGGGGTCTCAGTCTCCAGAAAGGAATCACGAGCTTTCCCTGCTGAGCTCGGCATTACTTGATGAGAAGCCCTTCTTCCCGTTGCATCCCTCAAATGATGGTCACTACACCTCCACGCAGAAAAATGTTGTTTCGGGTAACAAGAGAGTGTTCTCTGATGCCATGGATGAGTTTTCAGAGGTGAAAAAAACTGCCTTTTATTTACTGAAGGGAATAGAATGATATTTACTCATGATTCTAACTTGAAAAGTATTCATCTGTGGTGCAGAGCAAGTTTCTGTCAAATTCGGAGGTAAATGCAATGCTCTCTCCCAGGGCCTCACCGAACATGGGATTGAAACCTGGCATGTTGGAGAACCTTGGAGTTCAACAAGCTAAAGTGAAAGAGATAGTAGCCCCAAAGGCAGGACAAGAGAGACCTCATGCGGCAAACGAGACCAGACCACTTCGTAACAGCTCCGCAAACAACAGCAGTGCACCTGCTCCAAAGTATGAAGTGTTTTTGTGTCAAGTCTTAAGATTAACTGCAAGACATTGAGAATGATCTCTGGTATCCCTTCTTTTGGCAGGGCACAAGTTGTGGGTTGGCCACCCATCAAATCATTTAGGAAGAATTCCCTAGCCACCACCTCAAAGAACACAGAAGAAGTTGATGGTAAAGCAGGGCCAGGTGCTTTATTTATCAAAGTCAGCATGGATGGTGCTCCTTATCTTAGAAAAGTGGATTTGAGAAACTACTCTGCATATCAGGAATTGTCTTCTGCCCTCGAGAAGATGTTCAGCTGTTTCACCATAGGTGAGCCAAAATAAAATTTTTGATTTGATATGTAGAATGTGGTTGGTGGACATTGTTATTATATTAAGTGTTGAACTAGTATTTTACAGTGGACACGTGTTATGTTTGTTTATGGATCGAGTTACTGCTACCTTGTTATGATGTCAGGCCAATATGGATCCCATGGAGCTCCAGGAAGGGAGATGCTGAGCGAGAGCAAGCTGAAGGATCTGCTGCATGGCTCAGAATATGTTCTCACTTATGAGGATAAAGACGGAGACTGGATGCTTGTTGGCGATGTTCCCTGGGAGTAAGTGCTGACCGGTTTTGCTTGTTTGTGTCAATCGAAATTGGTTCTTCTTGTTGACTTCAATAATATCTGAAATCTTTAGCCATTGCTAACCATATTATTTTTATATGAACAAGAATGAACTGATCTTTCATATTTAATAGCTCTAGGAAGTAGCTGGGATTTAGTGCTAGGAAACAGAAACTCTATTCTGTATAGCCACCCAAACTACCCAGCCCCTGCCCCCACCACGATGACACTTGCATGAGGGTTAATGCAATTTTTTTGCCTAGTTGTGATATTGACCTTGGTCAAAACTGTTTATACCTTTGCCATGTCCCTGTTGTACTTCAATTTTGAAATCAAATCAGGGAACAACTGGGAACTTGAGTGAGTAAAGATTGCGAATTGACATGAACTGATCTTCCTTGATCTACATTCATGGTCATAAACTGTGGTTTCATTTGAACTTCTCTTTATATTTGCAAAAATTTGACTCGATCATATATTAAAGGATGAAATTAGAATATAACTTCTTTCAGTGTTCATCTGCCAAGCAATATTAACAAACACAATTCATGATCATGTAATAGCAAGAAATATTCTTAATGTAAGTTGCGTGATAAACCTGCATTCTAATTCTGTGTATCTACCTGTTCAGGATGTTTATTGAAACATGCAAGAGGCTGAGGATCATGAAGAGCTCTGATGCCATTGGCCTAGGTGCGTTTGTTATGTATCTCAAGCCAATTTTACTACTGTTCTGACTAATAGAGTGTATAAGAACCATTGAAATGTTTGTCTTGAGAATTATATTAGCTATTCATGATTTGTGACAGTAGAACTTGTCCTAGACAAATCAAGTGTGCTTCAAAAAATACTTATCTGATGAAATTTGTTTTTTCAAATCTCACCTAGTAGAAAGTCGCCCAACAAGAAACAAAAGAGGACAAAACACATATTGGTGGAAAAGTTGTAATACTGGGCTCGTCTTGTGATCCTATAGATCCTTATGTTTTGTTGTGGATGTAATTCAACAATACAGTCTGGTCTTTGTGTTTTGTATCTAGAATCTTGGTATATCTAGGACATGAGATGAAAAGGTTTAGGTTGTCTGATCTACCTTTGTTATTTTGGATGAACATGTATCTGTATGTACTTGTTTTGGTGGGGTGAGTGCAAGGGGTCAGACATGACTCATTATTAACATTGATTTTGACCTTGTAATTTCTGCATTAAATGTTATGCCGAAAGTATGTTGAAATTAATTCTAGAAAATTAAGACTTGGAGCACCCTTAAAAAGGCGAACTGTTGACCACAAGGAATTTTATTACATTGGTAGCACAAATACTAGCTGTTGGTCTCAGTTCACAATGTTGTCCATATTTCTGAAATCAATATTATTAGTAACTTTTAAAATTGTGATTGCTTATGCACCTTTTATCAACCTTTGAAGATCATTTTTTGCTTTATACTATGCTGGTGTATATGTAAAATGTCACAAAACAGATTTTTGCTTTACAGGTACGAATTTTACTTTTTAAATATTCTGAAATTGTGCTATACAAACCCACCCGATTCATTTTTTAGATGCCCTAGAATGTTTTTGTGAACCAAAGTTTTTGAAGTGGATCCTAGCTTGTGCTGGCTGAGCCTATTATTATGCTTGCTTGTAATTTGCTGTGATTCTTGTTAAGGACTTGAGTGTTAATCCCTACCAATTATGTCGTATAAAATTTCTTTTCTCAAGCTAATTGCATACAAGTGTTTATTTTTATTGCAGCCCCAAGGGCCATGGAGAAATGCAAAAACAGGAATTAGCCAGCTGTTGGCATGATTGTTGCTATCCATCCAGCAGCCATTGAGTGTTGAATTTGGGAAATTAGTAAGGGGAGCACGAGTCAGGTTTCAGGTGGGGGTGGAAGGGATGATAAAGTGCTGGAAAGGGTAGAAAGATCATGAGTACCTGCGGTTTTTATCTTAGTACCTTTATGTCTCTGTTTCAAGAAAATTATAATATCTGTCTAGTCTGTTAAAATTATAAATCTCCAAAGACCTGCATTTGGGAGTGCAACTGCAATTCTATGCGTTGAGAGTCTGGATCGTTTCCTGTTTCGTACAGGACTTTAGTTTGTAAAGTGCATTGTTTGTTGATCTTTTTTTTAATTTTATTTGAACTGGATTTGTCAATCTCTACTGTCTGTTTGTGTTGAATGGAGTATGGTAAAAGACCTTATCCAAGTAATCTGGCCACTGAGTTTGCTTTTATATTCGTTAATAGCTGCCTGAGTGATATTCTCTGTCATTCTTATCAACGCGCACTGGAAAACAAGAATTTAGTGTGCTAGAGGAATGATTATCTTTTCACTAGGTTCTCTAATAGTTGGAGATGATGGGGGAGGAAATCACCCCTTATGATGATGTCTAATATAATTTCAGTGGTGGGTTTCATTAGTAGTGTGTATAAACAAATGAGATAGTCTGTCCTGTAGATTCGTTTGTCGGAGACTACTCGTTATAGGCATGTGATTGTCAGTTGACAGGGCTGCATTATTGATGTTTTTGATCAGAATAATGCATGTGTGACAGCAAGAATAGTGGAGAGGCATTGGATGGTAGGGAGCACGAGATGCAAGTCATTGACCAGAGGAAAGGGGCAGGTGCCTCATTTTACTGGGCATGTACAAAACTTGCTCGTAGAATAAGAAGAGTGTTGGTGCATGGAAGTTACTGACCTTAACCTACTGAGATAACTAGTTGCTTGCATGGTTTCTTTGTCTACCCACATGATAGATGAACAAGCCTATGAAGGTGACGCTGAAAATGAAGATCCAGATAAAGCCAAATCTATTATATGTGTGGTGAATTCAGCTACAACGGCAGTACAAAAAGATTCCCAAAATAATTTCATTATCTTCATGTTCATGGAGAGAAGTTGTACCGAGGACTGGAAGTGATGGGATGAAACAAAATTGGACAAGATCCAATAATAGTTGTCTCTGTAATACGATTAATGACACCATAGCATGCACAATGTTTTTCATACAAGGGCCCAAGATGAGTTGGGGAAATCTGTCAGTGATGAAAAGCTAGGAGGGAAGCAGATTCCGTCTAAATTCATGGAAAAGGTAGCCTTTTCCCAGAGGCACGCTCTCCTCTCAAATCAAGTGAAATGGCTACTTGAACAGAATTACATTTAGGCTGTTTGATGGGGAATTGGGCAAGTAACGCGTGTCAGTTGCTAATTGAGACAATAATTCACCCCATAGAAATTGTAAACAATGATCGTAAGGGAGTCTAAGATATTCCAGCATCAGTGCCAAATTATCAGGGAGCTGTTTTACATATATATCTCACCATCTTCGACTCTAAAAAATCTTCCTTAACAGCTTTGAACAAACTGGGTAATTAGCCCGACAACCTTGTCTTGTAGAAAGCCTTAACCAGTCGTAGAAACATGAATTCCGATTCGGGCTTCAAACTCTGGTAGTAGGTGCTAGTCTGCCTAATTCTACTTGACATGCAAAACTGAAATCGCTCATAGTTCAATTCTCCTTTTGGCAAGTGCTAGGTCTCCTCGTGTATGAAGTTTTCTACAGTCTGACTGCAATGCCTGGAAATTTAAATGGCAGTCAGACCTCTGCTGCAACTTTTGTTCCCAGTGCTGCCCTCTTCCTTGGAAGAAAGTTGAGATGAGACATAAAATCCATTTTCCTAAAGTGCAGAGACGAAAACATTAAGAGCTTAGAAAGCAACTCAACTCTTCGAAGAATCTGTTACTTTATCCTCTCTACAGGGGAACTAATCAGGTTAAAAATCTACTATAATCAAGTAACATGACTAATTATAGCTGGGAATCTTTGTGCTCCACTTCTTTTCATTGCTTGAGTAACATTGTCAACAATTTTTTTTATCTAGATCAGTGGGATGCATTATTAGCACCAGAAGAGCTACAGCACCACCTTTCCTTTTCAATCTCAAGAAGTGCCTGGTCATCCAAGATCATAACATGAAACCTGAAAGTGTATCTGTTCACTGAATACTAGTCTATCATAAACAATGTTAATTTCAACATCCTTTACGGTAGGACCCTACCCTTATTGTTTGCATTTAGAAGATAATGTGGATAATATTCTATTATAATACGAGTCTTTTGACATTTATTCACCTTGCACAGACCTCGCTTTTGTCTTCTGATAAAGTAGTAGCCTTCTCAATCACTCTGCAGTTAGTACAAGTCATAAGTCACCATTAGACTCGATACTGATTAAACTAGTTGGATCAAATCTCTAATCATCTATAATTTGATCTTAGGGTCATAATATGGTGACAAGTGCTCTCTTTTCAACTGGTTATGTCACGTGTGAACCACTTGGCGACATTGATGATAATATCAGAAACGTTTTGAATTTTCTTAAAATCGACAGATGAATCTTAGGGCAACATGCTGGTGATTTGAGCAGTGTCTAGTGATCTCTTAACTTCTCTTCATTTAACATTGTGCATGCATCTTATGGCATGTCACCAAACCTTTACTTGGAAGGAAATATTGTATGTTTAACTGGTGTGTATCCTTTTTTATATTGATGAATTATCTTTACCAAAAAAATTATTCGATAAAAAAAAAAATTATGGTTATGAATTTTTTAGAATACAAACACACCCTAATAAAAATATATTGAGTATTTTTTTATCTTTATCAGAGAGGATGTTATGTAAGTAGATTATCTTTATCTGCTAAACATCAAATATAAACTATCAATTATTAAAACTAGAAAGAATTCATGAGATTATTAGGATTAATTAATTAATCCAACTGTCCAACTTGAAAGCTTTATTTCTAAACTGGATATTTTTTAGACTTCATGACGTCTGATCAGTATGGGCATTTTCTGATCGAAACCCATGACCTGCAAATATCTCAAACACGGATATGCATTCATCGGATCAAAATTTTCTCTTAGAAACATTTACTTTGAAGAACGGTTCCATTAGCGAAGTGACACCGAGACACTAAAATAAAAATCCTATCATTCATGAGGTGCAGATTTGCCCGTATCAATGACGACGACATTTATCTGTTCAAAACCCATCGCCTGGCTCCAAATGCAGAGCCCATTCCTTGAATTACTTATCTGAAAGAGTTAAAACACACCATCCTTCTGCAATTATGTTTGCAAATTTAGAAGCAGAAGGATGGCAAAGTTATCAAGAAGCGAAGACAACTTCTCTTCACTGAGTGGCATGTATTGGTAGTTAGGCAGATGTATAATAATTATTCTACATGGCATAAAGTATTCAGCGTGTAGCTAGGGAGTGGAGTGGTTAGCAATGTTGGTTGCAATTAAAGTTCTGATAAAGAGATTGGTTAGAGAAATTCTTGGTCTAATCATGATTTTTTAATTCCCACCATCCACTTCCATAATGGGTGCCTTGACCCTAATGAGTGATATTTTCAACAAATGACTAAGATAATCGATACGCAATCAATCATGCAAGCAGTTGCTGTTCAGGGCATGTTCTGCTTCTGTTTAAATGACATTGAACTTGGCTGAGCTTCAAGCCCGCGATCTTAGCTATGGATTCGATGCATAAATTCTTAATGCAAAGGTATACATGGACACAACACATGCAAATCATCCCGTCTCCCCTTGGCTTGAAGGATCAACGAGTCGTTTAGCTGAGATACACGAGAGCAGGTTTAGCATTAAAATTAAGCTTTAGTCAACCAAACATGCCCACATGGCTTGTTCTTTGTATTTAGGGCATCTTCAACAAGGTAGAGAGTTCCACCCCCAGAAGAAAAAAAAAAAAAGGAAAAAAATAGAACGCTGCGCTCCATGTAGCAAAAATAATTGACCACCAAGTTCTGATTTTGTTGAGCCATTTGTATAATGGAGACGCAACCCAAAAAAAGTACCCTTAGGAGATATGTCAATAAAGAGAGAGAGAGAGAACATTGGATAACAACAAAGTGAAGCTATTAGTGAATCAAATCACTGTCAAAGTATCAATGGAGGTACGATAGTTTCTAGTATTATACCTATTTGCATGCATTATGTGCTATTCATAATTGCCTACAGCCACCTAGTTAGCGAAGGAGAGAATTGCTTCTCAATGACCCCATGAAACCGAACCCAATTGATGATGATAGGCTATGGACTTTGGCCCCGGTTTTTTTCCTTAACTCCGAGAAGATTATGACAACACATTATAGGGAGGAGGGAGTTTTATTGATTTCCCTGGTCTGAAAAGGGGCAAAATGTAGGCCTAAGTAGCTTCTCCATTCTAGGATGTCCTAGTGTGGTACCATTTAATTAGTTCTGATCCATTGTTTAAATTCAATGACTCCGACAAAATATGGATGGATATGAATTAAGTTCTTTGTTAGATGATAACGGTTGTTTTGTTTTTTTAGATGGTAAGAGTTGTTTTTTAAAATATATTTTATATCAATATAATAAAACGATGTAAACATATATATATATATATATATATATATATATATAAAATTTTAAATAAAATAAAATTTAAAATTTAAAAAAATACTGTTTAAACTTTGCTTCCAAACAAGTAACATAGCTATGTCTTGTCAAAGGGATTTGTGGTGGGTGATTTTACTCGTGTTCAGCTGTGGTGGGGGCTTTGGATAATTACATTAATATCGAAACTACCACACAATCACTACTGCTACTTGCTCCATTCCTATTTAATGAGAAATGAACGTGTTCTTTCACAAACCTTTCAATATCACATTTTAATAAATTAAATTAAACCTCACAAAATCACAAATAAAAAAAAAAAAAACCCATCAGCCAGAGTTAAAGGCTCACAATTTTTCTTAGCCAGTATGATATAGGGCCATAGAGTGAACGCATCAGAGCTCAAGGGAATGAATCACCATCCTAGATCCCAGCTCCAATCATAGCAGGACATGCTGGTAGGGTCGTAATTACTAGAATCTGGCTGGGCCATCTCAGATCCAAATGATTAGGATCCCAGCTGCCATCTTGACAGTTGTAATAAAACGGGGAAAAGGCCTCAGGGTGTTAATGCCCTCCCTCCCATAGGTTGATGCCTCTATCCTCCTACATAGCTTGAGCCCTCTCTCGTGACCATACCCAAAAATCTCGAATCTGAAAATTCCATATTGAAAATTCTCAATTTTAACATCGGGAAGGGCTTCTCAATGTTTGGTTCTTGAGAAATTATTCAGAAATTTGAATCTAAAAACCAGAAATTCTCAAATTTATGTGTCTTTATAGGGTTTAAATGCTTGTGAGTTTAAAAAATCTTTTCCATTTAAAAACGCAAACACATACAACCAAAATCTACCTTACCATGATTTCAAGAACATTTCCCAATGAACATGGCATGTCAATTGTTGACAAAATTTAGGGAAAGCAAAAAACAAGGGGTTGATTGATGGTCAAATAAATTTCTATTTTTTATATTAAAAAAAACTAACTTTCCTAAGAAAATCATTATTGCACACCAAACTCTTAATATTAATCATTGTAATATGTAATGATAAAATTACAGTACCTAAGCCATAAAAGCTTTGAATTAGAAATTATAGACAAGATATTTTCCATGATATAATGCATATAACTCAAGGTTATTTTGATTTTTTTTTCAAATTACAAAGATTACTTTGATATATTTAAAGACAAAACCAACATAACTCTCTAACATATGTTTTTTTTTCTTTTTTTTTTATCATTTCACATTGATTTTGCATGTAAATCTAAAGATTACTTAGCAATATTATTGTAATTGATATATATTAAATATTATTAAAAAAATAACCTGCGCACCAACATGTGGACAACCCTCGTGCCATTCGGGTGGTACGTACGGTGCCATCCGATTATCATACGTTGCTTTCTGAGATGACATTTGGAAGGTCTTGGTGCTCCCGATGAAATTGAGTGACGCATGCTCCTAAAACGCCTTGGGTTTGGTGTCGATGCCGTTTCTTTTTTTCATCTCAAATTTAGTGTCAACCCCTTCAAGAATTTAGACCGGCCTCTGCAATTTATTTTTTCTTCATATTCGGTCCATGTTCTTTTGATTACTATTTTTTAATTTTGAATAATCTATAAAATTACAAATATTTTTTAATTTAACCCATTGTCATTTTTTAATCTATAAATAACGTATCAAATTATAAATGCATCTCCTATGATTTTTTTAATCTTTCAAATTTGATCACTATTCTTTTGATTGCTATTTATTTTGTTTGGGATCAGTTTAAATTTTTTTTTACAATTTCATCCTCCTTGGATTTTTTTTTTCTATTAAATTTTATCCTTGCTCTTTTTGTTACTATCTTTTTTGCTTTTGCAAGTTTTGTTATTAATATCTTTTTTACAATTTCATCCTTCAAAATAAATTAGTTGGGAATTAAAATTTCTGGTTGAACCCGAATCTAAGATTTTATGAGTTGCGAGTTTTATAGATTAGACCAGGTTCATAAGATTTGTCCGGGTTTGCTTGGTTTGTTTCTCTTTTGTAAGCCGATGTTTTTTTTTATTTTATCTTTTTTTTTATTTCTTATAGTTTGCCTTCTATAAAGTTAGCCTCGATCGAGTGCATGACAAAGAATATTGGTTTTAAAGGTGAATGCGGATTGATTTTTTTTTATCCTTTTTTAAAATTGATTTATCTTAATTTTATCCTTCAATTTTTTTTTTCTGTTTTTTTATAAGATTATAGGACTACGATTTAAGAAAACAATTTCTATGATGCACTAAGCTTATATACATGCATTTTTAAGATTTATGGAGAAAGGAATTTAATCTTAAATGACATATAAGATGATATGAGAATACTTTGAAAAAAAAAAACACCAAACTGAAATATTCTTTGGACGACTCAATTTTTTTTTCAACCGTACGTACGCTTTCAGGTCAAGAATCTCTTGCATGAAAGACGGCCAAGCTCAACCTTCTTGATGATAGAAAGATTTGTGCGTCCAATTTGCCAAATTAATGGCATCTTCGTTTGACATCATGACCACTTCAACCCTTAGGTTAGGTGCCAAGCTTG
>Ga0325401_1005519_pt1 | contig 12127 bp, 7 predicted proteins | sample PopdelMetagenome_FD_205666 | JGI IMG/M metagenome (GOLD analysis project Ga0325401, IMG submission 205666) | Populus deltoides microbial communities from Bellville, Georgia, United States - Xylem-PdKOR-R2 | ecosystem: Host-associated > Plants > Phyllosphere > Stem > Wood/Secondary xylem | place...
TCTGCATTTGGAGGAGACCCTTTAATCGCATTTCCAGCATCTTACTTCACAACCAAGAATCCTCAAACCATGACAACTAATATCGTGATGGTAATGAGGGCAGAAGACAGATTGTACGTATCCTCTAAAACAGCAAAATTGGAGTTTCCACAATTCTCAGGAAATGACCCGACATAATGGTTTAATCGTGCGAACCAGTACTTCGAATACCAAGACATAGTAGAGTTTCAAAAAGTGGCCATAGCAGCTTACCATCTAGAAGGGGAGGCAAACCAATGGTGGCAATGGATCCGTAGAACATTTCAAGAAGAAGGGTAAATCATTACATGGGAGAAGTTTGAAGAAGAGTTGTGGGCTGGATTTGGACCATCAGATTGTGAAGACTTCGATGAAGCTCTTTCACGTGTCATGCAGATGCGTAGGGACTTTCAGAGAGAATTTGAGAAGCTTGGTAGCAGAGTTTGAGGATGGACTTAGAAAGCTTTAATAGGAACATTCATGGGAGGTTTAAAGGTTGAAATAACTGACGGGATTCAGATGTTTAAACCAAAGACATTGAAGGATGCTATTGGGTTAGCAAGGGTGAGGGATGATCAGCTCACAAGACAACGGAAATTGACACGACCATCCATACTTATTGACAGTGAAAATCCTGCAAGTATTTAGGGGCAGTCCTGTTTCTAGTGCATTTTCGAAGTGCAATATGAGGGGAAGATGAGGGAGTATCATGTGCAATAGGACTAGAAGAGACATGGGAGTTTTCAAGCTCAAAATCCTTAGGGGTGGAAGCAGGACTACTATAAAAAGAAGTAGGGGTGGTGTCTTTATTTTGTGGAAAACAATATGAAAACAATGAGAGTCATATGAGTGATCTGAACAAGGAATGTTCTGCAGTCCTAGTGTGGAATTGGAAGTGGAATGGTCTGCAGTGGTGTTAGAGGATGACTTAAAAGGAAAATTAGTTTCATGAAAAAGGACATCCCTAGAAAGAAAAATGGTCCTACTATTTAAATCCATCATCTTATATCCCTTCACTCCAAAGGGGTAATCCAGAAAAATACACTTCCTACCTCTCGAATCAAATTTTCTTCTCCCATGTGAAATGGTTGTGGCAAAACAAAGACACCCAAAAATTTTCAAATGAGAATAATTTGGTTTATTATTAAAAAGAACTTCATAAGGGGTTCGATTGGCAAGTATAGGGGTAGGTGTTTTATTTATAAGGTAGACTGTAGTCATGATACAATCATTCCAAAATGAGAGGGGAAGGTTAGATTGGAAAAATAACGCACGAGCTTCATTTAATAAGTGTTGGTGTTTTCTCTCAACTATCCCATTTTGTTGGGGTGTCTCAACACAAGTTCGTTGGTGAATAATCCCTTTTTCATTGTAAAAGTCAGTCATCTTGAACTCAATACCATTATCACTATGTATGTTCTTGATTTTACAGTTGAACTATGTTTCTACAAGGTGGTAGAAGGATTCAATGCATTTTCTTGTTTCAGATTTGGTTTGAAGTAAATAGACCCAAGTTGTTCTAGACAAATCATCTACTAAGGTCAAAATATACCTTGAACCATCATAAGCATTAGTGGAACATGACCCCCAAATATCACAGTGTACTAATTCAAAAATAGTGGAAGATTTATGTGCACTAATAGAAAAAGGGAGTCTATGCTGTTTGGCAAGAGGACAAATGCAACAAGGATAAGTTTTATTTATGAGCAAAGTGTTTCTTACAGCAGGATCATCTTTATGAGCAAAGTGTTTCTTACAGCAGGATTATCCATCAATTTCATTCGTGAATCAGAAATATGACCAAGGCGATAATGCCAAACATCAATCACATCTATACTACTTTGAACAGAAATAACAACTGAAGGGAAATTCGGAGACAAACATGATAGAAGGTCAGCCAAGGATGAAGGAGAAACTGCTCTAGGAAGAAGGTGATACAAGCCACTTCTCACTTCAGCAATTCCAATCGTGGTCCAGGTGGAAAGGTCCTGTATAAAACATGTATTATTTATAAAAACCAAACATCAATTCAGATTTTCAGTAAGTCTTTTAACAGAGATCAAATTAAAAGAAAAGGAAGGAATGCACAAAACCATCATCAAGGGCAATCTTATCAGTAAGTTGAATGCTGCCTAGATGTGTGGCTGATACAAAAGTTTTATTAGGCAAACTTACCCTATAAGATACCTCTGCAATATTAGAAGTGAAAAAGGAAGGGCTACACACCATATGGTATGTAGCCCCTGAATCAATAATCCAGGAAATATTATTTGACTTTAAAAAATCAGCAGGAATATCATTACAAAGCATAATTTTACCAAACATCTTTGAAGGTGTGATACTGGTTTTTGAATTGGGTGGAGTTTGACTTGTCGGGGGAGTTGCAGTTAAAGGACCTTTGGGCTGAATAAGGCTCATGAGATGAAGATATTGCTCTTTGGTGAAAACCATTTTCTCCTCACTCACCTCCTCCTGATAAGGACTTGCCAACAAAGCAGCTTGATTAGCAAAGGAACCTGTAAGTTTTCCTTTGTAAAGCTTGTGACCCAGGGGATACCCATGAAGCTTGTAACATTTCTCAACCATGTGACCACTCATATTGCAGTGAGAACATACTGGAGACTCAACATTTCCAGCCTTATAGCAATTTTCGAGTGTATGACCTTGTGTGTGACAATGTGGACAGTAAGGCCTTTCTTTCCTCTGGTTTGTGAAATTTCTCTTAGTTGTGTTAAAAGGGGTATGGAAAAACTTACTGGCCAATGCCATAGACTCACAAGAAAGAGTGTTGTTGGTGAGTTGGTGGTGCTGCTCTTGTTGTTGGATCATTGAGAACATCTTGTTAATGCTGCGAAGAGGCTCTATTAGCATGATTTGATCTCTAGCATTAGTATATTGATCGTTCAAACCCATAAAAAACTGTATAACATAATCTCTTTGATACCTCTCATTCAACATTTTCAACTGGCCGCATGTGCATAATGGCATTGGATTATAAATAATCATTTCATCCCAAAGAGTTTTAAGATTACCAAAATAAGAACTCACAGAGTCCCTGTCTTGTCGAAGAACAGCCAAATCTCTTTTAAGTTGGAAGATGCGAGGACCATTCTGTTGGGTGAAACGATCCTTAAGCTCTGTCCACACCATTTGAGCATCATCCACGAAAGCCAGAGTATGTTTGATATCAATACTGACTGCATTTTGTATCCAAGAAACCACCATGTCATTGCACCTTTCCCACATTTCAAACAGAGGATCCTCCTCACTCGTCGGCCTAGCAATGATTCCAGAAATGAAGCCAAGCTTGTTCTTCGCCCTAAGTGCTCAACACATTGCTCGTGACCAAGTGACATGATTTTTAGTGGTGAGCAACTCAGTGACAAGAATCAAAGCTGTGTGGTCCCCATTTTCCATACGATATGGATTATTTGGATCTGTGAAGTTGAAATAGGGAGAAACTGGTCTGGGACTTTGGGTGTTTGTAGATTGTGAAATTGGGGATTGTTCTTCCATGGTTTGATTGGAGAAAGAAAATAGTTAACCGTGCTCTAATACCATGTAAGAATTATCAGAACCTGGAAAAGAAGAACAACCGACTCATGGAAGAGATGAAGAAGTTTTCTATCTGTATTGAATTTATTTCTCCCACACTTCTTGCGTTACTTTTACAGAAGGGAGTGATATATATATTGTATATTCTATTCTGTTAGTATCGTATAACTGACTATGAAAAGAAAAGGAAAAAGAGAGTGTTGTCCAGCTCATGCTAAAAGCCAAAAAAGTTAGTAACAGAAAAGGAGAATACAATAAAGCATGTGTTATCTATCATCTTGTGCTTGTGATGGGAGAGCTAGATGACTAGTCGTCGTGGCTCCATTGGTAGGAATATTTATGTCCCGTAATAAGCTCATAAGACAACGGAAATTGACACGACCATACATACCTGCACAAGTTCCTTTGGCTCTTCCTCCAGCAGCTTGTGATGACACCTTGACACCTGCTACTCCAATCAAGTGAATATCATGGGAGGAAATGCAAAAGAGAAGAGCGCAAGGCCTTTGTTTCTATTGCAATGATTGTTTCACAGCAGGGCATAGATGCAAGAAACCTCAATTGTTACTCTTAGAGGATCAGAGGGATGTTGTAGAATGTAAAGAAATCAGTGTTCAACAAGCTTCAGAAGTTAACCAAGATACAGATGCAGTGAAGGCCCAAGAACCTGGAATTGAACCTGAAATCACGTTGCACGCACTGACAGGTTGGTCCACCCCAAGAGCTATGAGAATGACAGCAAAAATAGGACATCTTGAAGCAGTAGTGTTAATTGACAGTGGTTTAACTCATAACTTTATCAGTGAGTGTTTGGCAAGTATGCTCAGGCTGCTAGTGGTGTCTGCAGAAAGATTCATTGTACGAGTGGCTAATGGAGAGAAATTAACATGTCAAGGGTGTTTTGACAAAGTATTGGTAGACTTACAAGGCACTAAATTTTATCTCAAGCTTTTCTCTTTACCCTTATCAGGATTAGATCTTGTGCTGGGCATCCAATGGCTGGAGATGTTAGGATCTGTGGTCTGTAATTAGAAGCAACTAACCATGGAATTTATTTGGGACAATCAGATCTAGGGGTATGCATTGTTTGTTGTATGTCCACAACTGACCATGACAATTACATCATTGGAGGAGGCGTCATAGGAGTTACAGCCAAGCATGCAAGCAATGTTAAAAGAATATGAAGATGTGTTCCAAGAACCTTCAGGCTTGCCATCTACGTGAGAGATACATCATTGCATTACAATGAAAGAAAGGACTGAGCCAATCAATGTACGTCCATACAGATATGCTCATTTTTGGAAAGTAGAGATTGAGAAGCAGGTTTAAGAGATGATGAATTCCAGGCGCATTCTCATAGCACCAGTCCATTCTCTTCACTAGTACTTCTAGTAAAGAAAAAGGATGGAAGTTGGCGATTTTTGACGGACTACCGAGCACTCAATGCAGCTACTGTCAAGGATCGTTTCCTATTCCCATGGTGGATGACATGTTGGAGGAATTGTATGGATCCTCTTACTTTACCAAGCTTGACCTAAGAGCTGGTTAAAAATACACTCTCCTGATATTTCTAAAACTAAAACTGCTTTTCATACTTATAATGGCCATTACGAGTATTTAGTAATGTCTTTTAGCCTATGTAATGCACTCTTAACATTCCAAGCCCTCGTAAACTTCATATTTGAACCTTATCTTTAAAAGTTTATCTTGGTTTTTTTTTTAATTAGATCTTAATATATAATCCCACCTAAGATGAGTATGTAATGCATGTTAAACAGACCCTGAAAACATTGAGGTATCACAAATTCTTTACCAAAGCAAGCAAATATGTGTTTGGCTAACAAAAATTTAAAGTATTTGGGGGCACATTGTCACTCATTAATGAGTGAAGTTTGATGATAGCAAAATTACAATCATTGTAGCATAACCAACTCTCAGTAAGTTTGTTCAAAACTATGGCATCATAACACAACCACGCACATACCAACCTCCTAAAAAAAGGGAAAGTTTGGTTGGCATAATGAGGTTAGATCTGCTTTCTTGGTTCTCAAACAAGCGATAACAACGACTCCTACGTTACCAATGCCTAATTTCAATGACTCTTTCACTATTGAAACAAATGCATCAGGAGATGGAATTGGGGTAGTTTTATCTTAACAGGGCAAGCTTATTGCATTCATAAGTAGAGTATTGTGAGTTAAAAAACAATCTTGGTCAATTTATGCCAAAGAAATGCTAGCCATTATGGAGGCCATTTGCGTATGGAGACCATACTTGCTGGGAACGAAATTCATCATCCAAATAGATTAACGCAGCTTGAAATATTTCATGGAGCAACGTGTAGTTACTCTGAAACAATAGAAATGGGTGACAAAGCTTTTTGGATATGATTATGAGATCATCTATTGGTCAGGGAAAGAGAATTCAGTTGCAGATAGGGGTGAGCAAAAAAAAAAAAATTGATAACCGAGAAAACTAGAAAAAAATAATTGAAACAATCGAACTGTGAAAAAAACCAATTAAACCGATTAGAATATTTTAAAAAACCAACCGGTTTGGTTCGGTTTCATAAGCTTAAAATCAAAAAACCGAACCGAACCGAAATTAATAACTGAGCTAAACTAGAAAAAAACCGAGCCAAACTGGAAAAAATCAAGCCAAACCGAAAAAACCGAACAAATCGGTTGGGTTTTGATTTTTGCTCTAAAATAACCGAATCAAAACCGGTCAGTTTGAACCAGTTTTAGTTTGGTTATTTTTTTAGGTAAAAACTAAACTGGATCGAAAATGATCACCCCTAGCTGTAGATGCCCTATCTCGCAAGCCTGACAATCCCATTCTCCATTATCTACACATACGTACCAGAGGTATCCTTATGGGATGAAATTAGGAAAGCCTTAGAAACAGATTCATATATTCGATCAACGAGTGACATGGCCAAGACTCTTCCAGAAAGGTCATATACATGGCGCAATGGACTGCTATGGTTTAAAGGAAGGGTGGTCATTCCTTCTCTAGCAGCCTTATAGGAAAAACTACTGCATGAAGTTCACGACACATCAATTGGAGGACATTTTAGAGTCTTAAGAATATTCAAGCGGCCATTAAAACAATTTTATTGGCCAAGAATATATCAAGTAGTCCAAGAATATGTTAGAAGATGTGAGGTATGTCAAAGAATGAAATCTGAAATGTTATCTCCAACTGGCCTCTTGAACCCTTTTCCCATTCCAAGTCAAGTGTGGGATGATATAAACTTAGACTTCATTGAAGGCCTACCAGTTTCCCACAACAAAAGCACAATTCTGATGGTTGTTGACAGGTTGAGTAAGTCTACCCATTTCAAAGCTTTATCTCAACCATATACAGCTAAAATTATGGTTAAGAAATTCGTTGAAGGAATCATCAAATTATATGGATTGCCAAGGTCTATCATAAGTGACAGGGACCCTAACTTCATAAACAAATTTTGACAAAAGCTTTCCAAGATGTTAGGCACCAAATTGCAACTCAGCTCTGCATACCATCCATAAACTGATAGATAATCCAAAGTGGTCAACCGCTGTGTGGAATAATATCTTTGTTATCTAGTGCATCTATAGCCTCACAAGTGGAGTGTCTATCTTTCTTGGGCTGAACTACAATACAATACTACCTATCATGTGTCCACCGGGATGACTCCCTTTCAGACATTGTATGGTCGTTTGCCACCAACAATTCCAATTTATCATGGTGGACTTTCACAGGTAGAAGAAGTAGATCAAAGCTTTATGTCCAGGGATGAGCTACTTCGCCTTCTCAATGTTAAATATAATTTATAATTCTTAATGTCTTTTATTATTAACTTTTATGCCTCTTGTTCTTTTAGTTTTCCCTAGATCGTGATCCTAGACTTTATTAATTAAACCCTTGTTATATAATCCTTTTCTCTTCTGTGTTATAAGTAAGAAAAACCAGAACAAAGAAATAATAAGATCGCCTCTGGTATTGAGCTGCAACTCTACCATTTATCCTTCCAATCTTCTTTCTTCTTTGTTTTCACTATTATTTCCAACACTCTAAACCAACCTGGAAACATCCATTAATCGAATGAAGCAAACAACATATCAGAATAGACATGATACTTCATTTAATGGTGCTTCTTATGTTGCATCCTTAAAGGCACCAATCAGCTTTCTTGAACTACTAATAGAGCTCGTAACAATACTCCTTCCTTGAATGTATTCTTGTCCACAAGAATTCACAGTATCCAAGGTCATAAGATTGCCTTTTCCTCAAGCCTACTATTGAATTCTGGAAACTGCATATTAAGTTCTTCAAGATCCTCCCATGTTGCATCTTTTAGATAAGATTTAACTTGTCAATAGATAGGTAACCAATTCAACTTGTGAGGCCAAACTAAGTTTAATAATACTAATATTAACTAGTTTTTTTTAAATTTAAAAAACATATCTTGTGGTAGAATTTATTTTATTAAATTCTTCTTGGATATACTTTAAAATTTAATCTGAAGGGAGGATTTAGTCTTGATTAACATGTAAATTAATCTAAACATATCTTTTATCGTTAAATAAAATTTTATATATTAAAAAATAAAATTATATTCAAAAGATAAATTTAATATCACGTGCATAAGTAGACATGAGTAACCCATCTAATAAAATCTTAATCTTCATGTGCGTGTATTTTTCTTGATTTAAAAAATATGATTATCCATGAGATAACTTTCAAGCTTTGAGATGAAACATCCTCTAATTAGATTATAAATATATCATTTTCAGTTGGAAGTTGCATATTGCAATATAAAGACACACATACATACACTTTCTTTACACGTATATGGTTCTCTATAACCTACTTGACTTTGAGAAAAATTCCGTCCGGGAGTGCAAACAATCTTTTCCATAAGGAGTAGTTATACACTATACTAATTAAGGCTTTTGTAGCCATATGTTCAAACAAGACTTCTATTTTAATAATTTCTTATTAAATCTCTTTATATATGTTTTGACACTTTCTCTTTTCGCTTGAGTAATGGTGAAGAGCTTAGTTGAGCTCTTTTTGATAATAATGTTTGTCGTATGTGCATACATGACATAACGGGACGTCAAAATCGAGGAGTTACAACCTAATTGTTTTGTTCAAGGTCACTAGGAGACACATGGACTGATCTTATATGAAATTATTGGTTAAGAACTAGTTGTAGCTAGGAAATTTATTAACACCCTTAAAGCACCTTACTTGAGGTAAGCTGTATTGTATGGTCTAGATATAGTTTAAAGGTATTGATGGATTCCTAACCGATGGTTCGTCTATGACTTAAAACAAAGATTTATGCCTATGAATAAATCTAATATTTTGAATTTATTATGGGTTCATATACCTAAATAAATTCTTATGAAAAAAATTTCATGTAGGTGCCTTAACAGGGTTCATTTATCCTAGAAAGTGAAAGGGTTTTCCACAATTTATATATTACGGTGAAAAATACTCTCAATTAAAATCGGTGAATATCTAAATTTTTTTTAAGAATTTTATAATCAGCTCCTGATATTTAAATATCAGCCTACTTATAAATCTAATATTAATAATAGAATATTGACCATTAATTCTCTGGAAACTTTTTTTAGAGTTTTTGAAATATTGGTCAAGTTCTCGTGGATTTAATAAATTAGTTATTAAATCCAAAACAATTACATGCAAAGATATTTTTTGAATTTTTGTGTATATAAAATAAAAATGTTAAATCATACCATGTATTTTTTAAAGCCAAAATATGTTTTATTTTTATTTTTGAGAGACTTGGTAGTATGCACACCAAATAAAACATTTTTTTTGTATTTTTTTTAAAAAGTTTTTTTTAGAAATTTTAGAAAATTTTGAGATTCTGACCAAAAGCGGTATTTTAATATCAAGTCATTATCTTACAGTATAAGTCTACAACCTCAATATTAAATAAAACTGCTGAGAAAACATGTGAAGAACTCATAAATAATTTTAAATTAGTCCTTGAAATTTTTTAGAATTTGTTTTTGAAATTTATTTGGGGCTTGTTTGGCAAAAAAAAAATGTTCTATTCAAAGCAAAATTGTCAAAATAGGTCTAAGGGTGTGTTTTCCAAACCACACCTTAGGCCAAAAGTTCCTCAACAACAAAAGTAACCAACCAAAAAAAAGCTTAGCACCTGACCCAAAACAAAACCAATCGGGATGACTCAAAACTGCTGGTTCAATCCTGAACTAAACAGAAAATTATAGTTTGATCCGAAACTAAAGCAAAATAAACAATTAAATGAAAAACATATCAAAACTAAAAAAGACACAAAAACATAAAATTTTCTAACAAAAATATATCAAACATGAAGAACACGATGAATATTGAAATCGAAACCTAGAAAACACAAACACCAAACTTGACAAGTTTTCATGCAATCAAGGGCAATATTTTGTTTGTAATCATGCGTAAATCAAGAATCAAACATAAATTTTCTTTGATTAACACTCAAAAGCCATGATTTGATGAAATTGTGTTTGAGAAGTCGAAATGACCCTAGAATCTAAATGCATGAATACATGTTATTGATGTGTTTCAACCCTAGAATATTTGCTAAAGATGACAAGCTAACATGTCTGTGCCAAGAATTAAATCAAAACAGCTTAAAAACAAGAGGCAAAGGCAAAGTTGATGCGAAGAACATGAATTCGAAATTTGGAAAATTTCTAGAAATTGAAGAACTAATGCCAAAACCCAGATTTAGCCTTATAAGCCTTTAAACACACTATTTTAGTCCTCACAAACCACATCACCAATACCAAGCATAGTTGAATATAAAGAACAAACAAAAAAACATCAAATCATCATAGATATACATTAAATTCCATCTTTATAACTACTACTAGTGATAGCCAATTAAAACATCATTTTTTTAATTCAAAACTGACTTTTTGAACACTTGGAACCCAAACCATGCTCAGGTATAACATTCCCATATCTGGGATCAAACAACACAATTATACTACCGAATTTGTGGGTAATTTTTTCCCCATTATTTAAGGTTTATCGAAATTTCCACTAAAATTTCGGTAGAATCTCTTTTATACCAGGAGGTCCCAAGTTATCGACTATCATCCTGTACACATCGTATACTCATATCTCAATCATATCACAACCACAACAAGTCCAACTCAACAATATATTCTAGAATGTAGATATGACATTTTATCTACTTAACTTCTTTCATATTTATCATACATAACTTAACAAATAAGAGAAGCATACAAATATTTGAATTCCAAACACAAAATAATACTATCCAGTATTCCAAACACAAAGTTACAAGGATGACACTATTACGTTCCGAGTTACATGGTCACTTAAGAACAAAATACATATGTAATTCTTACATTCCTAATTCATGCAAAAGAAAACCAGGGGACCTAAATACTACTCCTGATGTGAGTGGGAAGGACTTGCAATTTATAATTTTCAGAATAAATAAAATACGCATACAATAAAATAGAAAAGGGAAATTTACACAATACATGCATATATATTTAATCATATACTAATCCATGCACAACAATGACTCTTGAATTATTAATTTGCCTTCTATGATTATGTTCCTATTTATTCTTCTAAGGATCACCTATTATTTTTCATTTCATAAACATCCCAAATTTCATCAGGAGCACATCATCGTGCCACTTTTTTTTCCAATTCAGAAAGAGCATTGCCGATACTATTGACTCATATTAGTATCTTTAGTCGCTCATTCTAGAATCAACTAATCAAGTTTGTGGGAATGCCGACACCAACATAACCTGTTCATGTCATTAACTATTTTTTAATTGAAATGGTTAATCATTGTTCCATATTACCTTGGAATATCCTCAGGTATGTCGATGTTAATAATTCTTGACATCATTAGCTTTCACCTCAAGAAAGCTAATCAAGTTTCATAAGTTTGCCGATACCAACGTCAACCAACGATATCATTAACTATTTTTAACCTGAATCATTAATCAAGTCCAATGTTTCTCCTTCCCCATATTAGTCATACTGATGTTAGCCAACCTGGATAACATCATTAGCCTCCCCTATTTGGGATCGACTAATCAAATCCAAGGGATGATTATCCATGAAAACTCATTATTTTCGTCCATTCTCTCTGGAGGAATTCATAAATCAAATCTGGTTTTTCGATTCACATTCATATCATTTCATCTTTTCTCCTTTCGATCTCATTCATAGGCAAAAGATTTATAATCCAAACAAATAATTAGAATCGTATTAAGTAATAAAGATATAGTTGTAGAATACCTATATTCTATAGAAGCTCGACTTGTGTTCCCTTGTTGTTGTTATACTCCTCTTACGATTCCTCTTAAATCCACAAATATCCATCATTATTCCATTCTTAATCACATTTCGCAACATAATACTAAAAATGGTGACAACATTCATTTCTCTTTTACCATTATTTTTTCATTTACCCTCCTATTATTATCTTTTAGGATTTCGGTTCATTAGCAGTCATAATAAATATCACTAATTC